>Ga0074046_10000480_pt1 | contig 36741 bp, 35 predicted proteins | sample BogForMeECP23OM3_FD_94441 | JGI IMG/M metagenome (GOLD analysis project Ga0074046, IMG submission 94441) | Bog forest soil microbial communities from Calvert Island, British Columbia, Canada - Bog Forest MetaG ECP23OM3 | ecosystem: Environmental > Terrestrial > Soil > Wetlands ... | reverse complement strand
GCGGGCAGGTGGGAGCGGTCGATCGGGCCGATGTTGTCCAGGCCGAGGAAGCCGCCCTCGAACACGTTGTTGCCGTTGGCGTCTTCGCGGTTGACCCACCAGGTGAAGTTGACCAGCAGCTTGGCGAAAACCCGGCGGAGGAAGCCGATGTCGCGGGCGCCGTCGATGGCGAAGACCTGCAGCGCCGCCCACGCGTGCACCGGTGGGTTGACGTCGCCGAAGTCCCATTCGTACGCCGACAGCGCCCCCTGCGGGTGCTGGAACCACTCCCGGCAGATCATGATCAGCTGGTACTTGGCGAAGGCCGGGTCCAGGTGCGCCAGGGTGATTGTGTGGAAGGCCAGGTCCCAGGCCGCGAACCAGGGGTTTTCCCACTTGTCCGGCATCGAGATGATGTCGAACCCGTCGAAGTTGCGCCACCGGGAGTTCCGCCCGGTCTTGCGCACCTCGGGCGGGGTCGGCTGGGTCGGGTCGCCGTCCAGCCACCGGGCCACGTCGTAGTAGAACAGCTGCTTGCTCCACAGCATCCCCGCGCAGGCCTGCCGCAGCACCAGCGCCTCATCCGCGCTCGCGCCGGCCGGCGTCAGCTCCGTGTAGAACTCATCCGCCTCGGCGCGGCGCTGGGCCATCACCTGATCGAAGTCCCCGCCGAGCACGGTCGCCGCGTCGGCCGCAGACCTGCCCGGCCCGTTAGCGGCCGGCCGCAGCCGCAGCCGCAGCTCGGCGGTCTGCCCGGGCGGCACGGTGACCTGGTACCAGAACGCGCACTTGGTACCTTCCCCGACGGGGTTGACCGTGGCCGCGCCGTGGATCACGTGGTCGTTGATGCCGTCCTTGGGATACGGCGTGACCGGGGCGGCGCCATACAACCGGGCCAGGTTGGTCTCGTTCTCGCAGAACAGCAGCTGCGGGCCGGTACCGTCGGGGCCAGCCGCCGCGATGAGCTCCAGGGTGCCCAGGAACGGGTGGTCGATGGCGACCGACCGGTCCCCGGAGGCCCGCAGCCCCGGCCGGGCCTCGCCGTCACCCCAGGACCAGGTGTTGCGGAACCACGCGGTGGGCAGCACATGGACGGTTTCGGCCTCCGGCCCGGCGTTGGTGACCTGGATGGCCATCAGCAGATCATCCGGGCTGGCCTTGGCGTAGTGCACCTCGGTGATCCAGTACCGGTCGCCGTCGAACGCGCCGGTGTCGAGCAGCTCGTACTCGGGCTCGTACCGGCTCCGGGCGGCGTTGACATCGATCAGGTCCTGATAAGGGAACGGGCCTTGCGGGTAGTGGTAGCGCCACCGGTTCCAGGCGTGGCTGGGCACCGCGTCCAGGTACCACCAGTACTCCTTGACGTCCTCGCCGTGGTTGCCCTGCGGGCCGGTCAGCCCGAACGCGCGCTCCTTCAGGATGGGATCCCGCCCGTTCCACAGCGCCAGGGAAAGGCACAGCCGCTGCTCGATGTCGCAGAAACCCGGCCAGGCCGTCCTCCCCCCACCGGTAGGCCCGGGACCGGGCGTGATCATGCGGCAGGTAATCCCACGCGTTGCCGTCGGCACTGTAATCCTCCCGAACCGTGCCCCACTGCCGCTCGCTCAGATACGGCCCCCACCGGTACCACTCGCCGCCCTGGCGCAGCCCGTCCTCCAGTTGGCCGAAATTTTCGACCCGGTCACGTTCCGTACCCATCACCACTCCTTAACTGCCATTAGCGTGCCGTCTCACGCCCCGGATGAGCCCTGATGACGCCGTGCCCCGCCGGTGCGACTGGGCCCATCGAATGGACGCCGGCCATTACGCCGGCCCTACTGTGCCCTGGTTATCGCGCGAGTCGTACGTGCATAGCGCGTAGAGCGCGACCACATCGACGGCGATGATCAGTATGGACCAGGAGGGGTAGGAGGGGAGGAAGAACATCTGGCTGATCGCGTTGAGCGCGACCACGGCAACTCCGAACCAGCGTGCCAGCGGATTGCCCGTCAGTACCCCGCCCGCCGCAGCCAGCTGGAGGATCCGCAGGATCGTCACGGCCCAGCCCCAGGCCCGCAAGTTGCCGATCACGTAATGCGCGTTCGCGATGAAGACGTGCGATTGGCTGATGGCGGCGATGCCGTCCAGAAGATTGAAGAAACCGAGCACGGCCAGTACCACTGACGCGAAGATCACCAGGCCGTGACCGCGGCTGCTGTCATATCCCCCGCGTGCCCCGCCGCCGTGCCGGGTCGTTGCTGCCGACGTCATGATGGCCTCCCCGTTGCGCCGAGTTGCTGTCCATCACGACGCAGGCTCACACCGAGGCAGGTAACCCGTCATCACCTACGGCCTGATTCACCTAGGGGAATCTGCTGCCAGGACCGGCCTGGGCCCGCCCGCCCGCGGGGCGCCCGCAGCGCGTCACCGGACGTTCGGCAGCTAGACCGGGGCGGCGAAGCCCGGCCGAGCCGACCGGCAGCGCCAGGCGCGTTATCCCTTGGATGGTCGCTGGAGGATGCCGAGTTCGCGGGTACGTTCGAGGGCGTCAGCCCGGGAGGTCACCGCGAGCTTGCGGTAGATCGACCGGACATGGCTGTGGACCGTGTGCTGCGACACGTACAGTTCGCGGCCGATTTCGCGCTGGCTCAGGTCGCTTCTCAGCAGCCTGAGCACCCTGCACTCCCGCGGTGTCAGCTCCTCAGCGTTCACCTGCAGTGACCGCCCCATAGCCTTCAGTCGCTCCGGCAGGATCCCCGGATCCGGACAGGTTTCAATGAGGCGTGTCGCCTCTGCGATCGCGTACGCGGCACGCTCGCGCTGGCCGAGGGTCCGCAGCACGTGCGCCTGGTGCAGCAGTGCGTTAGCCACGTCGGTCGGCTGTCCCCTGGCCCGCAGCAGCACGCCGGCGGCTCGCTCGATCAGCGGGAGCGCCTCCTCGGGCCTGCCACGCGCGGCCAGCGACACGCCCAGCGCCAGCGGCGCCGCACCGGTGAGCTCCTCGGTGCCGCGTTCCCGCGCGACTTCCGCGGCCTGCTCCGCTAGCAGCTGCTGTTTTTCCAGACACCCTTGCTCGCCCGCGATGAGCGATCGGTAGGCCAGCGATCCCACCGCGGCGAGCCAGGACTTGCTCGCTGGCGCCAGCGCCGCTGATTCGGCGAACCACCGGTCGGCCTCGGCGAGCTCGCCGCGGAAGTAGCAGCCCAGGCCGACGGTCCAGCAGGCCGGCGGGCGCCAGGGTGATCCGGGTCCCTCCAGCTCAGCCGCGCGGCGGCCATGCTCAAGCTGGGCGCCGACGTCTCCCCACGGGAAACCCGCCCGCAGCAGCGTCAGGCTCGCCTCGACCGAGCTGAAGCCGTCCGGCAGCGGACCGGCGCCGGGGTCGCCCAGCCGTTCGGCCGCCGCGATGGCGCGCACCGCCTCCTCCCGCTGCGCCGACAGCGACAGCACCCACGCCTGGACCAGCAGCAGCCGCACGTCGCCGCTGCGTATCTCATCCGGGAACCGCCGCAGCCAGGCCAGGACGGTGGCGTACCTGCCCGCGTTGATGTAGCTGACCCAGGAGGCTTCGATCAGCTCGGCGGCCTCGGCAAAAGCGCCGCCGTTGACCGCGTGGTGGATCGCCTCGTCGGTCGTCCCGTGATCACGATGCCAGGCGGACGCGCGGCGGTGCAGTTCCGGGGCGATGCCCGGCTCGCGCTGCTCGAGCTCCACCCGCAGCAGCTGGGCGAAGAGGTGGTGGAAGCGGTACCAGCCGCGCTCGTCGTCCAGGGGGATCAGGAAGAGGTTAGTGCGCGAAAGCGCCTGGAGAGCCGCCGCCGAGCCCTCCTCCTCCGTCACCGCATCACACAACGGGCCCGACAGCCGCCCGAGGATCGAGGAGCGCAGCATCAGCGTCTGCATCGCCGGATCATGCGCCTCCAGCACCTCCGCTAGGAGGAAATCGGCCACCGGGCGGCTCGAGACGCCGAACCGGCGTATGGACGCGTGGCGGTCGCACATCTCCGCAGCGACAGGGCCGCCAGATACAGCCCGGCCGGCCATCCCTGCGTCCGCTCGACGAGGCCATCGACTTCCTGGGGCACGAGGCCGAGCCCAAGGCGCCCGTTCAGGAACGCCTCGGCCTCCCCGGATGTGAAGCGCAGATCGTCGGCTCGCAGCTCGAGCAGCTCACCGTGGGCACGCAGCGCCGCCAGCCGAAGCGCCGGCTCGGTCCTCGAGGACAGGACGAGCTGGAAGGCGGGCGGCAGATGATCGACGAACCAGGCCACGCTCTCGCGGACGGCGCTGCTGGTGAGCCAGTGGAAGTCATCCAGGATCAGCGCGACCTCACCCTGATCGGCCAGCGCATTCACCAGACGCGGCAGCACCAGGTCGACGATGGGCGCCGCCCCGGCCGCGTCCGGCGATACCGACGCGCCGATGTCCGGGCAGACCCGGCGAAGCGCCTCGATCGCGTGCGACCAGAACACCACGGGGTCGTTGTCGCCCTTGTCCACTGTCAGCCACGCGACGGGCCTGCGGGCCGCCTCCGCCTCGCGCCATGCCGCGACCAGAGTAGTCTTCCCGAAGCCCGCAGGACAAGCAACCAGGCTGAGCCTCAGGCCCAGCCCGCCGCGAAGCCGCTCCATCAGGCGCTCACGCGGAACCGACTCATCCCGCACCCCGGGCGGATGCAGTTTCGTCGCGATCAGGACCGGCGGCCCCGCGCCCTCCTGCACCCTATCGGTTGCCGCCGTGTCGTCCATTCCAGAAACTCCTAGGCCGGGCAGTGCCGCCAGGGCACAGCAGCCAAACCGTAACCCGCAGCACGGCTGCTTCGTGTTCCTACGCAAGCCACCATGCAGGCCGCCGCGCATGGCGTCCAGAGGCCCAAAGTCCTTACCCTAGAGAATCTGGCCCATCGTGGATGTCCGTCACCCACCTGGCCGGGATGTCCCCCTGCCCCGCTCAGAAGATCCGTCCTTTCCCAGGCCCCTGTAACAGCCTGGTCCTTCGCGCCGCAGTTTCCGGCTCCTGTCCCAGGAGATGCAGATGGAACGGCGTCGCGGGCACCACGGTGCTTAGACAGCCCCGGCCGCCCCATGGGTAGCATCAGGACCTGGGCACTGCCCGCGCCGCGTTCGTCGGCACGGCGCGACGGTACTCGCGGCTTTACGGCCATCGAACAGCATTTCCCTCCCCCGGTCTCCTCAGACCGCGGTACCGGCTCATCCTCAGCCGTTTTCCCCCCAGGACGCCCGGTTCTCGGCTAGCAGCTATCTGACGAGCCGGGTTCCGCCTCAGGATCCGCTGCACCGTGATCCGTTCCCTCGACCTGACAGACAGATACCAGCTCGATGCCCAGCTCCTGGGCCCGCTCCATGAGCCCTAGCAGGTGCACCTGATCGGCCACCTTGCCGGTCAACACCGTCATGCCCGCCAGCCGCCGCATCTGCATGCCTTCAAACAGAAATCCGAACGGATCGCTCAGCTCCCCGCGAAGGACAATCCGGTACCTGCGCCCTCGCGCCACGTTACTGTCCATCACGACAAGGTCGCACTCAGGCGGGCGACCCGTCACCACCTGCCGCCGGATTCACCTAGAGGAAACCTGCGCCTGCCGCCCGGTGCCGGTCGCTTTGTTCAGGTCTGCGGAATCCGCTATCCGCTGGAACCCTCTTACAGGTGGAACCCTCTTACAGGTGGCGAGCGGCCCGGCTCAGGTCAAGCAGCGGAGCCCGGCCCGGAGGCGTCCTTGAGGCGGCCTGCCGGGAGCCTGATGATCTGGCGGGAGCCGGGGTCGTGCGGGGTATCCGGTCACTGGAGTTCGCATCGGCCGCCTGCTGGCCGATGTCGATCGCGGCATTCAGGTCGGGCAGAGCTCCGGTGAGCTCAAACTTCCGCCATGCCGCTACCTCGAGCGCGGTCAGGAATTCCGCTCGCGATGGGTCATCGGCCGGGAGGGCATCTATGGCCTGCTGCAGCCGCCTGATACCCGCATTCAGCGTGGGGAGGTGGCCGGTCCTTACGGCATGGTGCAGTTGGCCGCTGGCGAATAGGGCCTTTCGCCGTGCCCGCGCTGCTCGCACTGCGTCCCCCTGACAGCTCGCGCTGCGTCCGGTGACAGACCGCTCCGGCTCGGGTACCTCGGTGCGGTTTACGGCTTCCGGGTTTCGATCAGCTGGCCTCGGTCGCTGGTGCGGGCAGACGGCCCGTCCGGTCCATTGCCTCCGGCCGGACCACGCACCGGTTGAGTTCTCACCGGCCAGGCGCAGCGGCGAAAGCTGTGGTGTTCTAGGAGGCTGCTGGCTGTCCCGCGGCTGCGCCCGCCGGTGGTTTCGCCGCGGCGGCGCGGGCCTGCTGCCGGCTGGCAATGAGGTACTTGACGGCCTCCATCACGAGGAAGGAGGTGATGACGGCGATCAGGATGGGCGCGGTCTGCAGCGCCCCGACCTGGGTCATGAACGCGGCGAGCAGCACCATCGAGAACGGCGCGGAGACCAGCCCCCCCGGGACGGCGGCGAGCAGGCAGGTGAACGCCAGTCCCAGCGGCACGTCGGGGAGCACCTGGTGGACCAGGACCCCGGCGGTTCCGCCGATGAACAGCGACGGGAAGATGGGGCCGCCCACGAAGCCGCTTTCCTGGCTGACGGCGAAGGTGAGCATCTTGGCGATGAGCGTGGCGATGAGCACGCCCACGCCGAGGGTTCCCGCATCGCTGAGCACGGTCTTGAGCTGAGCGTCGCCCGTGAACATCGTCAGGGGCAGGGCCACGCCGACGATCCCGAACACCAAGCCGCCCAGCGTGGACTTGGCGATGGCCGGGACCTTCAGCCGGCCGAACAGCACTGTCGCCCCCTTGATGAACATGGCCAGCAGCGTCACCACGATGGCGCCGAACAGGCCCAGGCCGGCCCCGGCGAGCAGCTGCCAGTCCTTGAACGTGTACTGCGGCACCTTGTAGGCGTCCAGGAAGACAGCGCCGGAAATGGCGAAGTAGATCCCGAACGATATGCTTGAGGCGACGATCCTCCCGACGAGGGTCTTGGTGAACCGCTGCCCGCCCGGGCGGGCGACCTCCAGGATCAGCATCACCACGATCACCGTGCTGGAGAACAGCCCGCCGTAGGCTCCGTTGAAGCCGGACAGGGTGTTCACCTTAGAGTCGTCTTCGCTGAGACCTCTGCGCCGGGCGATCCAGCTGCCCGCCCCGCCGCCGATGGAGCCCAGAGCCTTTTCCGGGCCGAGGCTGGCCCCGCCGATCAGCGACACCGCCGACACCGCCACAATTCCCGGTACTAGCCCCGGATCGACATGCTCGTCGGTCAGGTCGGCGATCAGGTTGGGAATCTGCTCGGGCAGCCGCATCAGCCGGCGCAGCAGCCCGACCACGACACCGGCCGCCACGGTGACCGCCACCCACCACCAATGCCCGCCGAACCAGCCGGGATTGGAATCGACGTACCACTTGCCCCCGACCTTGACCACTCCCATGAACACCAGAGCGGCGAACGCGCCGAACACGCCGAGGGCGGCCGCGTATCCCATCAGCACCCAGAAGTCCCGCCGCTGGGTGAACGGCGGTGACGCGGCCTGCCCGGCCGGGGCGGTCATGCGGCCAGCCCCCTCGGGCGAGACTCGCTGGCCAGCTCTTCCCAGCCGCCGTGGTTTGACATGGGTTCCTCCCTGCGGGCGTCGCGCATCATCCTGAGGCTGGCGTACATGTAGATGAGCCGGGCATCCCCTGCAAGCCGATTAACCCAGGGGAGCCGATTCACCTTGAGGAAGGGAGCGCTTCCTGCTGCCCGCGACGGGGGCTCCGGCCAGTGATAGCCGGCGGCATCTACCGGTGCCAGCAAGATCGCGAGTCTAAGGTCCCTTTATCCACCGGTTCGACGGAGACCAGCTCGGGACCGGGGTCCTGGGTCCGGTCTGCGTCTGAGACCGTGCCGGTGGCGGCCGCCCTGCCACCGCGCCGGTCAGCACCGTCACGCCTTCGGCCCGTGCTGCGTCCTGCGGCAAGTACGCGAGCCGATCGCCGAGCTCGCCGCGGATCACGATCCGATATCTTGCGCGCCGCGCCCAGATCGTTGGCCATACGGGCAGGCTGGCACGCACCGGGGCGAACTTGCATCACCGGACGCCGGACTTCGCCCAGGTGTACGCAGCTGTCCGGGAAGGCCGGGCTCGCGAGGCTTTCGAGCGCCGCCAGCCAGCCGGTGCTGCCGGCCAGCAGGAGCAGCCTGCGGCCCCCGCGAGCGACAGCTTCCGCTCCTGTCCCGACGCCGTCCGGCAGCCGGCAGGGAGCAAGATCGCCGTGATCGCGGCAGCTACCGCCGGCCAGGGTCGCTCGCCGGACCCGAGCCCGCCGGCCGGGTTCATTACCCGGTCGGCCTCAGGCAGTCAGCTGCTTTCACCCAGGTTAAGCCGGGGCCAGGTGATGCCGGGGTCGCCTGCCTGCGTGCCACTGTGTGCCGCGTGGGGTTTGTTAACGGTCGCTGATGCCAGCGATTACCTCGGAGGGGTCATGACGAGTCACGATGGCGCAGCATTGGCAGGCCATCTTCTCCGCCGCGAAGACCTCGTTCCTGCAGGGCGGCAACTGGGCCTGGACCGCCGGACTGATCGCGGTCCTGCTCGGCGCCGCTCTGATCTTCTTCTGCTTCCCCAAGTTCCCCGAGAAGGACAGGGAAGCCACCCTCGTCGCCGGATACCGCGAGAAGGCCTCCCCGCCAGGGCAGCCGGTCCCTGGCGGCGCGCATAGCTGACCCGAGCCTACGGAGGATTCCCGAAGGAGCTGAGATGCCGCACCCGCTGGACCCGGTGACGCTCGCGACCGGCGTGAGCTGGCTGAAGGGCTGGAAGTGGACGGGGAACTTCACCACCCTGGACCTGATCGCGGCCGCCACTAACGCCCTCAACGGCGCCCTGCTGGCCCGCCGCCCCGACCATTACAAGAACTACACCGTCGTCGGGGTCCTGCTGATGGGCCTGCTGATGGGCCTGGGCGGCGGGATGACCCGTGACGTCCTGGTCAACCAGGTCCCGGGTGCGCTGACCAACCCGGCCTACATCACCGTGTGCCTGATCGCCGGGATCATCGGGTACCGCCTGGCGTTCGCCAGGGGCCAGCTGTTCCGCGAGGGGCTCTTCCAGTTCGTGACGTCATTCTCGCTCCCGCTGTATGCGATCGTCGGGGCGCAAAAGGGTGTCGCCGTCGGGCTGCCCGTGCTCGGCGTGCTGGCCCTGGCGGTGATCGGGCCGACCGCGGGCCGGTGGTATGTGGATGTCTCGTCCGGCGTCCCGCCCAAGCAGTTCGTGCAGGGTGAGTGGTTCGTGTCCATCGCGCTGCTGACCGGGTTCGTCTGGGTCCTGTGCGACACCGCCAAGCTCAACACCTGGGTATGCATGGGGATCGCCCTAGTGATCGGGTACACCGTGCGGGTCACCGCCCTGTACCGCGGCTGGGAAGAGCCGCTGGCCAAGGAGCCGGCCGGGGTGTACAAGCACGACGACGGACGCCCGCTGCTCGGCCGCAAGCTCAAGGGCAAGTCGGCCCGCGAAATGGCATCCATCGGCCTGGCCATGGACCAGGGGACCCCGCCCGCCGCGCCGGCCGCCGAGGGGGCGCGATGATGTCCGCCGACAAGCTGCTGACCGTCTTGTTCAACGCGGGGGTCGGCATCGCGGTGATCGCGGGCATCACCGCGAACTGGCGCGTGATCGTGTCGCTGTTCGGGTCGCGGGTGCTGATCGCGTCCCTGGTCGTCACTGTCGTGTCCCTGATCCTGGGGTTCGCCGTCGGGGGCAGGAATGCGGCGGCGCGGGCATCGACGGGCCTGGTGTCCGGGGTGCGGTTCACCGCGCTGGGCCTGATCATCATCGGCACCCAGCTGCACGGCAACTCCAGCTACCTGGGCCCGGCGATCGTGTTCGCGCTCGTCGACATGATCGTGGCGATGATCGTCGCGCTGGAGATCGGCCGCAGGGCCCGCGCCGCACCGCCAGGCAGCGGAGCGGCAGCCGCCGCGGACGGCGGCAATGCGGTGCCTGGCGGCACCGAGATACAGGCAGCCATGGGCTAACCCGAGACCGACATGCAAAAAGCGGCAAGAAGGAGTGAGGGAGTAATAATGCCAGCCACAGAGAGAGCATTCAGGAGCGATACACCACCGGCGGATGTCCTCGTAGCGGGGTACCAGGATGCTGGCGTAGCCCGCCGGGACTTCGACGGGCTGGTGGGGCTCGTCAAGGCAAAGACCGTGAAGGTCGAGGGCGTGATCCTGGTCTCCCATGACCAGGACGGCACCGTCACTGTCGTAGATACCGGCGACCATGTGGGCCGCAAGGGCGCGGGGTGGGGCGGAGGAGTGGGCCTGGTGGTGGGGCTGTTCGCGCCGCCGCTGCTCGCCTCGGTGGTGGTCGGCGGGGCCGCAGGCGCGGTGGTGGGCAAGTTCGCCGACCACCGGCTCAAGGCCGGGATCCAGGACAAGATCGGCGAGGCGCTGCCGCCCGGCTCGGCGGGCATCATCGCCGTCTTCGACGATGACCAGCGGCTGGCCTTCGAGCAGGCGCTGACCGGCGCGCGGCTGAAGTCGGTCGTGCAGTCCGACAAGCACGGCCTGATCCGGGGGCTGAAGGCGTCGCTGGCCGAGGCGATGGGCAAGTTCAAGCCGGACCGGACCAAGCTCCCCATCGGGGACCCGAACTTCGGCGGCACGATCGGCCGCACGCTCGACAAGTCAGTGGCGGACTGGTCCATCAACATGACGCCGTCGCCGCCGGAGGGCGCGCCGAACGTGCTGCTCATCCTGATCGACGATTCCGGGTTCGGCAACCCGGGCACGTTCGGCGGGCCGGTCGCCACGCCGAACATGACGCGGGTGGGCCAGCAGGGCCTGACCTACAACCGGTTCCATGTCACCGCGATGTGCTCACCGACACGGGCGGCGACGCTGACCGGCCGCAACAACCACGCGGTGGGATTCGGCTCGATCGGCGAACTGCCCGGGCCGTTCCCCGGGTACACCGCGGCGGTGCCGAAGTCCTGCGCGCCGTTCCCCCGGGTGCTGAAGGACAACGGCTACGCCACCGCCGGGTTCGGCAAGTGGCACCTGACGCCGGACCACGTGCAGGGCGCGGCCGGCCCGCATGACCGCTGGCCGATGGGCTGGGGCTTCGACCACTTCTGGGGGTTCCTGGGCGCCGAGTCCGGGCAGTACGATCCGCTGATCATGCAGGACAACACGATCATCGGGGTACCCGAAGGCCAGGACGGCGAGCAGTTCTACCTGCCCGATGCCATGACCGGCCAGGCGATCAAGTGGCTGCACTCGGTCCGCGCGCAGGACCCGGCCAAGCCCTGGTTCATGTACTACTCCACCGGCTGCGCGCACGCACCGCACCATGTCCCGGTCGAATGGAGCCAGAAGTACCGGGGCAAGTTCGACCAGGGCTGGGACACGCTGCGGGAGGAGACCTTCGAACGGCAGAAGAAGCTCGGCGTGATCCCGGCGGACGCGCAGCTGACCCCCCGCCCGGACACCTTCCCCGCCTGGGACTCGCTGTCGGAGAACGAGAAGAAGCTGTACGCCCGGCAGATGGAGGTCTACGCCGGCTACCAGGAGAACGCCGACCACAACGCCGGCCGGCTGCTCGACGCGGTGGCCGAGATGGGCGACCTGGATAACACGCTGGTCTTCTTCATCTTCGGCGACAACGGGGCCAGCCTGGAGGGCACCGTCACCGGGTCGTTCAACGAGATGACGGCCTCCAGCGGCATCATCTTGACCCCCGATCAGCAGCTGTCGCTGCTCGGCCAGTACGGCGGGCTGGACGCGTGGGGGACCGACGCCTACGCGCCGCACTACGCGGCCGCGTGGGCGTGGGCGGGCAACACCCCGTTCCAGTGGGGCAAGCAGATCGGCTCGCACCTGGGCGGCACCCGCGACGGCATGGTGGTGGCCTGGCCCGACCGGATCAAGGAGAAGGGCGGCCGCCGGTCGCAGTTCACCCACTGCATCGACCTCGGCCCGACGATCCTGGAGGCCGCGGGCATCCCGCAGGCGCAGTCCGTGGACGGGATCGAGCAGGAGCCGATGCACGGCACCAGCTTTGCCTACACCTTCGACCAGGCAGATGCCGCCGAGCGGCACACCGTGCAGTACTTCGAGACTTGGGGCAACCGGGCGATCTACAAGGACGGCTGGTGGGCCTGCGCCAGGCTTGACCGCATCCCGTGGGACGTCACCGCGCCCACGATGGCCAAATTCGCGCCCGGCACCTACGACCCGGAGCAAGACACCTGGGAGCTGTACTACCTTCCCGACGACTTCACCCAGGCCAAGGACCTGGCGAAGGACAACCCGGCCAAGCTCAGGGAACTCCGGGACCTGTTCTGGCAGGAGGCGGAGAAGTACCACGTCCTGCCGCTGCTGGGCGGCCTGTCGGTCTTCTTCGGGATCCTGCCGCCGATGCCGACCATCACCAAGACCACCTTCTACGGCGACGTGGAAAACATCGCCTCAGGCATGATCCCGCGCATCTACGGGCACTCCTACGCGATCGAGGCGGAACTGGAGATCCCCGACGGCGGCGCCGAAGGCGTGATCGCCGCCGAAGCCGACGAGATGGGCGGCTTCGCGCTATGGGTCGACGGCAGCGGGCTGCTGCACCACAGCTACTCCACCATGGGAGTCGACCAGTACCAGCAGGTCGCCACCCAGCCGCTGCCCACCGGCCAGGTCACCGTCCGGATGCAGTTCGACGCCGACGCGCCCAAGCCGGGCACCGGCGGCACCGTCACCTTGTGGGCGAATGAGAAGAAGATCGGCGAGGGCCGGATGGACCGCACCGTGGCCCTGCGCTTCTCCTTCTACGCCGGCATGGACATCGGCTGCGACAACGGCAACACGGTCGACAAGGCCTACCGGGGCAAGGCGCCGTACCCGTTCACCGGGACCGTGAAGAAAGTGGTCTTCGACCTCAAGCCGGCCGCGCACGAGCAGGAGAAGACGCTGCACGAGGCCACCCACCACGCCGCCGTGGGCGCAGCCGTGAGCGGCTAGCGGAAACGGCTCCGCGATGGCTGAGATCCGGGTCCGGGCGCGGGCGGCGGCTCCGCTGGAGACGGCCTGGTCGGTGCTCGCCGACCAGGCCGGGATGGCGGCGCGGGCGCCCGCGCGGAAGGTCACGCTGGAGCGTGCGGGCGACCCGCCACCCAACGGGACCGGGGCGATCCGCGTCGTCTCCCAGCCGCCGCTCAAGGTCCGCCCGGCCTTCGAGCTTGGCCTCCGTTGCCGGCCGGTGATGACAGGCCACCTGCCTGAGTGTGACCGTGGGCCTTGGGCGGCCGGCGAGAGCACACAACCAGCCGGATCCTGGGTACCGGGCGGCGACTATCCGATTTCCGGCTCGAAAGGAGCCTCGCATGGCAGACAAGAAGGGGACTCGCCCCAACATCATCCTGTTCATGACCGACGACGTCGGCTGGGGCGACCTGGGCTGTTACGGCGGTGGGGAGAACCGCGGTGCACCGACGCCCAACCTCGACCGCCTCGCCACCGAGGGCATCCAGTTCATGTCCTTCTACGGCCAGCCGAGCTGCACGCCCGGCCGGGCCGCGGCCATCACCGGGCGGCTACCGATCCGAAGCGGCATGACGCAGGTGATGGTCCCCGGCGAGGGCGGCGGGCTGGCCGCCGGCGAGTGGACCATCGCCAGCGTGCTGAAGACCGCGGGCTACGACACGATCCAGATCGGCAAGTGGCATCTGGGTGAGGCCGACTACGCGATGCCGACCACGCACGGCTTCGACGAGATGTACAACACGACCCTCTACCACCTGAACGCCTATACCTATACCGACCCCGCCTTCAACCCGGACTTCCCGTTCGATGACCAGCAGGTGATGGCTCAGTGGGGCAACGTGATCGGAGCGATCGAAGGCAAGGCGGGCGAGAAGTGGCACGAGATGGAGAAGCTCGACTCGTCGAAGATCCCGTTCATCGACGAGAAGTCCACGAAGCACGCCACCGACTACCTGGAGGCCCACGCAAAGGCCGACACCCCGTTCTTCATGTACCTGAACACGGCCAAAATGCACCAGCCGAACCTCCCCCATCCGGACTTCGTCGGGAAGTCCATGGCCAAGAGCAAATACCTCGACTCGCTCGTCGAGCTCGACCACAACGTCGGCGTGGTCGTCGACAAGGTGCGCCAGCTCGGCATCGCCGAGGACACGCTGATCGTCTGGACCACCGACAACGGCGCCTGGCAGGACGTCTACCCCGACAGCGGCTACACGCCGTTCCGGGGGACGAAGGGCACCGACTACGAAGGCGGCAGCCGGGTGCCCGCCATTGCCTGGTGGCCGGGCACCATCGAGGCCGGCCGGCGCAACTCCGAGATCGTCGGCTCGCTCGATCTGATGGCGACGTTCGCCAGCCTGGCGGGAGCAACGCTTCCCGACAAGGACCGGGAGGGCAAGCCGACCATCTTCGACAGCTTCGACCAGACCGCTTTGCTGCTCGGGACCGGGCCGTCGACGCGTGACCACTGGTTCTACATGACCGAGACCGAGGAGATCCCCGGCGCGGTCCGTTACGGCAAGTGGAAGGCCGTCTGGAACATCCGCGAGGGCTGGAAGGGCGAAGCCTCCTACGTGGCGACCGCCCCGGAGCTCTTCGACCTGTGGCAGGACCCAGGCGAGCGCTACGACATCTTCATGACCAACTGGTGCGAGAAGACCTGGAGCATCGGGCCGCTGTGCCAGAAGGCACTTGAGCTGATGCAGTCATACAAGCAGTACCCGAACCGGGATATTGAAATCGTCACCATCGGGGCGCCGGAGTTCTACGCGGACGACGCTGCTGTCCAGGAGCAGGTCAAGAAGCTGCTGCACGCGATGCGTGCGAACAAGTAGCCACCAAGCGGCGAGCGGTGCCCGGGCGGGTGACGCTGCGGCCCGGACCTGGCTGTCGCCCTTATCGGACCCGGCCGGGGTGAGCAGGCGTCCGGGGACCAGGCAGCGAGCCAGTCAAGAGGACAGAGGAGAGGAGTCCGGAGATGACCGAGCATCTGGCAAGCTGGAACGACGGGGATGCCAAGTCCAAGATCCTGGGGTTCGTGCGGTCGGTGACCGAGCCGGGTGATTCGTTCGTTCCGGAAGCCGAACGTGTCGCGACCTTCGATAACGACGGCACCTTGTGGTGCGAAAAGCCGATGTACGTCCAGGCCGACTTCGTCCTGCGGCGTTGGCGGGCCCAAGCCCAGGCCGATCCGGCCAAGGCGAACGAACAGCCGTGGAAGGCAGTGGTTGAGGGTGACCGGGCGTGGCTCGCGGGGATGCTCGACCATGTTCCCGAGCTCATCAACGGGATGACCGAGGCCTACGACGGGATAACCACGGAGGCGTTCGAGGCGGCGGTGCGGGAGTTCTTCGATTCCGCCAGGCATCCGACGCTCGGGGTGCCCTACACCAAGGTCGGCTTCCGTCCCATGCGCGAGCTCGTCGATCTGCTGGACGACAACGGGTTCACCGTCTACATCTGCTCGGCGGGCGGCCGCGACTTCGTGCGGGTGGTGTCCGAGGCGATGTACGGCGTCCCGCGCGACCGCGTCATCGGCTCGGGCACGACGCTGGAGTACCGGCAGGGCGATGTCTACCGGACGAAGGGCGTCGAGCAACCGGTTGACGACGGCCCCGGCAAGCCCATCCACATCTGGACCCGCACCGGGCACAAGCCGCTGCTGGCCGGCGGCAACGCCGACGGGGACATCGCGATGCTGGAGACGGCCCGTTTCGGTCTGCTGGTCCGGCACGACGACGCCAAACGCGAGTTCGCCTACGACACGGGCGCGGAGAAGGCCCTCGCCGAAGCGAAAGAGCGCGGCTGGACGGTCGTGAGCATGGCGAACGACTTCGGGACGGTGTTCGGCCTGTGATGCACGCCAACCCCGGCACCGCCGGCCCGGTGCACGGCCCCTCCCAGGCCGCCGGGCCGGTACTGACGGTGCCGGGCGCGCCGCTGGCCTTCCACGTGATGGCCAAGCCGGCGGGAGCCATCTGCAACCTGGATTGCGAGTACTGCTTCTTCCTGTCCAAGGAGATGCTGTACCCGGGCAGCCGGTTCCGGATGGCCGCCGGCCTGCAGGAGACCTATATCCGGCAGCTGCTGGAGGCGCACGCGCGGGCCCCGGAAGTGGTGGTCGCCTGGCAGGGCGGCGAGCCCACGATGATGGGCCTGGACTTCTTCCGCCGCTCCGTCGAGCTCCAGCGTCAGTACGCCCGGCCCGGCCAGCGGGTCCTGAACACGATCCAGACCAACGGCACCCTGCTCAACGATGAGTGGGGAGCGTTCCTGAAGGAGCACGGCTTCCTGGTCGGCATCTCGATCGACGGCCCCCCGCAGATGCACGACGCCTACCGGGTGGACAAGGGCGGCAAGCCGACCTTTCACCGGGTGATCAGGGGCCTGGAGGTGCTGAAGCGGCACGGCGTGGACTGGAACGTGCTGACCAACATCCACGCCGCCAACGGCGACCACGGCCGGCAGGTCTACCGGTTCCTGCGCGACGAGCTGGGGGCAACGTTCATCCAGTACATCCCGATCATCGAGCGGGCCACCGAGGCGACCCTGCCGATCGCCGACGCCGGCTGGGGCCACGGGGTGAAGGGACGCCCCCTGTATACCCAGGAGGGCAGCCTGGTCACCCACCGGTCGGTCCGCCCGGAGCAGTACGGGCGGTTCCTGATCGACGTGTTCGAGGACTGGGTCCGCCGCGACATCGGCACCGTCTACGTGCAGATGTTCGACACCGCCCTGGCCAACTGGTACGGCGAGCCCGGCGGCATGTGCGTACACGCCGAGACCTGCGGGCTGCAGCTCGCCCTGGAGCACACCGGCGACCTGTACTCCTGCGACCACTACGTCGAACCCGGCTTCCTGCTGGGCAACATCAACGACAAGCCCCTGCTGGACCTCATCGTCCTTCCCCGGCAGCGGCAGTTCGGCCGCGACAAACGCGACACCCTGACCCGGTACTGCCGCGACTGCGACGTCCGGCGCGCCTGCAACGGCGGCTGCCCCAAAGACCGGTTCGCCACCACCCCCGGCGGGGAACCCGGCCTGCACTACCTGTGCCCCGGCTACAAGGACTTCTTCCGCCACGTCGCCAGGCCGATGGAAGCCATGTCCGCGCTGCTGCGCGCTGACCGGGCACCCGCCGAGCTGATGGCGGCCTACGCCGCCCAGGACGCCCGCCGCGGCCGCAACGACCCCTGCACCTGCGGCAGCCGCCGCAAATGGAAACGCTGCCACGGCATCCCCGCCACAGCCACAGCCGTCTGAGGACTTCGATGTCCTGGCGAGTCGCAGCGAATCGCAGCCCAGATCAGAGTATGGTCAGCTCTGCGGGCAGCAGGGTGCGGGGTAACGTCAACCGGCGAGTGATCACTTCGAGTGACGAGTTCCTCGATGCCAGCCAAACTGGCGGGATCCTTCCGATTCTGGTGCGACCGGGTACCATCCACGCCGAACTGATACGCGCCCATTTGGGCCCCCTCGTGGCCGATGCCGTTTACTGTTCCCTCCCGCTCGCACTTCGCGGCCGGACGGTTGCTGATCGCGTCTGGCTGGTGGCGCCGATGAATCGAACTGGCAGCGGGCAGCTGAATGGCGAACCACTAACACCGGGGAATCTCCTCGCCTTCGGAGGTTCGGCCGAGGTGGCGGGCGCGAGTGGAGCACCCCTTCAGTGCGGCATACTATCTATCGCCCCGAGCGCACTCGAACAGACAGCGTCCGCACTTGGCATCAAATCGCACCCTCCCGGTGAAGGCGAGTTCCGTGTCGCTCCAGTCGTTGACCGGGGCCGCCTGAGCAGAGCCTTCGATCTCCTCTCGTATACCGTCAGTCACCGCAGGGACGCAGCGCTGACAAAGCGCGGAGCCGGCGCGATTGAACGGGCTTTCCTCGACATCGCAGTGCGCTCGCTCGCCGGCGATTCGGGTCGCAGCTCGCCGTATCGATCTGCTCGCCTCACGAGCGCAAGGATCGTTCGTACCTGCGAGGCCTACGCCAGGAAATGGCGGTACCAGAACGTGACACTCGCCGGTCTCTCCGAAGCATCAGGCGTATCAGAGCGCCGGGTCCGCTCCGCCTTCCACGAGTGCTATCAGATGTCGCCCACCGCCTACCTGCGTGTGACCGCGCTCAACGCGGTACGGCGCGAACTCGTCGAAGGACCTCACCTACGCGATGCCGTTAGCCGCGCCGCGACGGATTGGGGCTTCTGGCACCTCAGTCGCTTCGCGGCCCAATATCGGGCGCTATTCGGCGAGTCACCCAGACATACCCTCAGCCATCGAACGGATCGACCCCAGGCAGCCGCCAACGGAGCTTCGAAGTCGGCGAGGTGTTGATCCCGCCACATAGGCGCCCGCCCGCTTGCCGGGCCTCAAGCTTGAGCCTCGCTCCTGTGGCGCGAATGGTGGACAGACCTCTCACGGCAGCCGGTCATCGTCCCACCCCATGCATCAACGGGAAGGCCAATCCGATTAGCTCAGTCCTCACCCACGCTTCAATGCGGTGAGCCCGATATCGTGGCTGTCCTTCTCGACCTCGACGCTGCTCCAGCAACCTGACGAAAGAAACCCGCCGCGCTACTGCCGACCAACAATCCTGTGTTGGTGCCGGACCCCAGGAGAGAGCACCCACGGGAGCGCTCCGACGACGCGCTTCCGCGGCCGGGGAGTCCTTAGGGCTCCTGGGATTGCTCAGTCGTCGATCTCCTCCCAGACCGCCTGCTCGTCGTGCTCCTCCCAGCCGGCGCCCGGCAGCGCGATGGCCCAGCTCGTCCATGTCCCGGCCGGCCGGGCCAGGGCGGTCCTCACCCTGGCACGGACGGACATGCCGGGCGTGAGCTCCACGGGGGAGCGGAGCGGGGCCGTCGTCATCCCCCAGTGCGTCGGCGGATCGCCGGGTCCCACCGACAGCGAGATGCCGGGCGCGAGCTGGGCGCTGAACCACAGTGCCAGCGCGTTGGCCGTTCCGTCGTCGCGGACGGAGAGCACCGTCTCGGCTTGATGCGGCGCCTGCGCCCGCTGAACCGGGATCAGGCCCGCGTCCGTTGTCCACAGCCGGGCCGCATCGGAGCGCTTGTCACCCGCCGCGAGGTGCCGGAAGGTGCCGGAATAGAAGATCTCGTTGACGGTCCTCTCGAGGAGGTCGTCGAACCGGAGGCCGTACGGGTCATCCCGCAGGAACTCCGCCATCTCCGCCAGATAGCGGTCGTGCACCAGCGCGGCCCACGCCATGACCAGGCGGGGGATCATGACCCCGCCCGGCTTGAGCCAGCGATCACGGGCGGCGATGACCGGAACGAGCATCCCTTCGTCGATCCCGAACCCGCCGAGCCACTCCGAGACGATCACATCGACACGTTCCGGCAGCTCGACGTCCATGACGTCGCCGTGGATCACCTGGACGATCTCCGCGACCCCGTTCGCGGCGGCGAGCTCCCGCGCCAGGACGGCGGCCGACGTCCGCTCCACCGCGTAGACGCGCGCCGCACCCGCCCGCGCCGCGAACACGCTCAGGATGCCGCTGCCGGCCCCGACGTCCAGAACGATGTCGCCGGGGCGCACCACCGAGTCGATCGCCCGCCGGAAGGCCCCGGTGCGAACGCGGTCGCAGATCATCGTCCGGTGGACCTCGAACTCCGCGTACATCGGGTCCGGCGGGTTCCTGATCGGCGTCCGCACGTCAGCATCGTAGCCCCACACTGGGCGAGAACCTCCTCGCCGTCTTCCACCAGCTCTTCGCCGAAGGAATTTGGCTACTGTCAGCACCGTCGGCGGGACCTGAACGCTCACGCCCGAAGAACGACCGATAGAGGCGATTGTCCACGTGCCCAGCGGATCTCAGAGTCTTTGCTTCGAGGCGCGTGCAATCGAGCGTGCGTGTGCCGAATGCGGATAGTTCGTGTCGGCTGGTGATGAGACGATGGTACGTACTGTCCAGACAGGCGCAGGTCGGCCGAACGAACGGGAAGGAGTTCTCCATGGGTTTCAGGCGACGTGTAAGGCGGCGGGCGCTCGTTGTCGGAGTGGCGGCCGGAGCGGCGACCGGAGCAGCGGTTGCTCACCACGCGGACACGGAGGCCGGGGAACAGCAGGCCGACGACCAGGCGCCTGCCGGCGATGGCCAGGACCAGGCGCAATATGCGCCCCCTCCGGCGGACCCGGCCGACGAGATCGAACACCTCGCGCAGTTGCACGCCTCGGGCGCGCTCTCAGACGAAGAGTTCACGGCGGCCAAGGCGAAAATACTCGGGACCTGAACGCATGCGGATCGCCAGAAGATGTTGACCAGATCGATTCCCGGCAGGAACAGAGGGCTGAAATGAGTGGATCGCGCAAAGAGGTACTGTCGGACGCGCTCAAGGCCGAGGCCGGTGCCGCATCGGTTGACCTGAAGACCCTGTTCACCGATGACGTCGTCGGCTGGTCGCCGTACGCCGCGGTGTCAGGGCTGACAGCACTCGCTGACCTCGCCGCCCTCCGTGAAGAAGCGTTCTCCAACGTCGTGATCACGTTCCGGGGACTCGACGAAGTGGGCAACAAGGCGTTCGCCGAATGGCTCGTCGAAGCCGATCACACGGGGCCGCTCGTGCTGAGCGAGGACACCGTGCTGGAAGCAACGGGACGGCACGTCCAGTTGCCCGGCGTCACCGTGGCGGACTTCCGCGAGGGCAAGATCCGGTCCTTCCGGACGTACTTCGACGACATCTCGCTGATCGAGCAGATCGCCGGCGCCTGACGAGCCGGCCGCCGTGGAGTTCCACGTTGAGGACCATCCGGATCCGCTCGACATCGAAATCCTCGAAACCCAGATCCGTCATGAGGCGTCCGCTGCCATGGGACTCGGCGACGAAGCCGACCTGGCGATCTTCGTGCGCGACGCTGGCACGGTCGTAGCCGGCATTAGCGGGTGGACCTGGGGCGACTGCTGCGAACTGCAGAGCCTCTGGGTGAAGCCGAGTCTCCGTGGGCGTGGCCTGGCCACGCGGCTCCTCGCCGCCGCCGAAGCCGAGGCGGCCGCACGCGGGTGCTCGCAGACCGTCCACTTCACCTACGCCTTCCAGGCCCGGGCTCTGTATGAGCGGAACGGCTACGAACTGGTGGGCTGCGTCCAGGACTTCCCATCAGGAACGGACGTCCTCTGGTACCGCAAACGCCTTAAAGGCCGCGCGGATAGGCGCTGAATAGAGCCCTCGTCCCCTCAGCCCGGCAGCTGCCGCATGCCCTCCGAACGTCCCATTTTCGGACCAGGATCGCGTTACCGGGCAAAACACCGGCTGGGCGTGGCTGCTGTCGGGTGACGGCGAGGCGGGAGCAGGTCAGGTCAGCAGCCGGACCAGGCCGCTGATGCCCAGGTAGGCGCCTAGGAGCAGGGCGATGGCGGTCATGAGCTGCAAGGCGTGGCTCAGCAGCCAGTCCTGGCTGTGCTTGAGCCGCGCCTTGGTGGCCTCAGGCCTGAGCTCCAGGAACGCGAACGGGATGATGATCAGCAAGAAGTCGATGATGACGAAGATGACGACGGCGATGACCTGGGTCACGGTCGAGGATCTCCCGGTGACCAGGTTGTGCAGCGCGGCCAGGTAGCTGGCACCCGGAATGCCGACCACCGCGCCGACGAGCATGGCCAGCCCGAGCCGGGGCTCAGCCAGCACTCGCTGCGCCCAGCCGTCCTTCTTCTCCGCCTTGTCCGGCGGCCCGTCTCCGGCCGGGACTGCTGCCTTGCGCCGGCCGTGCAGGCGGCCTGTGGCGAGCAGCCCGCCGACGGCGAGCAGCAGCAGGCCGAGGGCCAGGTCGACGCCGGCGCTCACCGAGGCCTGGTGGTGGATGGCATCGGCGTGGAAGACGAGCACGTCCAGCAGGCCGACCGTCAGGGCCACGGTCATGCCGCCGACCAGGACGCACAAGAACATCGCCCGCGGCCGCCGGTTCTCGATCAGCAGCAGGTCCAGGGCCAGCAGCTTCGGGTTCAGCGCCGCGAGGAACGCCAGCGCGAAGAACTCGGCGTTCATCGCCGGTCAGCCCGCATCGGTCATCGCTCCATGCTGGTGGCCCGAGCCGGCTGGTGGTGCCGCCAGAGGTGCTTCTCATATGCGGCAATGCCGTCCGCGATCGGGTATGGCCCGCGGACCCGCTGAAGCTCGGGTGAGACCTCGCGGTAATCCAGATAGGGGTGGTCACCGCAGTCGCAGCAGGTGATCTCAAACGCGTCGGTGTAGCCGCCTTCCGGCCGAGCCTCGACCATGCGGGCCGACTGGCGGCGTACAACGGCCGCCCAGCGATGCCGGGGCTGACCCAAGTCGTCACGCCTGCCTCCTTGCGATCGCTACCTGGACGCTTCCGAAGTTGCGCCGCACCCGGCCCGCCCGCCAGGGCCGTTCGTCCCGGCCACGGTCCCGATCGGCCTCCCATGTCAGCCACCCTCATCCCCGTGGGATGGTCTGGACCATGGCCTCTGTGGGTGAGCCGGCGGCCCGGGTGGGTGTTTGCAGAGTTGGCGTGCTCCCCTGTACTGGCATCAGTGAAGATCATCATCAGCGCCAGTGCCAGCGCTTTCGTGCGTGCCCCGCCAGCAAGGCCCGGCACCAGCCCGATGGCCAGCCAATCCCCGCGCGCCACGGCCCTCCGCCCGGGTGGCGAAGGGCAAGCCGCCGCTGGCAATCCGGCAGCCCGACTGGCCGGGCGCCGACGCTGGGGAGCGCTCGGCGTGGGAACCCGGTATGCCCCGCTTCCTGCGGACACCGAGCAGCGGATGGCCGACTTCAGCGAGCTCGTAGCAACCGCGATCGCAAATGCCGACGCCCAAGCCGAGCTCACTGCATCACGGGCACGAATCATCGCCACCGCCGACGAGACAAGACGGAAGATCGAACGTGATCTGCACGACGGTGCCCAGCAACGTCTAGTGTCCCTTGCACTGCAAGTGCGTAAAGCGCAGGCAGCGGTGCAAGCTGAGGTAACGCCGGACCTTCGCCAGCTGGGCACGGAGCTGAAGACAATCGCGACCGGGCTGAGCAACGCTCTCGAGGAACTCCGCGAGCTTGCGCGCGGCCTGCACCCAGCGATCCTCGCCGAGGCAGGCTTGGGCCCGGCGCTACGAGCCATCGCGAGGCGTACAGCGGTCCCGATCGAGCTGAACCTGAGGATCAATGATCGGCTGCCCGAACCAATTGAGATCCCCGCGTACTACGTGGTTTCAGAGGCGCTGGCCAACGCAGCAAAGCACGCTCATGCTTCCCGCGTCACAGTCGACATCGAGGTCGTGGATGGCGTGCTGCAGGTCAGCGTGCGGGACGACGGCATCGGCGGTGCCGACTTCACGGGCGGTTCAGGGCTCGTGGGCCTCAAGGACCGTGTTGAGGCGCTTGGCGGCCGGATCGAGCTCCAAAGCGAACTCGGCGTCGGCACAACGCTTTTCGCCAAGCTGCCCTTGGAAGGCAATGCCCAAGAATTCCTCAATCGTGGGTTACAGGGGCTTCGCCGTTGACGATCTTTAGCCTGGCTAGCACCAACCTGGCTCAGGACTAGCCCGACCACTCCGCCGGAGGACCAGATCAGCCGGGCTCACCCGGCACGCATCCCGTTGTCAGCGCTGCCGTCGCCCCCGGCGTTTCCATGGTCCAACTCCCAGGCACCGTGGCCAGGGCGCTCCCCGCGGTCGCGTCGCATGCGATCGGCTTCGCTGCCCCGGCCATCGGTATTGAGAGCCGACCCGTAGGGCAGACGCCGCGAGTTCCGCCTGTTGACACGCGGTATGCCGACGCGGAAACATGCCGCGGATGAACCTAGCCGATGGTTTCGCGCCTCACACTGGGGTGATCATCGCCGAAGTGGGGTTCCTGCTCATCGCTGGGATCTGGCTCGCCGCGGCGCAAGTCCCGGCGTTCAGGTTTGGCGCCGCTCGAACGATCGTCGCAGGTATCGCGCTCGCGCTCGCGGGTCTACTTCTCATCATCGCCACGCACTGGGGTCACTTCGGCTAGCCATTTGTGTACCTCCGTAAAGGGCCCATCCCAAGGTGATCCTGCACGCCGGAAAGATAGGCGGGCGGACGCGGTCGGTACCGCCTGTCGCTCCCGCCTGGCAACTACGTGATCAGCACAGCCGGATCGAGGCTTCAGCCAAAGAGAGCCACGGTAAAGGCCGGGAAAACGACCACCGTCAATTGCTTTAACTCCTGCGTGTAGCGTCGTGCGGGCGGGATTAGCGACCTGGCTCCTAACACCCAGGCCCTGAGCGGGACAAGGTCCAGCGGAGTCGGATATTCCGCCCGGCACAGTAGCTGACCTGCGAAAGGGCAGGCCACCGCTAGGTCGCCGACGATCGGATAGCAGCTGGTCAGCGCGTGCGATGATTGGCTCGGCTCAGTCCTAGTGACCTAGCCCGAAGGGATGACCATGGCAGGCATCGCGGCAGGTGGCGAAATCCAGCGAGAGCCGACCACCAAGAACCTGGGGCGCCGCCGCGCCGCCGGAATATACGGCGCCATCGTTACCGCGGCGATCCTCGACACCGCCGGGGGCCACGTGTCCACCACTGTGCTGGTGATCTCGGTCGTGGTCACGTTGCTGGTGTACTGGCTCGCCGAGGAGTACGCCGAGGTTCTGGGCGAGCAAGTTGAAGGAGGTCGCCTGCCTAGCAGGGCATCGATCTGGGAAGCACTGACCTCGACCTGGCCGATGGTCACCGCGTCCTTCGCGCCGCTGCTCGTACTGGTACTGGCCAAGCTGGCCGGGGCCTCTGACCTCACGGCTGCCAACGTCGGGCTAGCCGCAGCGATCGTCCTGCTGACAGTCCACGGATGGCTGGCCGGTCGAGCCGCCCGGCTGCGCAGCTGGCAGCTCTTCGTCGCCACTTCCATGGCGGCCGCGCTGGGGCTGGTGATGATTGCGCTCAAGGATCTCGTGCTGGTGCATCTGCACTGAAGATCGGCTCTCGGATCTGCTGCGATTGCGATATTAGCGGGTAGGCGGCCAGCGCAGCTTCGTCGCCCAGTCCGTGCCGGCGCGCCCCGCGAGCGCGGAGACCCAGGGACTGTACGGATCGGCCTCCAGCTCCGGCCGCATGTCGGTCACGCGGAAGTTGTACTCGACTCGTCACGACGCGACGGGCGCAGCTGCTACGAACGCCGCATTCTCACGCTCGAGCGCCTTGACCGCGCCGTTGCGCCAACCGTCGGCCAGGGACTGTGACGCAGCATCGGGGAAGATGTCCTCGTCCCCGTTCTCCACTCCGTCGAAGATGGCTCGCGCGACGGACTGCGCAGAGGCCTTCGGGATGTCGAAGCCCTGGGTCATGTCGGTGTCCGTGGGGCCGGTCAGGACGGCATGGACCCGCACGCCCCGGCCGGCCAGAAGAGCGCGCAGCGATTGCGTCAAGTTGAACGCGGCCGCCTTCGAGATCGCGTAGGCCGGAGTGAGCGGCAAGGGGGCGACGGCCATCGTCGACACGTTGTTGACGATGGCTCCCTGAGAACGGGTCAGCAGCGGCAGGAAGGCCTGGATGACGCCGTACGGGCCGAAGGGGCTGGCGCGTGCCGGCATACACCCGCTTCGCGCCTCGCCTCAGGGCTTCGGTGACCAGCGCCTGCCCGATGCCGCGATTGGCCCCGGTCACCAGGACTGCCTTGTCTGCGATGTTCATAACACCCTCCTGATTAACGACGCCCGGATCGTCCGAGCCGTCGACTATGCAGAAACCGCGACACCGGGAAAGTGGGCGCGCGCCGGCCGCCCAGTTCGCCCCCCGGCAGGTGTCCATACAAGCTGGAAGTACGGCAAGGCACGGGCGAGAGGTGACGCTAGGGTGGGAGTGGTGACAGCCGACCTGATCACCAGGGCGCAGGCTGGGGACGGCGACGCGTTCCGGGAGCTGACCGAGCCGCACCGCCGGGAGCTGCAGGTGCACTGCTACCGGATGCTCGGATCCTTCCAGGACGCCGAGGACGCCCTCCAGGACACGCTGCTGACCGCCTGGCGAGGCCTGGGCGGGTTCGAGGGACGTGCCTCGATCCGCACCTGGCTCTACCGGATCGCCACCAACCGGTGCCTCAACGCGCTTCGCTCGGCCAGCCGGCGCCCGGCCGTGGAGTGGAACATCCCGGGGGTTGAACCGCCCGAGCCGACCCGGCTCGGCGACGTCGTATGGCTCGAGCCATTTCGCGCGAACCGCCCCCCGCGGCCGACTCACCCGCCGAGCAGGCGCTCGCGGCCAAGTTCACCCGCGCGTATGAGTCCGGCGACATCGACGCGCTGGTCGCCTTGCTCACCGACGATGTCTACGTCTCCATGCCCCCGGTTCCCCTGGAATGGCTAGGCCGCGACGACGTGACCCGCTTCTATGCCAGCATCATGCGCCAGGGCCGGACATACGACCTCGTGCCGACGCGAGCCAATGGCCAGCTGGCGTTCGGGACCTACCTCCGCGCCCCTACCGGCGTCCGCCACGGGGCCGGCCTCCTGGTCCTCGCCCTCACCGGCGGCCGGATCTGCGCCCTCACCCGCTTCGACACCAGCGTGCTCCCCTGGTTCGGGCTGCCGCGATCGCTCCCCGGCGACCAGACGCGATGAGACCCGGCTTGTCCCTTGGCCGGGGGCGACGCGTGGGCCGGGCGGCCGTTGCGATAAGACTGTGGCATGGAGACGTGGGACGCCATCCGGGCGCGCCGCAACGTGCGCCAGTACACCGACCAGCCGATCGCCAGGGAAAACCTCGAGCGCATCCTGGAGGCGGGCCGCCGGGCCCGGCAGGTAGATCAGGCGGGCTTACCGCCCCAGACCAGGAAGAGCAGGCCCGACATGACGACAGTGCGCGGGTCTTCAAGGTGAGGCCGGAGCGCCGCGTCCAGCGCGTCAAGCTCCTTGGAGTCAGCCAGCCCCAGCTGCACGATCTGCGGGCGCATGCTGCGTACCAGGTCGAGCCGGATGGTCCGCCGAGAATTCCCCGGCGGGTACATCTGCGTTCTGGACTCTACTCCTGGCCACCGTACGCCGCGGACTGAGCGTCGGCGAGGTTGCGCAGCAGCAGCGCCTCGGCCAGGCAGGCCCGCTCGAACGTCGCCAGGTGCAGGCTCTCGTTGCTGCCGTGCGCCCGGGTGCCGGGGTCCTCCACGCCGGTGATGAGGATCTCCGCGTCGGGGAAGAGCCCGGCGTAGCCGGTGACGAAGGGGATGGACCCGCCCGCGCCGGCGTCGACGGCCGCCCTCCCCCAGGCCTGTTTCAGGGCCGAACGGGCCGCCTGATACGCCCGGCCGCCGGTGCGTGCGGTGAACGGCGCGGCGATGCCGCCCGGCTGGACGGTCACCTGCGCGCCCCACGGCACGCTGGCCATCAGGTGCGCCACGAGCGCCTCGCGGGCCGCGGCCGCGTCGTCGCCGGGAGCCACTCGCATGCTCACCTTGGCCCGCGCGGCCGGGATGAGCGTGTTGGAGGCCGCCGCCACCGACGGCGCGTCGATGCCGATCACGGCGATCGCGGGGCCGGCCCACAGCCGGTCGGTCAGGCCGCCGGTGCCGGTCAGCTGCACCCCGTCGAGCAGCCCCGCCTCGGCGCGGAACCGCGCCTCGGTCAGGTCGAGCGGGTCCGCCCCCCCGGAGCCAGCAGAGCCGCGGGCCAGGCCGGGCACCGCCACGTCGCCGCGCTCGTCGTGCAAGGTGGCGAGCATCTGGCACAGCACGGTGAGCGCATCGGGGACCGGGCCGCCGTACAGGCCGCTGTGTATGCCGTGGCGCAGCGTGCGCACCTCCACCACGAGGCTGGTCCCGCCGCGCAGCGTGGTGGTCAGCGCCGGGGTATCCGCGGTCCAGTTCGCCGCGTCGGCGAACACCACCACGTCGGCGCCGATCCGGTCGGAGTAAGCCGCCAGGAACTGCGGCAGGGCCGGCGAGCCGATCTCCTCCTCGCCCTCGACAAGCACGGTGACCCCGACACCGAGCCGGTCGCCGTGCGCGCGCAGCGCCGCGAGGTGCACCGCGACGCCCGCCTTGTCGTCGGCGGTGCCGCGCCCGTAGAGCCGCCCGTCCCGTTCGGTCGGCTCGAACGGGTCGCTGTCCCAGTCCGCGGGGTCGCCGGGGGGCTGCACGTCGTGGTGCGCATAAAGCAGGACCGTGGGGGCGCCCGGCGGGGCGGCCCTGCGGCCCAGCACCGCAGGCCGGCTGTCCCCGGCGGTCAGCACGTCGACCTCGGGCAGGCCGGCCTGGCGCAGCAAGGCGGCGACCTCGCCGGCGCTGGCCCACAGGTCCGGCGCGGCCGCCGGATCCGCCGACACCGACGGGATCCGCACCAGCCGCTCGAGGTCGGCGCGGGCGGACGGCAGGACCTGCCGCACGGCCACGGTGAGCTGTGCCTCGCTGAACGGGCCGGTCCCCGGCTCCGGCATCATGATTCCCGACGCTACCGGCGCGGTCGCGTGGCCTCAACCCCGCAATGCCGGGCCGACGACACCGCGCGTTCGAACCCGCCCACGTCTCCGTCTGGCTCGCCCCGGTCGACCAGCATGCCGGGACGAAGGCCTAGCCCGCGAACAGGTGCAGCTCGGCGGCGAAGCGCTCCGCGATCTGGTCGGCGGCGAGCCCGTCCTCGAGCAGATACGGCGCGACGAACCCGGCGACCACCATGGGAAGAACGTACCCAGTTACCATTCCAGGCATGAACGTCGTCTTGGTCGAGCCGTTCTTCCCAGCTAACCAGCGCCAGTTCGCCCGGGCGCTGGCCGAGGCCGGCGCGACGGTGATCGGCATCGGCGAATACGGCCTCGACGCGCTGGACGACCAGCTGAAGGGCTGGCTGTACCACTACGAGCGGGTGCCGTCGGTCACCGACGTGCAGGCGCTGACGCAGGCGGTCCGCTGGGTGCAGGACAAGCTGTGGGTGGACCGGCTCGAGGCGACGGTCGAGGCGCACACCATGGCCGCCGCGCAGGTCCGCGAGGCCTGCACGATCCCGGGCACGTCGGTGCGGACCGCCTGGCTGTGCCGGGACAAGCCGTCGATGAAGGAGGCGCTGCGCGCGGCGGGGGTGCCGACCGCCATCTCGGCCGCGGTCGCCACCGCGGCGCAGGCGCACACGTTCGCCGAACTGGCCGGGTTCCCGCTGATCCTCAAGCCGCGCAGCGGCGCGGGCGCGTCGGGCACCGTGCGGGTCGATGACTTTGCGGGCCTGCATCAGGCGCTGGGGGTCTTCGGCGGCCAGGGCGTGGAGTCCATCGCCGTCGAGGAGTTCGTCGAGGGCCACGAGGGCTTCTACGACACGATCACGGTCGACGGCCGGGTGGCCCTGGACTTCGCCTCGCACTACTACCCGAACGTGCTCGAGGCGATGCGGACCCGGTGGATCTCGCCGCAGTTCGTCTCCACCAACCGGATCGAGGTCGCGCCGGAGTACTCCGAACTGCGGGACCTGGGCCAGAAGGTGATCGCCGCGCTCGGCATCGGGACGTCGGCCACGCACATGGAGTGGTTCGCCGGGCCCAAGGGGCTGAAGTTCTCCGAGATCGGCTGCCGGCCGCCCGGCGTGGGGGCCTGGGACCTGTACTCGGCCGGCAACGAGATCGACCTCTACCGCGAGTGGGCCAACGCGATCGTGGCCGGCGGGACGAGCGGGACGCCGTCCCGGCGGTACGCCGCCGGGATCGTCGCCCTGCGGCCCGAACGAGACGGCCAGATCACCGGGTACAGCGGGACCGAGGAGCTCCAGCAGCAGTACGGCGAGTGGGTCATCGACGCGCACCTGCCGCCCCCGGGCACGTCCACCCAGCCGGTGGAGGCCGGGTACATGGCCAACGCCTACGTGCGGATGCGCCATCCCGACTACGACGCGCTGCGCGGCATGCTCGACGCGGTGGGCCGCACGCTGCACGTCTATGCCTCGTGAGGGTCATCCTGCTCGGGCCGCAGCGCAGGCCCACGGTCGACGCGGTGGCCCGGTCGCTGGGCCTGGACGGACCCGGCGAGCCGGTCGCCGCGGTGCGCGAGCTCGACGCGGCCCACTTGCGCCGGGTCGACGGCGCGCGCGGCGAGTTCTTTCAGCGACTGCAGCCGCACGACCGGCCGGTGATCGCCGGGCACCGCGCCGCGGTGCAGGGCGTCCTCGGCCAGGCCCGCGCCTTGGTCATCGCGGGCGGCCATGTGGGCGTGCTGGCCGATGTCCTGCACCTGTTCAACGTGGCCGCGGCGCTAGACCCGCAGCTGCCGGTGATCGCGTGGTCGGCCGGCGCGATGGCACTGGCGGAGCGGATCGTGCTGTTCGGCGACCGGTCGCCGCAGGGCCCCGGCCATCCCGAAGTGTACGGCAGCGGCCTGAGCGTGCTCCGCCACGTGGTGCTGCTGCCGCACGCCCGGACCAGGATGGTGCTCGACGACACGCCCCGGATGGCGGTCTTCGCCCGGAGGTTCTCACCGGCCCGCTGTGTCCTGCTGGAGGGCGGCACCCGGATCGAGCTCGATGGCGCCGCCGCGGGCTCTGGCGGCACCTGGCCGCCGGGCGTCCGGGTGATCGCCGAGGACGGCCACGTGACCCCGCTGGAGGCAGCCTGACCAGCGTGAGCGGCCCGCCGGTCAGCCGCAAGCTCGCCATCAACCGGCTGCGCGATCGGCGGCCGCTCGACTCAGCCACCGTCGACCGCTTCCTGGCCCGGCACGAGGTCCCCATCGTCGAGGGCGCCCGCTGCACGTTCCTGTACCGGGGCGAGGCCGACGAGGTGCTCCTCGTCCACCGGATCTTCGGCCTGCCCGACCACCTGCCGCTGCGCCGGCTACACGGCACCGACCTGTGGTACGCCGTCCTCGAGCTGCCCGAAGGCTCGAGGGTGGAGTACCAGCTGGAGGTGGTCCGCGGCGGCCACCGCGAGCGGATCAACGACCCGCTGAACCCGCGGCTCGCGCACAGCCCGGTCGGCAGTTCCTCGGTCTGCTACGCCCGCGGGCACGAGATACCGGACTGGACGCGGCCCGACCCGGAATCGCGGCCCGGGTCGCTGGCCGAACTGGTGGTGCCGAGCCGGGCGCTGCGCCGCGACTGCCCGGTGACGCTCTACCTGCCGGCCCGGTTCCGCCGCACGGCCCGCTACCCGCTGCTGATCGTGCACGACGGCGGCGACTACCTGGCGTACGCGGCGGCCAAGACCGTGCTCGACAACCTCATCCACCGGCTCGACGTAGCCGAGATCGTCGCCGCGTTCATCTACCCGGGCGACCGGCTGGCCGAGTACGCCAACTCGGCGGCGCACGCCCGTTTCCTGACGGCCGAGCTGCTGCCGCGGCTGGAGGCGGAACTCCCGCTGGCCGGCACGCCGTCCGGGCGGTGCCTGATGGGCTCGAGTTTCGGCGCCGTCGCCGCGCTGTCGACCGCCTACCGCCACCCGGAGGTCTACGGGTCGCTGCTGCTGCAGTCCGGCTCGTTCGTCTTCACCGATATCGGGCACGACCACGGCGGCGGACCGCCGTTCGAGCCGGTGGTGCGGTTCGTCAACCGCTACCGGTCCGCCCCGCGCCGGGTCGCCGACCGGATGTTCGTCAGCTGCGGCGTCTACGAGCCGCTGATCGTGCCGAACCGGTCCATGGTTCCGGTGTTCGAGGCGGCCGGGATGGCCGTCCGCTACGTCGAGGCCCGGGACGGCCACAGCTGGGAAAACTGGCGTGACCGGCTGCGGGACGGGCTGTCCTGGATTTTCCCTGGTGCCCAGAAGTTCGTCTATGAGTGATCATTCTCGTTGTGATCATTTTTCTGGGTGAGCGGCCATGAATGACGCCCTGAGGGTCCGCGAGCGGTGGTTCTCCGACCGCCTGCAGCAGCACATCACCGTGATGCGGTGGGGCGTGTTCGGCACGCCCGTGCTGGTCTTCCCGTCGGCGGGCGGCGACGCCGCGGAGATCGAGCGGCAGGGCCTGGTCAACGCGTGCGGGCCGCTGCTGGCCGAAGGCCGGGTCAAGCTGTATTCGGTGGACAGCGTGGCCGGCCAGGCGATGCTGATGAAGACGGGCTCGGCCGAGCACCGGCTGTGGCTGCTCAACCAGTTCCACGAGTGCATCAGGTGGGAGGTCGGGCCGGCCATCCACGCCGATCTCGGCGGCCGGGCCATCGACGTGATCGCCGCCGGCCCCTCGATCGGCGCGTTCAACGCGGTGGCCGTCCTGTGCCGCTACCCCGACGTCTTTTCGGCGGCCATCGGCATGAGCGGCAGCTACCGGATCGAGAAGTTCTACGACCAAGCGTGGAGCCAGGATCTGTTCTACTCCGCGCCGCTGCAGTTCCTGCCGGGCCTGGAAGGCCCGCAGCTAGACCGGCTGCGGCAGCGGAACGTGATCCTCGCGTCCGGGGACGGCGAATGGGAGAACGTCGGCTCGTCCTGGCAGATGGCCGCGGTGCTGGGCGACAAGGGAATCCCCAACCGGGTGGACAACTGGGGCCCGCAGTGGGCGCACAACTGGCCGACCTGGCGCCAGATGCTGCCCCAGTACCTCCGCGAGCTCACTTAGGGCCCAGCAGCTCCTCGGCGATGATCTCATCGCACAGATCCAGGCACTCGGTGCAGACGGCGGCGACCGCGGGCGGCCTGCCCGCGAGCTCGGCCGGGAACACGGCCAGCCCGGGCACCTGATGGCGGTAACTAGACGATAGACACTTGCCAAGGACACCTGGCGCGCGGCGAATGGGCCCAGGGCCCGACGGCAACGATGGAGCATTGCTGCTGCTGTGGCAGCACCGATGTTCCATCGTTGCCGTTACTGCCGCGACGGCTGGGCGGATTCAGGGGCCCGGGGCGGGGTGCGCGGGGCTCATGGGGCATGCGGGAAAGCGGTGGCGGTTACTGGGCGAATCCGCGGTCAGAGCCCCAGGATCTGCGCCTTCTTGGCGGCGAACTCCTCCTCGGTGATGACGCCCTGGTCCCTGAGGACGGCAAACTGCTTGAGCTGGTCGATGTCCGAGCTCTCGGCGGGTTCCGGTGCGGCGGGTTCATACGCTGGAGCAGGGGCAGCGGCAGGCGGGGCCTGGGCGGCCGCGGCGCTCCTCTGCGCGGACTTGGCTCCCATGTGGGCTGCGGTCCCGGCCACGACCGCGGTGGTCGCGATTCGGGCCACGGGTGCACGTCGTCGCAGTGGCATGTCTATCGTCTCCTGTTATCTTGGCGCCGCCGGCGGGGCCGTTCGGCGCGAATGGTGTGGGCTTGCCGATCTCAGTCGAGGGTATCGGCCAGGGCGCTCACGGCCTGTTCGATGATCTCGCGCGGGATTCGTGCGCCTTCGAGGATGACTCCGTTGGCATCGCGAACTGCTTCCGCGAACGGACCTGCCCAGGTGTCCTCCCAGATGAGCAGCGCTGCTGAGGTATTCGGCTCGAGGCTCAGAGCGGCGTGGGCGACGTCTTCCTCGGCGAGAATCCCGCCCACCTCAGCGTCGAGGCCGGCGAACGCTGCCAACTCCTCGACGGCGTCGTACTCGACCACCTCCACATTCCCGTCGGCATCTTTCATGATGAAGGTGAGGTCGATGATCCTGACCAGTCCGCCGTCGATGAGCTTGGCGAGCTCCGGCACGATCTGACCGGTGAAGTTGTTGCCGGGGAAGCCGAGAATTATGTATTCCACCGGGCCGATGCTCATAGCATGTCTCCCTTCTGGCCCCGGCATCTGCGGAGCGCCACAACCATAAGTCTCGCGGAGAACGAAGACAAAGGCCGTCACCCCCAGAGGATGATTCACACGGGAGTGGCGGCTGCGCGATGCGCATCGAGGCGTGGACGGCCGGGGAGGGGCGGAACCCGGGTTCGTTCGGCCCCAAAAATGCTGGGGCGGCGGGTCAGCGGGGTACGGCGGGGCCGGGGTCAGGCCAGCCGGGGTCAGGCCAGCCGGGGTCAGGCCAGCCGGGTGACCTCCACGGTCACGTCGAGCGCGCTGGTCGGGGCGCCGTGGTAGATGCCCTTGAGCGGCGGGATGTCGGCGTAGTCCCGGCCCCTGGCCACCACCGCGTGCCGCTGCCGCACCGGCGCGCCGCTGGTCGGATCGCACGCCCGCCAGGAACCGGCCCAGTACTCCACCCAGGCGTGGCTCTCGCCCACCACGGTCTGCCCGGGCTCGGCGGCCGGGTCGGCGTGCAGGTACCCGGAGACGTACCTGGCGGGCAGGCCGGCCGCGCGCAGCAGCGCCACCGTGACGTGCGCTATGTCCTGGCACACGCCCTGGCCCTGATCCCAGGCCTCCTGGGCGTTGGTCCGCACCCCGGTGGCGCCGGCCATGTAGCTCACCTGCGACCGGACGCGCGCGGCGATCTCCTCCGCGGCCTGCGCCGGTTCCGCGTCGTGCACGGCGTCCAGGACCGTGGCCGCGACGGCCGGCGTCACGGTGGTCAACGGGGTGGTCAGCAGGAACTCGAGCCGCCGACCCGAACCCGCCTGCGCCCGCAACTCCTCCCACGGCAGCACCGGGGGCGGGGCGGCGAGGGCCTGGCCGGTCTCGACGGTGGCCTGGGCCCGGACCGCGAGGCTCTCGTGCGGCTCGGTGATATCGAACACGCTGACGAACGTGCCCCAGTAGTCGCAGTAGGTCCAGACCGGAACCCCCGGGCCTGCGGAAACCCGGCTCTCCAGGGTGACCTGCGTGGGCAGCGTCAGCGGGGTCATCCGGACCTCGTTGAACGAGGCCCGGACCGGCGCGGTGTAGCTGACCTGGGTGGTGTGCACCACCCGCAGCCGCCAGCCCACGCTCAGCCGTCCCGTTCCCAGGCGACCTGCGCCTCGTACTGGAAGTACCGCCCGGTGATCGCCTCACACGCCTCCACGCAGGCCTGCTGCAGCTGACCGAGCAGCTCGGGAAGCTGTTCGGTCAGCTGCCCGGTGTCGGCGTACTCCAGCCTGGTCCGCAGCTGGCCGACCGGACGCCGGGCCGGGTCGTCCATGCCCATCCGGACCGGGCCTGGGTTCAGGGCGACCAGGCACTCCTCCGCGGCCACCAGCGAATACAGCACCGACCGCGGAAACAGCCGGTCGCGCAGCAGGAACTCGGCCACCAGGGTCGGCTCCGCGGCCCAGCCGTGCGTCCGGATGAACGACTCGTAGGCACCGCACGCGTGCAGCAGCAGCAGCCCGCTCTCCTCCGGCGGCCCCGGCATGCGCGCGAGCAGCAGCCGGGCCGTCATGTCGGCCCGTTCCAGCGACCGGCCGAGCACCAGGAACCGCCAGGCGGCATCGTGGCTCATGGTCGAGTCGGCCAGGCCGAAGAACAGCGCCGCCCGTTCCCTGATGAACCGGAGGAACACGTGCGGCCCCAGCCGGTCCGCGGCGCGGCGCTGGCCGGTCAGCCCGTGACCGGCCACGTTCAGGCACTCCCACATCTCGCTCGAGATCACCTCGCGGATGCCGCGGGCGCCGGCCCGGGCCGCGAGCACCGCGCCGGCGATCGCGCTCGGGCTCTTCATGTCATAGGCCAGGCGGAACAACGCGACCCCGACGTCGGGCTGGGCGTCCGCACCGGGCTCGACCCCGAGAATGCCGAACAGCGGACCGCAGTCCGCGCCGGATCCCGCCGCCGCGTCGCCGAGCAGCCGGTGCACGTAGACGTCGACGAGCCGCGCCGTGTCATCCGCCCGCTCGATGTAACGGCCGGTCCAGAACAGGGTCTCGGCCATCCGGCTGAGCAGTTCATCGTTCACTGGCCCGGGCCGCTCATTGGTCCGGGCCGCTCTGCCGGCCTATCGTTGTCCTGGCCGCGGCCGACTGGGCGGCCAGCATGGAAAACGGCACGGCAGGCGGCTCCGGGGTGGCTGACTTGGGCCCGGCCAGCACCCAGGTGTCCTTGGATCCGCCGCCCTGGCTGGAGTTGACCACCAGCTCGCCTTCCGGCAGCGCCACCCGGGTCAGGCCGCCGGGCAGCAGCCACACGTCCTCGCCGTCGTTGACGGCGAAGGGCCGCAGGTCGATGTGCCGCGGCGCGAGGGTCTCGCCGATGAGCACCGGCGAGGTGGAAAGGGCGACCGGCCGCTGGGCCATCCAGCCGCGCGGGTCCGCCAGCAGCCGCTCGCGCAGCACCGCCAGCTCTGCCGCCGACGCCTTCGGGCCGATGACGATGCCGGCCCCGCCTGCCCCGTCCACCGGCTTGACCACCAGCTCGTCGAGCGAGTCGAGGGCCCAGGCGAGCACCTCCGGGTCGTCGAGCCGGTAGGACTCCACGTTGTCCAGGATCGGTTCCTCGCTGAGGTAATACCGGATGAGGTCGGGGATATAGGTATAGACGAGCTTGTCGTCGGCCACTCCGTTGCCGACCGCGTTGGCGATGGTGACGTGGCCCGCCCGGGCCGCGTTGATCATCCCCGGGCAGCCGATCACCGAGTCGGGCCGGAATTGCAGCGGGTCGAGGAAGTCGTCGTCGACCCGGCGGTAGATGACGTCGACCGGGCGGCGGCCCCGGGTGGTGTGCACGTAGACCCGGTTGTGGGTGCAGAACAGGTCCCGGCCCTCCACCAGCTCCACGCCCATCAGCCGGGCGAGCAGCGTGTGCTCGAAGTAGGCGGCGTTGTGCACGCCCGGGGTCAGCACGACCACGCACGGGTCCGATGTCTCGCGCGGCGCGGCGGCGCGCAGCGCGGCCAGCAGCCGGGACGGGTAATCGTCCACCCGGTGCACGCTCTGGTCGGCGAACAGCGCGGGGAACGTCCGCGTCATGGCCAGCCGGTTCTCGATCACGTAGCTCACGCCGGACGGCACCCGGACGTTGTCCTCCAGGACCCGGAACCG
>Ga0074046_10000479_pt1 | contig 36754 bp, 30 predicted proteins | sample BogForMeECP23OM3_FD_94441 | JGI IMG/M metagenome (GOLD analysis project Ga0074046, IMG submission 94441) | Bog forest soil microbial communities from Calvert Island, British Columbia, Canada - Bog Forest MetaG ECP23OM3 | ecosystem: Environmental > Terrestrial > Soil > Wetlands ... | reverse complement strand
GAATTTCTGATGGGGAAGCGCGACTATCCGTGTACGGCCTGGGGAATGCCAACGTTTAACCTTTTCGGCTGGCAGAAACCTTGCTATCTGCTGCAGGATGGCTATGCTGACACCTTCCAGGAACTGATGGAGTCAACCGAGTGGGAGCGGTACGGCACTGAGTCAGGGAATCCCAAGTGTGCGAATTGCATGGTGCACAGCGGCTACGAGGCGTCGGCAGTGAACGACACGTTCGGTTCGTTAAAGGGATTCTGGGCTACCGTGCGCGCGACGTTATCGACGGGCTATAAGGACGAAGAAGCTGCCGTGATGCTGCGCGAAGAGGTGCGCCCCGTGCACTCCTACAACCCGCTGGTGCAGATTGGAGATCCCACCCTTTCGCCAGAAGAAGGCGAAAGGATGGGGCACCCGAGGCTTGAGGAGACACGCGCGTGAGCGAGCCGCAACGCAATCTGACGGTGGATGAGTTGGAAGTCGTCGAAGGACAGCAGCACCACAAGATCGAAGGCTGGGTGCCGGAACTTGCGACGGAAGAAGATCTTCGCTCGGCGCTGGAGGAAGCCTTTGATTACCGGGGCGACGTGACCATAACCCGCAAAGATGGCACGCTGGTGGAAGGATATGTGTTCGACCGCCGCAGCGGCGCCACCCTGGCAGAATCCGTGGTTCGGCTGATTCCGCAGAATTCATCTCAGAAGATCGCCATCGCATATTCGGAGATTGCCGCGCTGGCTTTCACCGGCCGCGATACCGCAGCGGGGAAGAGTTGGGAAGCCTGGGTGCGGAAATACTGGGAGAAGAAGGCCGCCGGCGAGAAGGGAATCGCGCTCGAGCCGGAGAATCTCGAGTAGGCCCAAACTCAACTCCGAACTATCGCGGATTAAGAAACTGGGTACTGTTCTGGGGAGGGGCAGGGTTCATTCCTTGATAGCGTCGGATCGACGTGGCGCTGAAGCGCCGCGGAACCATCTGGCGTTCCTTCCGGTATTCCTGGAGATTTGTTGTGCGGCTATTAATCGATAGCCAAGGACAAGTCGCCATCTCACGACCAATCAGCGGCGTGTTTCCGTTTCGGGATTGGTTACGATATATGGCCTTCCTTGAAAAGGATCGCAAGTTGTTGGAAGAGAACGGGCCAGCCTCGGTCCACTTTGCATGCTTGATTATGATGGGAACCGTCATGCTGACCCTGTTCTCAACTGCTATCTCTGGTCCGTGCGGAACTGCTAGTTCTGCCAGAGCCGGCGCAGTAGCAGCAATTTCTGTTGCTCCCACCGCAAACGGAAGGTTTCACAGGCCAGTACTGTAAGCCGTACCTAACTAGTCAGGAACAGCCGCAAGGAATACCACGCATCGCGGCTACGCAACGCGGGTACTGTCAATCTCCCTCTTGAGGGCATCGGTGTCGGCCTGCAACTGGGCCTTTGCGCGCTTCTTCGCCCTGGTGATGGCAGCATTGACCTTTGCTTCGACATCTGTAGCGGCTACTACCAGGAGGCCGCTTGCACCGTCATCGAGCAACTCGCCTATATCCTTCAAGTCGGACCGACTCATCCCACCGTGAACGTGCCCGACAACAGCGCCGGTAGCAGCACCGATGGCTCCGCCCCCTAGCATACCGGCTGCAAGACTCAAACCGAGGGCCGGAAACAGGGCAACCGCGGCCCCGACTGCCAGTCCTACGACGAGTCCTCTTACTGCGCCGTGACGAGTCGGTTCCTCGGTCCGTTTCACGATGTCGACTTTCCCATTCGGCTTACGAGTGAGCACTGCCGCGTCATAAGTGTCGATGATCCCAAGATCGGTGTAGAGCTTGTGGACGGCATCGTAATCGGCTAGAGCGTCTGATTCGTTGTTGTATTGGTTAGCAAGAACGACGTAAGTATCAAGTGACATTGTCCTCTCCTCTGGATGCAGACGATTTGGTGCCTAAGGATACTCCCGCGAACGAAGAGGTGGCAATCCATGAACAAATGCAGCCGTGGCTGAAGTCGGCTGCGGAAACCTCCGTTGCCGGAGTCCGTTCGTGGAACCTGCAAACCGTCTGCGGGCGAGATTAACTGTCGTGGAATCGCCATCTCGTACGCGACACAAACGGTGGTTTCGCTCGTGGCCCATAATTGCCTTCAGTTTGCTCGGTTCAGAAACACCAGAATCGCTCTAGCGCAAATTGGGAAATAGGGTATCGGCGCCAATTCGGCGGTGCCGCCGGCTGAAAGCCGGCTCCATTAATTGAAATACCGCGTTAACGCCGCGCTGAAGCGCGGCACTACCCGTGGCAGATACGATTACAGCATTTCCTAAACTGCTCTAGCCGGTGCCGGCCTTTTCATTGTCCGAGAATCTTGAGGGCGAAAATAGCCGCAGAGCAAAGTCCGTTTTGCAGCCTGTGATGAGTTGTGTCATGAGGTGGGCAGTAATCGGCGCCAGCAGAATACCGTCGCGGTAGTGTCCTGTCGCGGCGTAATAGCCGGGCAATGAGGTCTCTCCCATAATCGGCAGGTTGTCGGGCGACCCGGGCCGCAGGCCCGCCCAGGCATCATGAATCCGCATCGACGACAAGGCGGGTGCAGCGTCAATGCCCGCGTGATAGAGCTTCTGAATTGTTCCTGAGTCTACTCGCTTGTCAAACCCGGCATCCTCGACAGTCGCACCGAGCAAAATTCGGCCGTCGGAGCGCGGAATGATATAGACCTCGGATGTTCTCACCACGTGTTCGATTAAAGGAGCGGCGTGCGGCACATCACTCTGCGGAACGGCGTTTTGGGGAATCAGACAAACCATCTGTCCTTTGACCGGACGCGTCGGAATCTTGATCGGGTGGATCTGGCCAGCCCAGGCACCCGCGCAATTGACGACAAGACCTCCCAAGTACGTGGCATGAGAAGTTCTGACACCGGCGGCGCGGCGATCTGCGGTCCATACTTCAGTGACTGGCGATCCGGTAACGAAATCAACACCGCCGCGTTTGGCAGCTTTTGTCAGGGCGCGACCGAGGCCGCGCGGATCAACGCTGCGTTCCGGCATAAACCAAGCACCCTCGCGCGGACGAAGCATCGGTTCGATGCGGGAAAGTTCGGTATCGTCGAGACGACGCGCAGTCGCACAACCGGGCGTCTCATTGTCATCGAACCAGGCGATCGTGCCGGCATCGCGGAGATCGGCGAACTCGCCAGATTCGCCCTCCAGCCGGCGAACGAATTCCGGATACATTTCAGCGCTGGCAGCGATCAGCGGCTTCAGGCTTTGCGAAACATGGGGATCGCAATGGGCAATCATTCCGCCCGCGGCAGCAGAGGCCTCGCTTGCTGGTTCGTGTTTTTCGGCCACGAGGACTCTGACGCCGGCAATCTGAAGTTGCCGTGCCAAAGAGAGTCCAATGACTCCAGCCCCGATGATGATCGCATCCCAAGTCTTCACGCTTGCGATTGTAGAGCACTGTTCGGGGCGGTCAGGCACCCTTGGCGGCAGCAACTCGAACCAACATTTCGGGTCTGTAAACGTCTATAATTGAGAAGGTAGCCGATTGCATAAGTCCTGCCGGTTTGCGGCTGTTTGTGCGTGCCCGCCTCGCAAGATTGTCGAATTGGAGGCGTGAGCGACGCACCGCTTGCGTAATCTGCCAGGAGGTTGCTGAAAAAGGCCGAAGGGCAGGTTCCTCGCGGACCGAAGTCCGCTCGGAACATCAAAAATAAAGGGCTTATCGGCACGACTGAAGTCGTGCCCTGATACAAAGCTGCTCGGAAACGATTTGTTCCGCTGTCTTTTAGGGCCCTTGGTCCGCGAAAGTTCATGAAAATAATGCCTATAACGCAGGACAACATAGGCCGGGCCGCATCGTATTTTTCGACCCAGCCTGCTAGACGATGGCCGACGTCATAGGCTATCTAGCAATCATTTCATTAGGTTAGACGAAAGGGACGATTGATGTACGAAGAAGATGTGAATAACCAGGTGGAGACCCATCCCCACAGCAGCGGGTCAGACCACAGTCCGATTCTGAAGTATTTGCTGCTGGCTGTGGCGCTGATTTACGTGCTGGCCTCGCTGTACTTTATGTACACGCTGAAGGGCCGCCTGGACGCGCTGGATCAAAAGCAGCAGACGCTCGAAAGCGCGCAGACAGAACTGGCGGCACGGCTGCATAGCACCAAGTCTGAGTTAAAGGAAGCGCTGACCACCGAGGTCGGCTCCACCAAGCAGGAAATCGTCAAGCGCGCGGCGGAATTGGAGCAGGAGCAGAAGAGTGCGGAAGCGAAGCTGAAGGCGGCGCAGAGCCAGCAGGGGCAGCAGATCGCTGCCGTGAGTGGGGAAGTCAGTGGCGTAAAGTCGGAAGTCGGGTCGGCAAAGACCGACATCGCCAAGACCCAGTCGGATTTGCAGGCAACCAATACCAAGCTGGAGCGCACGATCGGCGACCTGGGCGTACAGAGCGGACTGATTGCTCATACTTCGTCGGAGCTTGAAGTTCTGAAGCACAAGGGCGATCGCAACTACTACGAGTTCACGCTCAGGAAGGGTGCAAGGACGCCGATCTCGACCGTCAGCCTGGAATTAAAGAAGGTCGATGCCAAGAAGAGCCGCTTCACCCTCAACGTGATGGCGGACGATAAGACGATTGAGAAGAAGGACCGCACGGTCGGCGAGCCCATGCAGTTCTACACCGGGCGCGATCACTTGTTGTATGAAGTCGTGGCGTTCTCGGCGGACAAGAATAGCATCACAGGTTATTTGAGCACGCCGAAGAATGCTCCCAAGCCGGTGACTCCGTAGCGCATTTCATTGAAGCAAAACCAACGGCCAGAGTCTCGACTCTGGCCTTTTCGTCTTTACAATGCTCGAATCTTCCCGCCGAGATCATTTCGCGGGTGCAGCTCCCTTTTCGTGCAGTACGATGGGCTTTTGGTCGTAGGGGAAGATGGTGACGTTTAGATCTTTTCGCGCATAGAACTGGTCTTTCGTGATGGGAAACGCCACCAGTACGCTGCCCTTCGCTTCACCGCCGGGGGCAATCTTGGTTTCGACCTTGAGTGGCTCGGAGGCGTACATCTGCAGGTCGGGGAACGCCTGCAAGTAGCGGCCATAATCGACGGCGGAGGCCGCATCGTCGGATGACTCGCCCTGATCGGTCACAATGCTCGCTTTGATTTCCTTGATGAACAGCGGCTTATCGCCGACATTTCGAAGCGTAACCTGCATCATCACCATGGAGTAAGGCTTGTCCTCCTGCTGCATGGCGAAGGCCTGATCGATCTGGCCCTGGGCGATGGGCTTGGAGCGGAAGATGTATGCGACTCCGATGATGAACACCAAAACCACGATCAGTGCCACGACCAGGGGAGCCACCGGTGGCAGGGTACGCTTGACGCTGTCAAATTCTTCTGTGATGGGAACGTGTCCGGCGTCGAAATCGGCGCCGGGTTTGGGGAAATTCGTGTCCGGCATGGGGCACCTCCTTACTGGAGCTGCAACTCTAGCTTACGCCCGGCCACCGCTGGATTCACCTAGTTTGTTGACCAGTGGTGCTTCATGGCGCGACGAAATTCTTTTTCGGGAAGGGTGTTCAGCACATCTTTCGGCGTGAGCCAGGCGCGCCGCGCCTGCAGTATTCCGTACTTGATTTTCTCAAAATGCGAAGTGTGGTGGGCATCGGTGTTGATCACGATTTTCACTCCGCGGTCTCGGGCAATGCGCAGGTGAACATCATTGAGGTCCAGGCGGTCGGGATAAGCGTTGAGTTCCATCGCTACCTGTTTCTCGCGAGCGAGCATCAGGACCGCCTCGAAGTCGAACGGATACGCTTCGCGGCGTAGCTGCAGGCGGCCAGTTGGATGCCCAAGAATGGATACATTTTTATTGCTGATGGCACGCAAGAGGCGGTCAGTCATTTGCTTTTCTTCCTGATTGAAAGCGGTATGGACGCTGGCGACGACCACGTCCATCTGCTCCAGCACGGAATCCGAGAGATCCAGCGAGCCATCATTGAGTATGTCGACCTCGATTCCCGACATGACGGTGATGCCTTCGATACGTTCGTTGGCAGCGTTGATGCGGGCGATGTGCTGCAGCGCGCGTTTGTCATCGAGGCCATTCGCCATGGCGAGGTTCTTGGAATGGTCCGTGATGGCGATATATTTGTAGCCACGCCCTTTGGCGGCTTCGGCCATCTCCTCGATGGTGGATTTTCCGTCGGTCTCGACGGTGTGCATGTGAACTTCGCCGCGCAGGTCTTCGACGGTAATCAAGTCGGGAAGTGCGTGCTGCTCAGCGGCCTCGATTTCGCCGGTGTTCTCGCGCAGCTCGGGCGGAATCCAGTCGAGTTTGAGCGTGTGGTAGATGTCTTCTTCGGTTTTGCTCGCAACCCGCTTATTGTCCTTGACCTGACACAGCCCGTATTCGTTGAGGGTTAGCCCCATTTTCAGAGCGCGTTGGCGCAACGCAACACTGTGGCTTTTCGAGCCGGTGAAGTATTGCAGTCCGGCGCCATAAGAGTCGGGCGACAAGGTGCGGACATCGACTTGCAAGCCGTTCCGGAGTTTGAAACTGACCTTGTTGTCGCCCTTGGCCAGGACCTGTTGTATGCCCGAGAACCGAACGATTTCATCGATCAGGTTGGCTCGCTGCGTGTCGTCCGCACAACAGGGTCCGGTAATGAGGATATCCAGGTCCCCGACAGTCTCGCGGCCACGGCGGAGTGAACCTGCCGGGGTGATGGCATCGATCCCCTTGATGTGCTTCAAGTGTTCGGTCAGTCGTTCCGCTGTGCGATCGGCCTCATCGATAAGAAAGCGTCCTGAAATCCGACGATAGTCGTCGATGGCCTTCAGAAGTTTCAGCTCGCTCTTCTCACTCATGCGCGGCAGAGTGCGAAGCTTGCCTTCTTTCGCCAGTTTCTCGACGCCTTCCAGGTCGCTCACTTGGAACGCGCTCCAGATCAGGGCGATTGTCTTCGGCCCCAGCCCCTGAATCTTCAGCAACTCCAGCATTGACGGGCGATACTTCTGCAACAGCTCCTGGTGGAGTTGCAATTTTTCTGTCCGGGTCAATTCCTGGATGTTGGCGGCCATGCCTTTGCCGATACCGGGAACTTCCAGCAGCTTTTTCGGGTCGTCAGAGAGGTCGGCGATTTGCTGCGGCAGTCCCTCGATGGTCTCGGCGGCGCGCCGGTAAGAGCGGATTCGGAATGAATCGTCGCCGTTGATCTCCATGAGATCCGCGGTTTCGTAGAAGACGTTTGCAATCGTCTTGTTGTCCACGGGCTTAGTCCGAGGGAATTGTACCGTGAGCAAGCGATGGCGTTGCGGGCAGCTCGCTCGACGAAACGAAGCAGGCGCAATCCCGCAATAGAAAACCCAGCCTTTGGGGGCTGGGGATCGGTGTAAAACGAACCGCTTCTACTGAACTTTCACCACATTCGCGGCTTGGGGACCTTTCTGACCATCAACAATCTCGAACTCGACCACATCGCCTTCCTGCAAGCTCTTGTAGCCCTCCGAATTCAGAGCACTGTAGTGCACAAAAACGTCCGGTCCGTCGTCACGGCCGATGAAGCCAAAGCCTTTCGCGTTATTGAACCATTTTACGGTTCCTTTCAGTTTCACGTTCATTCCTCCGGGGGGCGGACCGTCCACAGATATACTTGCGGGCGCCGTCGCTGAATTGCGTCAAGCAGGTTGATGCGAACGAGCCAGTATCCAGTTGCACTGGTCTTGCGATTGGGCGCTGGCGGGTCGGAGTCTTGCCTCTTGAACATTGTTTGTCGATTGTTTAGGAATTTCGTGGTGTTGTCAATAGAGTATACATGTGGCGTTTGTTGCTGGCATTTCGGCCCGTGGTTGCATCACTTAATGCGGAATTAATGCCTAACGTAGCAGAATTCAACGAAAATACAGACAAATTTACGCTTGCGGAATCCGCGAGGAGTTGGCAACCGTTACGAGCCACAGAACCCCCGCGATCGTCTTACCGTCTCGAATCTCCCCCGACAGGACCATCTCGGTGACTCGACGGAGCGGAATCAATTCATGTTCGATGAATTCGTCGGCTTCCGGATGGGCGACGCCGGGTTTCAGTCCGCGGGCCACGAAGACCGTCATTGTCTCCTCCAGGAATCCAGGGCTTGGGTAAAAAAACAGCACTTTCTGCCATCTGCGGGCGCTGTATCCCGTTTCTTCGCGCAACTCGCGTTTGCCCGCAGCTAAAGCGGTTTCGCCAGGATCAATTCGGCCCGCAGGCAATTCCAGCATGTCGTCCTTTGCGGCGTAACGATATTGGCGTTCGAGCAGGATGCATGGCTCACCTGTGGAGTCGTTCACCGCAAGCACAACCACGGAACCGGAATGGCGAATCACTTCGCGAACGGCCGTCACCCCGTTCGGTTCGCGCACCCGATCACGGGTGACGTCGAATACACGCCCGCGGAACACCGTCTTGGACGACAGAACCTGAAGCGGCGGTTGTGCGGCTTTGGACTTGCCTGAGCCTGTGGCTCGGGTTTTTCGGACAGACGATATTCGGGTTGGCATAGGCCTTTCACTATAGAACAGGCGGATCACCCTGCCGACGGCCGGACGATTCGGCTCTGTTATGCTGCGGCCATGCGAAGGGCACCTGCAGATCGACCGACCATCAGCATTGTGGGACTGGGCCGACTCGGCAAAGCGCTTGCCCTGAACCTGCGAAGAGCCGGGTGGAAGATCGATTGCCTGGTAGTGCGACCTCGCAAGCGATTGTCCGGTGACGTGGCCCAACTGGCTGGGCAGACGAATGCCAGGGTGGTTGGTTTAGGTGGGGAGTCGCTGCCTTCTGGCCTGGTCTGGATCACGGTGCCTGACGATGCCATCGCCGGCGTCGCAGCGCGGCTGGGAGAGTCGCAGGAATGGCGGGGTAGGACGGTCTTCCACTCGAGCGGAGCGCTAACGAGCGACGCGCTCGCAGCTCTGCGAGCGAAGGGGGCCAAAATTGCATCGGTGCATCCCGGTATGACTTTTGTGCATAAGACCGTGCCCAATTTGACCGGCGTACCCTTCGGAGTGGAAGGGGACGCAGGCGCTGTCCGTCTGGCAAGGAAGATCGTTACCTCGGTAGGAGGGCATGCGCTCACGATCGGCAAAGAGAACAAAGTTCTCTACCACGCTTTCGATACCTTCGCATCGCCACTTCTCATCGCGCTCATGGCCGCCCTGGAGGAAACTGGACGCGCTGCCGGAATAAGCAAGTCACAGCTGAGGGTGATGGCCGGTCCACTGCTTCGGCAGACGCTCAGCAATTACCTGGAGCACGGCGCTGCGGCCGCGTTCAGCGGGCCGCTGATTCGTGGAGATGTTGCGACCATTCGAGGACACCTCGCGGCCATGGAGACGATCCCAGTCGCGCGGCAGGCATACGTCGCATTGGCCAGGGTTGCCGTGAAGGAACTCCTGGTGAAGAACAGGACTGATCTGGAGAAATTGCTGCGCTGACTCGAAGCGAGCGATTGAAATTTTCTTCGCTCAGTTAAGGGGGTTGTTCTACAGACTGTTGAACAGATGCCCCATGCGGTCCTTCTTGGTCTGCAGGTATTTTTCCGCATGTTCGTAAGGTTCGACTTCTGCGGGCACGCGCTCGACGACCTCAACGCCCGCATTTTCCAGGGCTAGCACTTTGTCGGGGTTGTTGGAGATCAGGCGCACCGCCCGAACGCCCAATTGCTTCAGCATCTCGGCGGGCAGGACATATTGGCGGTAATCGGCGTCAAAGCCCAAGCGTTCGTTGGCTTCGATGGTGTCCAGTCCCCTGTCTTGTAACTCGTAAGCCTGGATTTTGGCCATCAGGCCAATTCCGCGACCCTCTTGCTGCTCGTAAATCAGGACCCCTGCGCCGGCATCGGCAATCATGGCGAGCGCAAGTTCGAGCTGTTGGCGGCAGTCGCAGCGCATGGAGGCGAAGACGTCGCCGGTCAGACACTGGGAGTGGATGCGCACCAACGGAGGAGAAGATTGCAGGTCTCCCATGACCAGCGCAATCGCTTCTTCCTTGCGGGGCTCAACCCGGCCCAGTTGACCGGCTTGAACCGAAGCCGGATCGTCGGCGGAGGCATCGAATATGCCCTCAAACCCGTAGATGCGGAACTGTCCCCAGCGCGTGGGGAAGTTGGCTTCGGCAACCTTTGTGATCCTGGGGCTGGTCACACTTTCATTATAAGGGGTTGAGTCTGTTTGTGTTGGGGGTCGCAGCGTCCGACTCTGCGGTGCCGCTCTTGCCGGAGAATCATCTGAGCTAAAGAATGGGCGGCCAGTTGGCCGCCCGTGTGCGTTCAGATAACTACAAGCGATCTCAAAAATGATGGGCGGAGGGGAATTCGATTTCCCTAAAGCCCAATGTTTACGGTACCCCGAGCGGCACGCCTGAAGCCGTGCCCTTTCAAATCACGTTTATGAGACCGGTTCTAATTGCGAATTACCGGCTGTGACCTCCGCTATGTCCACCACCCGACGGTGCAGATCGTCCGCTGCTTCCGCCGCTGGAATAGTGCCCACCGGCGCTTCCGCCTGAGTAGTGGGGCGCAGACGGCGCCGAGTAGTGCGGTGCGGCGGGCGCATACGCGCGGGCGGTGTAAGTGGGCACCGAATTGTAGCTTCCACCCGAGCGATAAGCAGTCGTGGAAGATCCGTACGAGCCGCGACCGGCTCCGTACGGCGACGGAGAGGCGCTATAGCTGCGCGAACCGCCGCTGTAGGAGTTTCCGCTGGCATTGGACGGACCACTATAGGCAGGCGCCGAATGATAGCTGTAGCCCGCAGGCGACCGCGGAACATTCGCAGACGCCATTCCTGGGTTCGACCTTGGAGCTTCCTTGGGCGTGCTCTCCTTCGAGTTGCCGGCCGGTGCGTTGTGATTGGACGACGCCGGAGGCTGCTGGACGTGCGAAGCCTCGTGCGCAGGCTGCGTCGCGTGCGTGTTTGGGTATCCGGAGGAATTATGTTGCGCCGCTGCAGTTCCAGTCGGCGCCGGTCCGCCCGCGTAAGGCGGTTTCGGCACTGCGTGCGTCGAGCCTGCCTGCGGTGTGTGCCCGGACGTGGATGCAGTGTTGGTTCCGGCATTGCGCTCGGGCGGACGCGGCACGTTGTGCGACGGAGTTGGGTTTAGAGAGGCAGGGTTACGCGCTCCCAGCGTTGCGGGAGGCTGCGGAACGTTATGCGCCTCTAAGGACTGTGACGCCTGGCGCGCGGGCGGAGTGGCCTGGGTCACGACCGGGCGATTAAATGCGCCACGCGGAGGAGCAGCAGAACGAATTTCCGTACTTCCGCCAAGCATGGCTTGCCGAGTCGGAGTGACATCAATGTTCCGCATCACTTCTCCCCTACCCAGTTCAGACTTCGGAACGGCGATGCCGACTTTTGCGATGTTCTGGCCGTTCGCCAAGGCGGACTTCGGCGCTGCGGTGACTGCGCCCGCGACGTTGCGGTTCATATAGCGAGTGTTGTTGACCGTGTTGTGGTAGTAATTGTTGGTCACATTCGTGATGTTCGTGATGTGAGTATTGGTAATGTTGACGTTGCGAATGTAGGTCTGGCTGACGAAACCGCCACGAAAGCCGCGGTACCAGGGATAGTAAGGTTCACCCCATCCCAGGGGGAACCATCCGCACCCTCCGCCGAATCCGAAGCCGACTCCGAACGAGACGCCGAACCCCCATCCCGAGCCACCGACCCAGCCCACAAGGGCAGGCGCATAGAACGGACGCCAACCAACGAACACAGGACCCGGGGCCCAGCCCCAGGAACCGCCGAAGAACACCCATCGACCGTAATGGAACGGCGCAAAGCCCCACGGTGCGGAATCGACCCAGGTCCAGCCCCAGGGAGCGATCCAAACCCAGCGACCGAACCGGTAGGGAGCCCAGCCGACTGGGACGCTTGTCGGGACCCATATGGCGCCGTAGGTGGGAACCACTTGCCATCTTCCGTAGTAGTCGAGGTCCTGATATCCGATGACGCCTGGCGCAACATACTGCGCCGATAGCGAACCCTCGAGTCGCTTGTCGCGGACTTGGGTCCAGTCTTCGAATCCGTCAGGCGCAGGAGCCGCATACGCCTCATGCTGGAGGGAACCCTGGCCGGTGAAGCGCACTTGCTCGCCGCTACTTACCTTCACTGCAGGGCCCTCTCCTGTCGCTTGGCCGTTGCCCTTGCGGGCTGTGACCCACGTCTGATTGTCGCTAGGCCTTACCGTAAAAACGTACACACCGGGCTTCATCACGATGAACGCCAGGTTGGGAGTGTCGATCTCGAAAATTTCGCCGGGTTCCAGGTGCCGGACAGTGATTTCGAGCACGCCTTGATCCAGCTCGGCCTGAATCGTGTTGTTACCCACGTTTGTAAGCGTCAGGCTGCTCTCGGAGTCCATGCGGAGAAATCCGTTGCCAACATTCAGTTCGACACGGGAGTTCTTGTCGGTCCAAACCCGGTCAGACGTGGTTAAGGGGCGGTTTAAGCTCGCAGCCACCCAGTCATTGACGCCACCCGGCTGCAGCGACACTTCGCCCGATATGTACTGAATGCGAGCGACGCGGGCTGGCGGGTCATAGCTGGGGCTTCCCGGGTTGCCTGGAGTGTCGGGATTGTTAGGATAGCTGACATTGGTTGGAATGCCGGCATTCTCCCCGTCTTGAGCAACCAGGCTACCCGCACCGAGCCCCACCAACAGGAGCGCCGTGAGGACCCATCCCAACTGCCGCTGTGATTTCATTTTCATGCTCCTTCGCTTCACCGCCGCCCAAAAGCCACCACGAATGGCGTACGAGCACGCAACCCACTCGGTTGCTACTACTCTAAACCCTGCCTCGATGACCGTGTTTCGGAAAGTGCCCGTTTCCTTAACAAAACGCAACAGATAAGCGCCGTGCCAGAGGCGAATCTTAATCCTCGGGCAGTCTACAACGCGGTCAGCTGCGTTAGTCCCATGCTTGGCGCTCGCAAGCGACTTAGTCTGCTATGCTCATCGGTTCACCGGAGGGCATCCGTGCAATCGATGCGAATTTTTCTTGTTATGACACTGATGGGAGCCGTATGCGCCGCACAAACATCGCACCTGAGCCGAGCAGATTCCGCGGCTCAGGGCGGAGGTGCAGGGCCGCAGTCCGAGCCGGTACTGCCTTACACACCCAGCATGGACTTGACGGCAATGGACCGCAGCGTCGACCCTTGCGTCGATTTCTATCAGTACTCGTGCGGCGGCTGGGAGAAAAAGAACCCGATTCCCCCCGACCAGACATCCTGGAGCGTCTACGGAAAGCTCCATCAGGACAACCTGAGTTACTTGCGGGGAATTCTGGAACAGGTAGCCACGGCCAGTGATCGGGACCCGGTAACGCAGAAGATCGGTGATTTCTACGCATCCTGCATGAACGAGGCGCTGGTGGAGAAGTTGGGCGCCAAGCCCATGCAGCCCGAGCTTGCGGCGATCGGGGAGCTGAGAAATAAAACCCAGCTCGCTCCGCTTATCGCCCAACTGCAACTCCAGGGCGTTGACGTCCTCTTCGGGTTTGGGCCAACGCAAGATCCGGACGACTCCGACAGCATGATCGTGGGGATCGAGCAGGGCGGATTGGGACTTCCAGACCGCGACTACTACCTCAAGGACGATGCCAAGTCAAAAGAAACGCGGGAACGATATCTGCAACATGTTCAGAAGATGTTTGAGCTGATGGGCGACACACCGGATGTGGCAAAGAACAATGCCGCCACCGTAACGCGGATGGAGACCAGCCTGGCCAAGGCGTCGCTAACCCTTGTGGAACGCCGCGACCCCTACAAACAGAAGCACAAGATGACAGTGCCAGACCTCTACAAGGTGGCCCCTGATTTCGACTGGAATGCGTTCTTTGCTGACTCCGGTACACCGAAGTTTGAAATTCTGAACGTCTCATGGCCGGACTTTTTCAAAGACGTCGATTCGCAGATCAAGTCGGCGTCGCTGGCCGATTGGCAAACTTACCTGCGGTGGCACGTCGCCCATTCACGCGCGCCCTATCTGTCGTCTGCGTTCGTCAACGAGAACTTCGAGTTTTACCGCAAGTACCTGCGCGGCGCGAGCGAACTGCAGCCGCGTTGGAAGCGCTGCGTGGAGTACGTGGACGACGATCTGGGTGAAGCGCTCGGACAAGCCTACGTGCGAAAGACATTTGGACCGGAGCTGAAGGCCTCAACCGTTGAAATGACAAAAGAGATTGAAGATGCGATGGCAGTACGCATCCAGCAACTCGATTGGATGAGTCCCGCGACCAAGCAGCAGGCGATGGTGAAGCTCAAAGCGATCAGGAATAAGGTGGGCTATCCCGACAAGTGGCGCGATTACAGCTCGGTCAAGATTCTGCCCGACGATTTCTACGGAAACAACGTTCGCGCGACCGAGTTCGAGGAGAAGCGACAGATCGCGAAAGTGGGACAGCCGGTTGATCGCACCGAGTGGGACATGACGCCTCCCACCGTGAATGCCTATTACAACCCGCAGATGAACGACATCAATTTCCCTGCCGGAGTCCTGCAGCCACCTTTGTATGACGCCAAGATGGATGCCGCGCCAAATTACGGAAACACGGGTTCGACGATCGGGCACGAGCTGACGCATGCCTTTGACGACGAGGGCCGCCAGTTTGACGCCAAGGGCAACCTGAAAGACTGGTGGACCAAGCAGGACGCTGATCAGTTCGTCACGCACGCCAACTGCGTAGTCGATCAGTACGGGCAATACGTCATCATGGACGACATCAAAATCAACTCCAAGCTCACAGAAGGCGAAGACGTGGCGGACCTCGGCGGGACAATCCTGGCCTACGCGGCGTGGAAAGATGCAACCAAGGGCACGACCTTGGCGAACGCGGACGGACTGATGCCCGATCAGCGATTCTTCATCGGTTTTGCGCAATGGGCGTGCGAGAACCAGCGGCCCGAAAACTTGCGGGTCAATGCGTTGACCAACCCTCACTCACCGGGAAAATACCGAATCAATGGTGTCGTGGTGAACATGCCGGAGTTTGGCAAAGCATTCGGCTGCAAATCTGGAGATCCGATGGTTAAGCCCGCGGCCGCGGTCTGCCGAGTCTGGTAGCGAAGGGAAGTCTTCGCGCAGGCCATATTGAGCAAAGGGGATGCTCCCGGCATTCCCTTTGTCTCACTTCGCGTCAATCCAGGGAAATCGAAAAACAGCCAACGGGTCTTCGGCGTAGCTCACGTCAAGATCGATGTACGAATCGGCCACGAGCCAGTAGTACCTCTTGACACAGTCGATCAACAAATCGAGCGCCCGATCGAGCTCGCGATTCGCGGTCGCCAGGGCGGCCGGAGTCCTTTCATGGTTGGCGAAATGCGGGTCGACGTGTTCCTTGAGATAGGTTGCCGTTCGATCGAGATCGGCCAGGTCGGATGTCAATTCTTTGCCCGTGAGTTTGTCGTGCAACAGATCCGGGTACTCCGAAACCTGGGCCACCAGGCGTCGCAATGACAAGTTGGCGTCGGGTGCGTACAGCCGCCGCAGGCGCATCGTGGCCGCATCGGTGTACGCGGCGCGCAACATGGCAAGGAAGACCGAGGTGCTATCGGATAGCTTTGGATTGGAGGGAACAACCTCGGTTTCGAGCTTTTGGTAAAGGTCGCGATCCGATGCCAGGCTCTGCACCTGCTTGCCAATTTCTCGCAACTCGCGGGTCGCGCGATCACGAAACTGTTTTTCGTTGAGCATGGGCCAAGTGTATCGAAAACCGCTGATGCGCATCTGTGAGACGCGTCACTGAGGCCGCACCGAAAAAGTAAAAGGCGATGCAAACGCATCGCCTTGGTTGGTACTTCCTCAGGCGCCGTCCTCAGGGGCAGTGCCGCGGTTAGGTCGTCTCGAGAGCTTCACTCCACCGGGCTGGCCGGATCGGGAGCAGGGCTCGTGTAAGACCCCGCCGCTACTTCTTCTTTTTCTTGGCGGCCTTCTTGGCCTTCGGCTTGGCGGACTGCTCTCCAATGCCTTTCTTCTTCTTGGCAAATGGATTGCCGGACTGTTCGCCAATTCCTTTTTGTTCGCCAATACCCATCGCTGTCTCCTTAGTTCTGATGAGAGCTCCGCATACGAGCGGAGCCAAGCTACTTTGGGCACAATATCACGATTTCGCGGATTTCGGTGAGCTTTGAGGACAATAACGAAGCCGCAACGCTGCCAGTACAAATCCGGGGTTGGTGCATCTGGTGGACCAGATCGATGTTCCGCCGGGTTGAAACCCGGCTCTCTTCATAAGGGCGCGCGGGACGCGGCGCTGAGCGCCGCACTACCTGTGCAGTGGGCCTGAGCAACTCTGGAATCGGCCTAGCGCTTCGGTGCCTTGCGGATGGCGTCGATCCGGGGAATGCGGCTCTTGGGGCTGTCCAGGCTGAACGAGCGCGCATCCCCGAGTTGATCGCGGATAAAGGATTCGGTTCGAGAAACAACGTCGCGCAGGGTTTTATCGGGTTCGGCAAACGTAGTCCAAACGATCGATGAGCTGGTTGGATCATATTCCCACAGCCCGATGATCGTGCCGCGATCCAATATCGCGTTGCTGTTCAGGTCCGACAGGCTGCCCAATTCGCACGCTCCCTTGCTGCCGTACACCTTCACCTTTGGCCGCTTCCGTGCTCAATAACCCCGAGAGATTTCTGCGCAGCAGAAACAGGGAATCCATGGAGCTGACCAGGGCGTAAGCAGGCTTGGATGGAACATTGAATGACGCGAATCGCTCGCGGTCATCAGCGAACATCAATCGTTCACTTTCGTTCTCCACCGGAACCAAGCCGAGCGGCTCGACGGCAGCTTTTGCTGCTTTCACACCCAGCCCCGAGAACCACTGGAACTCAGCCAGCGTCGCAGGGCAAATCCAACGAAAGTAGCGGCGGGCGAGTTCGACGTATGACTCAGGCACGGAGAGCCGGAATTTCTCCAGCGGGCTCGGCTTCCAAAGCGGGTAACGATAACGCTGTTGGTCGAGACGCCCATTGACAGGGACGCGGCGGATGTTGCCTGACGACTGCAAGTGGCCGAGTGCAAGCGGAACTGTGGTGGTAATGCCCTTCTTTGCGCCTTCCGGTCCGAGGCTTCGGGAGGCCTTTCCGGTCGCGTCTCGAATCTCATCCGGCGACATTGGACCTTTTCGGAGAGCATCGACGATGGCCGAGCAGAGTTTCGAAATCTCCACGTCAGTCACGCCCAGTTTGCGAGCCACGACCATCTCTGCGCTTGAGAATTCTGCGCCGACACGAAGTCCCAGGGCGAAGTCCACCGCTGGCAGGACATAGGTACATCATCGCGCCGACGGAAGTTCGTGGATCGCAAGATCGGCGACAGCGCGATCTACGGCCTCGCGCGAAAGAGCAGCCCTGGCGAAGAAAGTGAGATACGGTCCTGATCCAGCGACGGACCTTGCCGAGCCGGCTTGACCGAGCACTTCGGCTGGCGTGGACCCGAACGTCGATCCATCCAAACCCTGACGGTGAAACCACCACGCGCGTAGGTTGACCTCGTCCACAGCCCACCCAGCATAGCGCACCCCGATCGAGGAGCACCACCGGGAGGCTAAACCATGCGTCGGTTGGCATTTACACGCTCGACGAGAGGAATGGACCGCAGAAGGGGACTTATCTTCCTGTGAATGTACGTACATGCATTGTTACGACCCAGTAAATTGATATCGGGCAAATAGAAAAGTTTGATAGGAAGAACCAGAATTTAACTTGACGTGCCACTGGTTTCGCGCCTATCCTCGTCTAACTTCTCATAAAGCTCCGATTATGCCAACGCGAGTTGTAGGTAAGCCGATGCTTGCAATGTGCTAATCGGTTCCCGTCAAGCGATCATAGAGATCGTTTGCAAACTTAGTAACCGGGCACATGCATCTGGCCAGTCGACGGACGCCGAAGTCGACTGTCGGCATATGCCTTTACCCCCAAAATAACTTTGCGCATAGCCTTGGGCTGGAAGCCGCATTGACTCAACCTCCAGCCCAGGTGTGGAAAACACCTTATCTAAGTGAGGACGGCGAAGCCTTGTCTCATTGTGTCCCACTTGTCGGCAACGCCGAAGTCCGCTTAGCGAAGGCGGCGCCGGTCGCGCTTTATGACGGAGCACTGGACCCGGTCTGGCTGGCTGCATACACCACTCCACGCCATGAAAAGATGGTTGCTCGTCATCTGGAGGCAAGAGAAGTTGAATACCTTCTTCCACTCTACAAGTCTATCCGCAGGTGGAAGAATGGTCTCAAAGTCGAAGTGGAATTCCCGCTGTTCCCGAACTACGTATTCGTTCGCACGGCCCAGAGGATGTCGGCGCGGTTGCTCGAGGTACCCGGTGTCCTATCATTTGCCGGATCGCCAAGGGTACCCGCTGCAATTTCCGACAGCGAGATTGAATGGTTGCGAAGTGAACTTTCGCTTCGCAGGTATGCGCCCCACCCGTTTCTAGTAGTTGGCAGCAAAGTCCGCATCGCGTCTGGTCCGCTAACGGGCGTGAGCGGCGTACTGATCCGCACCAAGAGCGGGCTCCGAGTCGTACTTTCCGTTGACCTGATCCGCCAGAGTGTAGCCGTTGAAGTTGGCGCGGATGAGATCGAACCCTGCCGAACGTAATCCTGATAGCCCAGCAGACAGCCGTGAGGTGAGGAGCAAGCCTATGAAAAAGAAGGCTGGCAAGACTGTCACTGAAGTTCGGATCGTTGAAGCGGCAGTGCAACTCTTTGCCCTGCAAGGTTATAAGGGCACCAGCACACGCGACATCTCACGTCATGCGAAAGTCAACGAGGTAACTTTATTTCGTTACTTTCCCCACAAGTCGGACCTGTTCTCGGCTGCCACGGAGTCACGCTTGATGCGGGTCCGCATGGGCAGGGCGCTGCAAAGCCAGTTGGCGGCAGACGCCTCGCTCCAGGTCGTTGTGCCGATGCTGACGGAGTTCTTGCTGGAGAACTTCTTCGATCCACCGGATTTGGTCCGCCTCCTTTACGTCGCCGGATTCGAAGTCCCTGGCGCCGACCTGATGGTGCGCGAGTATCTGGGCCCGTACTTCGATATCATCCACGGTTATTTTGAACGCTGCGCCGCTAAGGGACTGATTCGCGACGTCGAGCCCTCTATCGCGACTCTGAGTCTGGCGGGAGTTGTAAGCGCTCACCGAAACTTCTACCGCTTGTTTACAGGAAGAGATTTGGAATGGGATGCGCAAAAATCAGGTCCGGCCTATGCTGATTTCCTACTTGGCGCCCTCGGCCACAACCGGTTGGGTTAGGTCCAGATTGGGAAATCCCAGCACCACTTGTCTGCTCGCTCCGGCACAATGAAGCGGCACACCCTCATGTTCAACACTGCGATTCGAACTACACTCTCTCTCGTCCTCTCACTCGTTCTTTCGGGCCAAGCCATCGCCCAGTCTGTGAACGCAGAAACGCAGTCGCAGGCACAGCTGTTCCTGCAGAGCCATCCCGAGGTTGTGGACCAACTCAAGAACCTGCTCGCGCGGCAGTTGCAGCAGGAAGGCAGTGCCATCGACCAGCAGGCGATCACAGACAACATGCTGGCAGCGCGATTGGAGTCAGATCCGGCCTTTCGCACGTCTGCGCTTCGCTTCCTGGTCGATCAAGGAACGATCTCGGAAGAGCAGGCCCAGGGACTGATGACGCAGACCGGCGGTACGAATGAACCAGCCACGAGCGCAATCACTGGACAGTCTGCCGACGTCACGCTGAGTAGGCCCGGTCAGGCCGGCGAAACTGGCCGGGGTGGCACGCTTCCTGCGAACGCGGCAGCGCGACCGGCCACAGCGCGACCGGTTCCAGCCGAGCAGCGCTTCGATGACACGGTTTTGAATCCTCGTACCGTTCCACAGACGAACCCCTATCCGAACCTGCCATCCACCAAGGCGCTGTACGAGCAGTTTCCTGATGATGGCAAGGGGCTCACGCGTTTTGGCTCGGAAATTTTTCGGCCCGACATAGTTGGTCTGAGCCAGTTTCCGATGGACCTTCCGGCGGGTCCGGACTACGTCCTCGGTCCGGGTGATAATTTGACGCTCGATATTTGGGGCGGCGTTTCGCAAAAGTTGACGCGAACCGTGGATCGCGAAGGACGCATTTCGCTTCCCGATGCAGGCCCCGTCGTCGTCGCTGGGCTTTCATTGGCCGAGGCGCGAAAGCTGATCCAGGCAAAGCTGGAGCCCCAGTTCCGCAATGTCAGCGTCGATGTCGGTGTTACCAGGGTGCGCATGGTTCGCATTTATGTAGTGGGGGATGTGCAGCGGCCCGGCGCCTACGATATCAGCGCGCTCTCCACGCCGCTGAACGCGCTCTACGCTGCGGGTGGTCCAACTCCGACCGGATCGTTGCGCGTCATCAAACACATGCGCGGATCGCGGCTGCTGGGGCAGATGGATCTTTACGATCTATTGCTCCGGGGTGTGCGGCAGGGCATTGAGCACCTTGAGCCGGGTGACACCATCCTGGTTCCGCCAGTAGGGCCGCTGGTTGCCGTTTCCGGGAGTGTCCGCCGGCCGGCAATCTACGAACTTCTGGCCGACACACAACTAGCGGACGTCCTCGAAACGGCGGGCGGTGTTCCAGTTTCAGCCAGTATGGACAATATCAAGGTCGAGCGCATCGAGGCACACAGCAAACGCGTGATGCTGAACGTCAAGCTTCCCGGCGGCGCCAGTGGACTGCCGCTGCGCGAGACCGTCGGGTCCTTTTGGGTCAAGGACGGTGACCGGGTTACTGTATCTCCGATCCTGCCCTACAGCGATCGCACCATTTATCTCGAGGGGCATGTGTACCACCCAGGGAGCTATCCCTATCGTGACGGAATGCAGGTAACCGACTTGCTGCACTCCTATCAGGACGTACTGCCCGAACCCGCCACTCACGCGGAGATTGTGCGCTTGCAACCGCCCGACTTTCACCCTGTGACCATCGAGTTCAACCTCGCGAGCGCGCTGGCGGGCGATTCCAGCATCACACTACAGCAGTTCGACACGTTGCATGTATTCGGCCGCTATGAAATGGATGCACCGAAGGTCGCGATTTACGGAGACGTTCTGCGCCCCGGTGAATATCCGATGAGCGCCGGCATGACAGCGTCCGGTCTGGTCCAGATGGCGGGCGGCTTCAAGCGCAGCGCATTCCGCGATTCGGCCAGCCTGGCCAGCTACACAGTGGAAAACGGTCAACGCGTTTCGACCGACCAACAGACCGTGCACATCGGCGCTGCGGTTGCCGGGGAAGCCTCAGCGGACGTCCGGCTCAAGCCGGGCGACGTCCTCACAATTTTGCAGATTCCCGGCTGGAGCGACATCGGACGCTCCGTCTCTATCCGAGGCGAGGTGGCATTTCCGGGCAACTATGGCATCAACGAGGGCGAAAAGCTAAGCGCGTTTCTCAGGCGGGTTGGCGGGTTTCGTGAGTCAGCGTACCCCGCAGGAATCGTTGTGGAGCGTGAAGACGTCCGCAAACTCGAAGAACAAGGCCGTCAGGAGCTCATTCACCGTCTTGAGGTTACTGGTGCCACGGTTCGCATCTCGCCCAACACAACAGGACAAGACCAGGCCGCCGTCTTGCAGGCGATACAGCAACAACAACAGCAGGCCATAGCACGCCTTCGTAGCCAGCCTGTGCCAGGGCGCCTGGTGGTGACCATCACAAGCGACATCGCTGACTGGGAAAACACCCCCAACGATATTCCGTTACGGGCCGGCGACTCGATTATGGTTCCAAAGAAGCCAAACTTCGTCTTGTCGTACGGGCAGGTTTATAACGCCAACGCCATAACCTACAAGCCTGGCAAGAGTGCAGCGTGGTATCTGAAGCAGGCCGGAGGTCCCACGCAGTTGGCGAACAAGAAGGGTATCTACGTCATTCGGGCGAATGGCTCAGTGGTTTCCTCCGGGGGAAGTTCGGATTTGTTCTCAGGCGGAGTAATGAACACGAAGATGCATCCCGGCGACGTGCTGGTGGTTCCGGAAAAGTTTGTCACTGGCTCGTCGACGTGGAAAACCACTCTGGAGACGGCCCAATTCATGGCTTCGCTGGCCCTCGCTGCGGCCGCAATCGCGCACCTCTAATTCGACCCAGGTTGAATTAGGCGTTCGTGTCTCGTGACAAGGATCCGATCGGTTGAGCCGAATCTCCGTCAAACCAAGAATCGCTTGGGCTATGCTTGTGATTATCACCTTCGCGAGCCTCCCAGCGATAGCGCAGAACGATCCCGGGCCTGAGAGCCCCACTTACCCAGGAGGATCTGCGCCCGTAGTGCAGTCCGGAAGTGCGCCTTCGGCCGAAAGCGCCAGACTGCTGCAACTCCTTCGCACCCGGCCTGAATTGATGACGCTCCTGAAGACTTACTACTCCGAACATCCTCCAGGCGATACCGCAAGAGTCGCGCCGGGTGCGGTAACCGACCAAGCTGTGATGGACCGCGTACGCACGGATCCGACTTTCGCCCGCGGCGCATCGCGGTGGCTCATGGAACTTGCCGCGCAAGCCTCGGCCAGCCTGCAACCATCGCCCTCCGACACGGTGGCATCCGGCGGCACAACGGCCGGTTCAGCGGCGCAAGACCCGGTCACCGCCAAATCGGCACCGATTGTTGCGCCGGGGAATATCAACCGGAGCGGGGAAGTGGCGCAAACCAGGCAGGCGGTACCAAGTTCGTCCGCGTTGTCGGCCCCCGCATTCGGCGAAGCGAGTGGTAGCTCTGCACCTTTATCCAAGCAGGCCGTTAGCTACCAGGAACAAACGAACCTGACCGTGAGAAACTTGCCGAAGTTTCTGGCCCAGGACCAATTTGCATTGTGGACACAACCCCTGCACTCCAACGTGCAGTCCCTCAGTTTTTGGGTGCCTGCTTCGTTTGGTACGGCCGCCCTGATCGGCAGCGATACCGCGATTGAGGGTCACTTGCCCACCACTCCGAGTACGGTTAGCAGGGCTGCTACGGGATCGACGGCGGGAATGCTCGCCCTGGTTGGAGTGGGCGGTGGTCTGTACCTTTTGGGCGAGGCGCAACACAATGACCAGAAGCGCGAAGCGGGCTATATCGTTGGAGAAGCTGCCATCGGCGCCTATGCGGCTTCAACCGCCCTGCAGTACATGACCCAACGCGAGCGCCCGTACACTGGTAACAACAAAGGGCAGTTCTTTTACGGCGGCAGTTCATTTCCCTCCAACACCGCAGCTGTAAGCTGGGCCGCAGCCAGCGTGCTGGCCCGCGAGTATCCCGGCGTCTTCACCAAGCTGTTCGCATACGGAATTGCCACCGGTGTGAGCGCCGGCCGGGTCATTGGCGAGAAGCACTGGACTTCCGATGCGGTCATCGGCAGTGCTCTCGGCTGGTATATGGGACGACAGATCTACCGCGCCCGCTCGCAGGGGCCGGAGATCAACGCCACGAATTGGGGCACTTTCGAACGTGAGCCCAAGGCGGAGGGCTACAATCCGGCGTACATGGGTTCGACGTATGTACCGCTGGACAGCTGGGTTTATCCGGCGTTCGAGCGGCTCGCGGCGCTCGGTTACCTGCCTACTGAACTCCTTGCTATCCGGCCTTGGCCACGCTTGGAGGGCGCGCGCTTGGTACTGGAAGCCGAAGAACAGTTAGGGGAACCGGACCGCGAGAACGCATCGTTGAGCGCGATCGTGAAGCAATTGCGCCAGGAGTTCACGATGGAGCTGGCCCAACTCGATGGCGCTCGCAATCGAGGCGTCCAACTGGAATCCGCCTATGTGCGTGCCACCCAGATTGCGGGCAGACCGTTGCGCGACAGCTACAATTTTGCGCAGACCCTTTATGACGATTACGGCCGGCCCTACGGGCAGGGATTTAACACCGTGGACGGAGGTGCGGTGCGCGCCCAGCTCGGACCGCTGGCTTTCTATTTCCGAGGGGAATATCAGCACTCCAGCTCCATTCAGAACTACACTCCGGAGCAGCAGCAGGCCATCGTACATGCGAACCTGTATCCATATCTGCCCCTTTCTTCCGTGCCCACCTTTAATGGCGTAAACCAGTTTCGCCCCATTGAAGCCTACCTGGCGCTCAATGTAAATAACTGGCAATTTTCCTTTGGGCAGCAGAGCCTCTATTGGGGACCTGCTCAGGGTAGTTCGCTGATGTTCTCCAACAACGCTCAGGGTCCGGTCATATTGCGTGTAGCGCGAGTTTTCCCCTACGTACTCCCCGAGCCTTTCGCGTGGTTGGGCAAGATCCGCAACACTGCGTATGTAGGCGCTTTGACGAGTTACCACTGGTTGCGTGGTCCCTATCCGGAGTTTCCGGTTTACGGTAGTCCATACCAAAACGTAAACCCGTTGCCCTACATCTGGGGAGACAAGCTGGCGTTAAAGATGACCGAGAATTTCGAGGTGGGTGTCGCTCTCTCTGTGACATGGGCCGGTCAGGGCAGGCCCGCAACTCTGCAAACCTGGCTGCATACGTTCAGTACGAAAGGCAATGCCCAGCAACAGGATCCTGGCAAGCGCTATACGGGCATCAACTGCTCCTACCGGCTACCCAAGCTTCGCGACTGGGTCACCTTCTATGTTGACGGCATGGCATACGATGAGCCGAATCCAATTGCCTATCCACAAGATTCGGCCTTCAATCCAGGCTTGTATTTCCCCAGGCTTCCCAAGCTCCCCAATTTAGAACTGAGAGTCGAGGGTATTTACACTAATGTCCCGGGATTTCCGACTACCGGGCCGTATTACTCGAATGAGAGATATGCCCAAGGGTACACCTACTTTAACCAGATCATTGGGAGTTGGGTCGGTCGCCAGGGCGACGGCATTCAAGCCTGGGGCACCTACTGGTTCTCTCCCCGCAACAAGATCCAGCTGGCCTACCGGCGGCAGTATGTCGATCCGGTGTTGCTCGGCGGCGGTGGCTTGAACGATTTCTCGGCTTCCGTGGATTGGCTGTTCAAACACAGCCTTCAGGTTTCCTCCACGGTGCAATACGAGCGATGGGCGTTCCCCTTGCTTAGTCAGACTCCGGTAAGCAACGTAAGCGCAACATTGCAGTTCACGTTTTTGCCTCCGGGCGGCAAGAGTCTTACACTGCCGAGGGTTGCGTTCCAGTAGCAAGAATGAGGAGAGATGTCGCAAGCGCGCGTGCCCACCTTCGATACTGATTGCTTCCAACAGGCGTGTTGGAGACGCAACCCCATTGATTCCTGAAATAGACCATTCTCGGTCGCCAGTCGCAGCCAATCCAGACCGGCAAGTTCAACGGGAAGGGGAAGCGGACCCGATGACGAACGACAGCCGCTTGGCCAGGATCTGGTTGCTGGCGTTGGAGCACCGCAAGTGCATCCTGAGGACCGCGATCATTACGGCGGCTCTTGCCACGATTATTGCACTGCTGATTCCGAACGAGTACGAATCCACGGCCAGACTGCTTCCTCCATCCAGTACGACCTCGGCGCTACTGGCTGGCGTCGCAGCTCGCTTGGGAATTGGCGCTGAGCTCGGCGGCGGTCTAGCCGAGTCGGCGATGGGTGCCATAAAAGGCGTGAACTCCACGCTGGTTCCGATCCTGGAGAGCCGCACGGTGCAGGACCGGATCATCGATCATTTTGATCTGCGGCGCGTTTATCGCACGCGCTACTACTTGAATGCCCGGAAAGCATTAGCGAAGCACTCGTCGATCAGCCAGGACCGCCAGACTGGGGTGATTACCATCTCTGTCCAGGACCGCGAGGCGACGCGTGCGGCGGCGATCGTCAAGATGTATATCGACGAACTCAATCGAGTGGCCTCCGAATTGGACACTTCCGATGCTCACAAGGAGCGTGTCTTTATCGAAAGCCAGCTCAAGGGTGCGGAAGAAGCTCTCGACCAGGCTTCGGCGGCGTTGGGCCAGTTCTCCAGCTCCAACCTGGCCATGGATGTAAAGGAACAGGGCAAGGCTATGGTCGAGGGAATCGCCACCCTCGAAGGGCAGCTCATCGGCGCACAATCCGAGTTGAGGGGGCTGCAGCAGATCTATGGCGACGAAAACTCCCGTGTCCGCTCGGCGCAGGCACGGGTCGCCACCTTGCAGTCCAAGGTCAACCAGTTTGGAGCAAGAGACGACAAGCAGGTTTTTCCTGGGTTGCGCCAGCTACCCGAACTAGGTGTTCGCTATGCGGAACTGTACCGCCGGGTGAAGGTGCAAGAGTCGGTTTTCGAGCTGCTCAGCCAGGAGTATGAAGTCGCCAAAATCGAGGAGGCGAAGCAGATGCCAACGATCCGCGTTCTCGATCCTGCGGACGTCCCGGAGAAGAAGTCGTTTCCACCAAGGACGATCCTGGTCCTGTGCGCGGTGGTCTTATCCGTGATTTTCACCGTGCTGTATCTGCATCTGTCATTGATCTGGACAGCCATGGACGCAGACCATCCCTGGAAGTCGCTGTTACGCAAGACCCGCTCTGCAATATCGCGCGTGCCTGAAACATCGGCGTCCTGATCACACCCCCTCTACGTTCGTTCGACCATGCGCATTGCCTTCGATCTGCGAAGAATCGGAAATCCGGGAATCGGCCGGTACATGAAGTCGCTGGTTGAGTCGGTGGCGCAGGCGGCCCCGACCGACGACTATTTTCTGATTGTCGCTCCCGGCACCGAGAGCCTGCTTCCCGACGCTCCGGGCGCGGAACGGGTATTCGCCGGCTCACCGTACTACTCCGTCGGCGAACAGATCGAGCTGCCGCGGCTGATCGAGCGGTACGGAATCGACCTGCTGCATGCGCCGCATTTCGTCGTACCGGTGCGCAAGAAATGCCGCACCGTGGTGACCATCCACGACACAATTCACCTGATTTACCCGCAGGACCTGCCATCCTTCACCGGCAGGGTCTATGCACGGTTGATGATGATGACTGCCGTCAGGGTAGCGGACCGGGTTATCACCGACTCAAATCACGCTAAATTCGAGATCGTACGTTTGCTTGGTGTGCCGGCAGAAAAAGTGAGGGTGATCTTTCCCGGGGTGAATTGTGAGTTCACGCCGAATAGCGATTTCTCCTCCGTCGATGCTGTTCGCCAGGATTTTGATATTCGCGGTGACTACATTCTCTTCACGGGCATCTACAAGCAGCGGAAGAACCACATTGGGCTCCTGCGGGCGTTTGCGCTGCTCCGGCGGCAAAGGCAAAACCTGCAATTGGTGATTGCCGGACCCCTGTCGGAAGGAGAAGCAATCCTCAAAAAGTGCGCTGCCGATCTTGGGATAGGAGACGACATCCGACTCACCGGATTCGTGCCCGCGAAGCAACTTCCGGCACTTTATTCGGGAGCTTCGGTGTACGCCTGCCCATCGCTCTATGAGGGATTCGGCTTTACCGTGCTTGAGGCGATGGCCTCTGGTGTTCCCGTCGTGGCACACAATGCCACGTCTCTCCCTGAGGTCTGCGGCGATGCCGCCCTGCTGTCCGACGCTACCGAGCCCGAGAAGTTTGCGGCGGCACTGGAGCTGGCACTGGAGCCCGGCACGCTGCGAGACTCTCTCATCGAGCACGGCTTTGAAAATGTGAAGCGCTTTTCGTGGGAAAAGTGCTCAACCGAGGTAATCCGGCTCTATAACGAACTAAGCGGCCGCACGGTGCAGGAGGTCATGAGATGAGCACGGCGGCCACAGCCGTCATCCCGACGTTTCGGAAGTTGGCCAGCGGCGCCGCGCAGCTTGCCGGAGGCCAGGTAATCCGGCGCGGCCTGCGCATGCTCACCATGTTCGTGGCGGCCCGCTGGCTGGGGCCGGCGCAGTTCGGAATCTACGTTCTCCTTGTCGCCATGACGGAAATGCTGGCCCTGATCACGGGCGGCGGATATCTCGACTACCTGACGCGCGAGGCCGTGCAACTGCCGCAATCGGCGGGCTGGATCGCCACCCGGCTCTCTCTGGTGCGCTTCGCTTACACCGCGGCCGGGGCCATCTTGATTCTCGGCGGCCTGCGCCTGCTGCACTATGACGGGCGCATCATCGCCTTCGCTGCCGTCATGATCGGCAGCCTGTATCCGCGAACCATCCTGGAGTGCAGCTATGGCTTGGCCCGAGGAAGTCAGCACTTTGCCAAAGTGCCCCTGCTGGAGGGAATCCACGCCGGCACACTTTTCCTGGTGGCTGTCGCCCTGCTCTGGAAGGGATGGGGACTGGCGAGCGTGGTTGCAGCCGAACTCATCAGTTGCGCGCTGGCCGCGGTGATCGGAGTCGTCCTCACCCGCTCGGCATGGGAACGCCGCGTCCACACCGGATGGGACATCCGCGAACTATTCCAGCGGACCATCGCTTTCAACGTTTTTCCGTTCATCGTGAATGCCTACGACCGCGCCGATGTGTTCGTACTCTCGAAGCTGGCGAGCACGGCGGCGGTCGGCATCTATGGCTTGTCGTACCGTATCTTTGCCGGCGTGGGAATCGTCCCTTATGGCATCATGGGCGCGATCTTGCCCGTGCTCTCGGAATCGGCGTGGAATCGCGACAAAGAGCAGCTTTGCTCCACGGCGATGCGCCTGATGTATAGCATTGCGCTACTTGCCATCCTCGCCGTGATGCTGTTGGCGAATCCGCTGGTTCCCGCGCTGCTAGGGCACGCCTATGGCGATTCTGCCACCGTGCTGCAGATCCTGATCTGGTCCACCATCCCCATCTACCTCAACTACACGCTCAATGCCACCCTGCTGTCCTCGGGAAACGAACGGATTTTCATTCTCACCGCGCTGGTGTGCATGATCTTTAATCTTGCGGCCAACATCGTGCTGGTCCCGCGCTACTCGTACTTTGCGGCGGCGGCCGTTACCATCGCCACGGAATGTGTGCTGCTCGGGCAGAACCTGTTCTTCGTCGCGCGCAAGCTCGGTCAGATTCCGCTGCCCAAGCGTGTCGCGGGTTTGACCCTATCGTTCGCCCTGATACTCGCGTTCGGAATGGTTGCCGACCGCCTGGGAGCGCCCCGAATTCCGGTGGGAATCGCGGGGCTGGGCTTGTTCGTCGCCTACGCGATGGCGGACAGCCCGTTCCGGCTGCTTCGCAGAAATAGTCAATTTGCTTAGGAACCTAACCAGTTGATGGCACCGAGCTCTCTTTCTTCAACTCGTGCAGCGACGTCTTGGCCGGCATGGCTCAGGGACGGCCAGGCCATTTCAATTGGGGCCGTCAGCATTGGCGTGACCCTTTGCTTCTATTTCTATCCCCTGGCGACCCTTGTGTCAGTTGGGGCAGCTGCAGTCGCACTTTATCGGCAGAAGCTCACGCTACTCTATGCAATCGTTATAACTCTCTGTTGCATCACTTTTTACGCTCCTTACGATTTGGCGATAAGAGACCTCTCTGCAGTTGCGCGAATCATACTGCTGCTAGCCGTAGTGGGCGCCGGCCTGAATCGGACCGATGTCCGAGCTGTCATGGGCAGTGGCATCTCAAAGCTGGTTCTTGCATATTTTGTCGTTGCCGTGGTGTCGGCACTGTTGGTCAATAGCCCCAGCGAGTTATCACGGCGAGTGTTGTTCAGGCTGGCCTCCTGCGTCTTCCTATATTTCGCCGTGGTACTCGCCTCGTTCACCTATGGGCGGTTGACGGTGGCGGTGCGTGCCCTGATTGTTGCCCTGTTGGCTCTTTGCATTTATGCCTTTTACCAGGTGGCGATACAGGACTACGGTGCACTGTACAACTACTTGCACCCTCCAGATGAACTGAGCCTGCCATGGAGCGGGCGCGCTCCATCTTTCATCGTTCATTACAACGGCTTTGCGGGCGTCGTGAATCTCTTGTGGCCGTTCGCGTTAGGTTATGCACTGTTCGGCACGAGAAGGGGATTGCGGATCGCGGGTGGTACCGCGACGGCTCTCGCTGTTCCGTCTGTGGTGCTGAGTCAAAGTCGAGGGGGAATTGCGGCGTTTGGTGCGGCTATCGTTACTGCAGCACTCATTGTGCCTAAGTCGAAGAAGAGGAAGATGCTGTTATTAGGCGCGGCGGCGGCGATGATTGCCATTGCGGTCCCCGCGGTGCTGATCGTCGCACCTCGAACTGGCGAAGTCGACGAAGGGGCGCTCTTCCGTTTGGTTATTTACGCTGCAGCTTGGACCCTGTTCCTCCTCAATCCAATTTTGGGAGTAGGTTACGGAAACTTTCGCTCACATAATGAGAGTTTCTTTGGGCTATTCAACGTAAACATGGACGCTCACAACATCATTCTAATGACGCTGGCTGAGACCGGTATCGTGGGCTTCTTGGCGTTCTTCGCGCTGATCGGTGCTGTGGTGATCTGCGGATTGAGGGCGTTCCGCCATGGCGACAGTATGAGCCGTGTACTCGGCTTCGCGGCCGTTACTTCTATGGTAACTGTGGTCGTTCATGGAATGGTGGATGCCATGTTCTTGCAGAGCCCGGAATATAACGCTCTATTTTTCCTAATCGCTTCCCTTACCGCTGCTGCGTATCTCAACCCTGGCGTTTCCCAAACGCAATAACCCGGCCACATGTCAGCGCCGGCCCAATCCAACCTATGCCCGAAACGGTCGAAGTAGAACTCGCTCCTCACGCCCTGGATTTCGAGCGGCTATCGTGTTGCCCGCTTTGCGGCAGTGCTGCGCTGGTCAGCGTGGATGAGGCCTATAACCTCGGGCGGTGTGATTCCTGCGGCTACGTGCTGGACAATCCGCGGCCAACGATGGAGAGCATTATTCGTTTTTACTCCGCGAAGGGGAAATACGACGCATGGCTGGATTTGAGGGCACCGTATGACCGCTTGTGGCGGCGGCGTCTCAAGAAACTGCTGAGGTATTCGCGCCCGGGCAACCTGCTGGACGTGGGCGCAGGAGTCGGTCAATTTCTCGCGATCGCGCGGCCCCATTTTGCCGGGGTGTTTGGAACGGAAGTATCCGCGAGCGGAGTCCAGGCCGCTCGCGAGCAGTACGGGGTGGACCTCAGCCACGGACTGGTGGAGACGCTCGACCTGGATTTGGAGAGCTTCGACAATATCACGCTCTTTCATGTCCTCGAACATGTTCCCGACCCCAAGGCGCTCTTAGCGCGCTGCCGCGCCCTGCTTCGCGACGAAGGCATGTTGCTGATTTGCGTGCCCAACGACGTGGCCGCGTGGGCTTCCCGCATGAAAGCTGCGGGTCGCAGGCTGGGGCTAAAACCGTTCCGCAAGTTTAGTCCAGTAATGGGATTGCCTCTTGCGGGCACGTCGCGTGAGATTCACTTGTCCCACTTCACGCCGCCGGTCCTGAGGCGGGCATTGACGGAATCTGGATTTACCGTCCAGGACATTTCGCTCGATCCATACTTTGCTGCCAAGGGTGTAAGACTGGCTCTGCATTCTGCCTACTTAGCGTTACACACGCTTTTATTCCGTGTGTCGGGCGTGAATCGCTACGACACCATCTGGGCTGTCGCCACGAAGAAAGCGAATTCATAAGCCCGATTTCTCCGGCGGCTAGTGGGCCTATACGAGAACCGGTCTCCCCGAATGACCCATTTCGCTTGGACAATTCCCCTGTCGTGCTTGCGTGTTTACGGTTACTCGTCCCCGGCAAAGATTCTGACTCTGAGTTGCTGAGATAAGAAAGGGAACTAAAGATGCGGAGCCAATTCAGCTGGATCTATGCATTCTTGAAACGCTATTTGTACGCTGCGGGCGCGACCCTCTATCTTTTCACCGTCGGATGGCTGTCGGGCCGGAATCGGATGTTAGTTACCATCATCGCCCAGCACTTCGGGTACGAGAGCGTTCCGCGCAAGCTGCCAGAGGTTCCGATCGAGAAGGTTGCTCCGCCCGAGGCGGCTGTTCATTTGCTGCAGGTTGCTTCCAAAGACGGCAATGTTTCGCCGTTGGAGCTTTTCGTTCTTGCCGACCTGGTCAGGCTACATCGGCCTAGGACGGTGTTCGAGTTCGGGACCTTTGATGGTCGTACGACCCTCAATCTTGCGGCAAACTCCGACCCCGAGACAACGGTTTATACGCTGGACTTGCCCAAATCTGCAATCGACGAGGCCAGTCTGGCACTCGCGCGCCATGACTTCAAATACATCGATAAGGAAAGATCGGGTTCGCGATATGCCGATACTTCGTATGCGGCCCAAATAGTTCAACTTTACGGAGACTCGGCGACCTTTGACTTCACCCCCTATCTGAAGCAAATAGACCTGGTTTTTGTCGACGCTTCCCATTCCTATGAATACGTCCTAAGTGACTCCGCAAATGCAATGCAATTGATCCGAGAGGATGGCGGAATTATTGTGTGGCACGACTATGGGACGTGGGAGGGCGTGACACGGGCCTTAAACGAGTTGTTGTTGACCAAGGCGGGATTCGAGGGGCTGGAGGTAATTGAAGGGACAACGCTGGCTTGCCTGTTCGTCAACAAAGCCGTCCCGGCGATCCATCGAGCGGGGGCAGAATTACGCAGCAGAGCCTCGTAAAGTGTGGGATATGCAGCAGGCGCGTTTCCCTTGATTGTCACTGCCTAATGAACATTCCAACAAATAACCCGAGAGAGACATAGACCTTGTTTATTCGCTGTCGTGCTCCGTTACGCTTAGGTTTTGCCGGCGGCGGGACGGACGTATCCCCCTTCTGTGATCGATTCGGTGGCGCTGTTTTGAACGCAGCCATCGACCTGTATGCCCATTGCACCGTCGAGGAATCGGAGGACGGAAAGGTGCGCTTCTGCGCCTCGGACGGGCAACTGGAGGAGGAACACTCGCGGGCTGCGAACCTGCCCACGAACAATCGCCTTGCCTTGCACGCCGCGGTGTACAACCGCATGATCACCAGCTACAACGACGGCCAGGCACTGCCGGTTAAGGTCACGACGTTTTGCGATGCCCCCGCCGGGTCGGGTTTGGGCTCGTCCTCGACTCTGGTGGTGGCGATGGTGACGGCATTTTCGGAGTACCTGCACCTGGCCTTGGGGGAATATGAAATCGCCCGACTCGCCCACCAAATCGAGCGGTGCGACGCGGGACTCCAAGGTGGGAAGCAGGACCAATACGCGGCCGCCTTCGGTGGCTTCAACTTCATGGAGTTCGGCGCCGCCGACTCGGTACTGGTGAATCCCCTGCGCATCAAGGAGTCGACCGTCGCCGAACTGGAGAGTTCCTTGGTGCTGTACTACACCGGCCGCTCCCGCGAGTCCGCCGCAATCATCGCCGAACAAAGCAGGCACGTGGTGCAGGGTGACTGTGAAGCCATTGAGGCCATGCACAAGACGAAAGAAGAGGCCCTCCACATGAAGGAGTGCTTGCTACGTGGCGACATTCGGGGCTTCGCGGCCGTCATGGGACGGGCGTGGGTGGCCAAAAAACGGATGGCTCACAGCATCTCCAACGAACGCATCGACCACCTGTATGAGGTTGCGATGGAAGCGGGTGCGTACTCGGGAAAGGTCTCTGGCGCCGGGGGCGGGGGTTTCATGATGTTTCTGGTCGATCCCAAAGATCGGCTCAAGGTGATACGCGCGCTGACCGGACAGCCGGACAGCGTGGTTTTCAACTGCCACTTCACGCATCGTGGAGCGGAAGCCTGGAGGGTGTGATGCGACACTTCGTCCGTCGTGAGATCGAAACCACCATCGCCGTTCTGCAGCTCTTTGCGGAAGATCCACTGCTGGTCGATGCGGTTGCGCAAATGGGCACCACCTGCGGTAACCGGCTCGCCGCGGGCAACAAGATCATGCTGGCAGGCAACGGCGGCAGCGCGGCCGATTCGCAGCATATCGCCGCGGAGTTTGTCAGCCGCTTGGCTGTCGATCGGCACCCTTTGCCGGCGGTGGCGTTGACCACGGACTCCTCGATTCTGACCGCCGTTGGCAACGACTATGGATTCGAGCAGGTCTTCGAGCGCCAGCTCAGGGCCCTCGGCAATCCGGGGGATGTTTTTATCGGCATCTCGACCTCGGGAAATTCGAGAAATGTTCTGCGGGCGCTCGCTGCAGCCAGGCACATGGGCGTCATTACTATGGGGCTCACTGGGGAGGGTGGGGGTGGGTTCGCTCCACTCTGCGATCACCTGGTGCGCGTTCCCTCAACCCGCACACAAAACATCCAGGAGACACATATCCTGATCGGCCATACCATCTGCGGCATTGCCGAGCAGGCATTCCTGCCGGCGGCCCTCTCGGCAGTGGCCGCTTCCCGGAGCGCCTAGAGCATGGAAGCGATCATTCTCGCCGGAGGCTTTGGCACTCGGCTCTCCCCGGTCGTGCAGCATGTGCCCAAGGCTATGGCGCCGATTCGGGGCCGGCCGTTCCTGGAACTGCTGCTGCAGCGGCTGGAACGGTCTGGCGTGGAACGCATCATCCTGTCGGTCGGTTATCTTCATCACGTGATCCAACAGCACTTTGGATCACGCTTTGGGCCTATCGAGCTGGAATACGTCGTTGAGCAATCGCCCTTGGGAACGGGCGGTGCCGTGCGTCTTGCGCTCACCCATGCAGTTGACCGTCAGGCGTTCGTGCTCAATGGTGACACGCTGGTTGCGCTCGATTATCGCGCCATGTACCAGCGCTATTTCGCAGCCAAAGCGCGGATAGCCATCGCCGTGTGTGAAATGGAGGACACCTCACGCTACGGGAAGGTTATGGTGGACGGCGACATCGTGACTGGTTTCCTGGAAAAGCAGGCCTATTCCGGGCGGGGGCTCATCAACGCCGGCGTTTACCTGCTGGATCGCGACCTTGTCAGCGAGCACCCGACCGGGGAGGTTTTCTCGTTCGAGCGGGATTATCTCACGCCCATGGTGGCTTCTCTCCGGCCGTACGCCTTTCGAACGCAGGGTGAATTTATCGACATAGGCGTTCCTGAGGATTACGATCGCGCACAACGCGAAGTGGTGAGTCCTTCATGAAGAAGCCAGCTGTCTTACTGGATCGCGACGGCGTCATTAGCCGCGATTTTGGGTACGGCTACAGACCCCAGGACTTTCAATTCATCGAGAGCGTATTTCACCTGCTCGTCCCCGTTCGCCGAGTTGGCTGGCCATTTCGAGGCGCTTGACTCGGGCAGTTTCCCCTCCAGACCCTTTGACTACTTGCGGGCACGTTCTGAATCTTCTGAACAGGCTACCTCGGACATGCGCGTAGGCTTTGACGGGCGCTGGTATAACCATTCAGGCGTTGGAATTTACGTCTATGGGCTCGCGCGTGCGATGCGGGAGTATGTCCCGGATCTCGACTTCATCATTTATGAGTATGAAGACAATCCGCTGCCTGATCTGGGAAGGCCGTACGAGCGCAGGATCGTCAAGAAACCCAAGTACTCCGTTGCGGGTCAGTTAGAAATCGCCGGGTGCTGCAAGCACGACAAGCTTGACGTGTTCCACGCTCCCTTTTATCTCGTCCCGGTGTTGGCGAGTTGTCCGATCATCGTCACCATCCATGACCTGATGCCGTTCCTGTTCCGCATCTACAGTTGGCCTCACCAGATGATCGTCAAGATGGGTTATCGAATGGCGGCAAAGAGGGCCGCACGTATTATCGCTGTCTCAAGGCACTCTGCAGGAGATCTGCAGCGCATCATGCACATACCTGCTGAGCGCATCAGCGCAATCAGTCATGGACCGCTGCACTCGTTTACTCCAGGAGCTACTCCGTCGGAACAACTGTATCTGGCCGAACGTTACGGCATCAAGACACCGTATGTTTTGACCCTCAGCTTCACGAACTGGAAGACGAAGAACGTCGATGTCGCGCTGAAGGCAATGCTGGCTGCGGCACAGATGGGAGCAGCGTTTCAGCCGGTGGTGGTGGGCGCTGCAATTGGTCTGGCAAATTGCGCAGAGGAAGTAAGCCGGCTCAAACCGCTGGTGACCGGATATGTGCCGTTCGATGACTTGCCGATGCTTTATCGAAATGCCGCTGTCTTTGTCTGCGCCTCGGCGTACGAGGGATTGGGAATGCCGGTGTTGGAGGCGATGGCATCAGGCTGTGCGGTGGTTACATCATCCGGAGGGTCCCTGCCCGAAGTGGCAGGGCCGGGTGCGGTATTGGTGCCAACCGGCGATGCAGATGCCATGGGGAGCGCAATCTATCGCCTTCTGTCGGACGACGCGGAGAGGCGTCGAGTGCGGTGCAGTGGCATTCGGCGTGCGGAACAGTTTTCCTGGCGAGAGGTTGCGTACCAAACTAGGGCAGTCTACGAGGCCGCTCGACGACAAAGAGTTCTACCGCTATCCGATGTTTTGGGTCTGAAAGGGGCGTAACTTGCACGTCGCCGTAGACACCTGGACTGCGTCAGACAAGTTTCGGAATAGCGGTATTTGTCTCTACGCCGTTCGCTTGCTGGATGAAATGCGAAAGATGGGGATGAGTGACCCTTCCCTGCAGGTTACCGCCTTTGTTCCCAAACGAACCGGGAATGCCGCCCTTGAAGTTGCGGAGTCAGAGTCGCTGCGGCATTATCGAACATCTCTTCTCGATCGTCATCTTGTTTGGCGGTTTGGAGGCATGCTGGCGGCCGCGCGAGCGGTGCAGCCCGACGTATTGTTCGTTCCGACAGCGCAAGTATTGCCTCTGACGAAGATACCCATCGTCACCACCATTCACGATGCCTCTGCTGTCATGGTGCGCTCGCAGGTGTCCTCCCGCATCTCGGCAAGTGTGAGGGCCTACACGTGGGTGGCGGCAAAGTATTCCGACCAGCTTCTCACCGTCTCCCACTGGTCTAAAAACGACATCGTCCATCTATACGGCATCCCGGAATCGAAGGTTACCGTCACCTACGTGGGAATTAACCGGGAGTATTTC
>Ga0074046_10000478_pt1 | contig 36763 bp, 37 predicted proteins | sample BogForMeECP23OM3_FD_94441 | JGI IMG/M metagenome (GOLD analysis project Ga0074046, IMG submission 94441) | Bog forest soil microbial communities from Calvert Island, British Columbia, Canada - Bog Forest MetaG ECP23OM3 | ecosystem: Environmental > Terrestrial > Soil > Wetlands ... | reverse complement strand
CTTCGGCATCATGACCTGGTTCATAGCTATCGGAGCAGTGATTGTCCTTGGAGCTGTGGCCGGTGTCGTTTGGGAAGACCGGAGGAACTGCCGTAACAGATCCCGGGAACAGTGACTCGACCGTAGACTGTTCAACCCGTGCGCCCGTGACCTCTGACCTGCAGTTTCCTGAATCAGCTGGAGCTCTTCATGCCGCCCGCTCGTACTCGTTGATCAGCCCGGCAAGGACCCTGCGACGCCGTATCTCCGGGGCCGCGACATCGACACAACGGGTGCAGCGATCTCGTCAGCGCCCGGCGGGCGCAGGTTCTGGCTCCGGTGCGGGCGATGCTCGTTGTAGTGCACGGCGTACTCATCCAGGACCGCGTGCAGGTGCCGTGGCCCGGCGATCAGCATCCGGTCGGTGACCTCCGCCCGGCTGTCCGCACCCAGCGTTCGGCATAGGCGTTCGCCCTCGGACTCTGCGGCGGGATCTTCACCACCTCGGTCCCGAGCTGGCGAACACCGCGTCGAACGCGTCGGTGAACCGCCCGGCCCAGTCCCGGATCAGGGACCGGAACCGGCCAGCTCGTGGTTTGCCGCAGAGCAACGACGACGATGAACGGCCAGCAGACCTCGGTCGATGTAGTCAGGCGCTCAGCCAGGCCCAGGTAGCTGCCACCTTGGGTTTCGATGACGAGCCAGCCGAGCAGGACAATGAACACGGCAGTCACGGCGGCACAGCCGTAGATGCCCAGGATCAGCGGCCGCGGTGGCGCGCGCCTGGCGACGAAGGCAGGCCACACCGCGATTGCGACCGCGCCGAGCGCAGTCCAGACGAGGTGCTGCGGCGTCGAGCCGCGAGCGGGTTCGGGAGATACGGCGATGCCGATGCTGGACAGGCTCGCGACGGCGAGCAGGATGCGGGCAGGCACCCGGACGCCGGTCAGGCCTGCGGCAGTCAGTAGCTGACACCCGCCCACCAGGAACAAGGCTCCCGTCATGATCCACCGATCGGTTCCGGCGTGGCCAGCCAGCACGCTGATCGTCTTCCGGATCGGGCTGTAGGAGGTCGGCTGGACCGCGTCAGCGACCAGCCAGCCCCCGGTCGCCAAGACGGGGGGCAGGCCGGCTGTGACCACTGTCCACCCCGGAACGAGGCCGCGCGGGCGCGGCGGCCATGTCGCTGCGCTCGCCAGCCTGCGCACGTGCCGCCGGGCGGTCCCTGCCGGTGGAAGCTCCGCGGGCCTGCCCGGCTGGCCCGGCTGGGCCCGGGCGCCGGTGTGGAGGGCCAGGGTGCCGACCGCGCGCCAGGCCGGGCGGACAGTACCCGAAGGGGCCGGGCCAGGGCATGCATGGTCGTTCCGGGATGGGGTGCGCGCGGGGTCTGGACGCGCGGGCTGAGTCATGGTGCCCTCCAGCAGTCATGGTCGGCTGCCGGGCGCTACTGGCCCACGGCCAGGATAACCGTTACGGGCTGGAGCGGATAGACCGGGGTTCTGTGGCTGCCGCCTCCTAGGTTCCGCCGACCCGGGCGGAATCCAGCCGAGGCCGCCTTCCGGCGCTAGCCGTGGAGAGCGGCCAGCAGGCGCGGGCTCTCGGGTCAGGCCTCGTCGGGCGGTCCCGGCGTGCGCTGGAGCAGACCGTCGACGACCTCGTAGTAGCCGATGGCGCGCAGCGGCGGCGAGTAGACATGGATCGTGATCGACCCGGCGTCGTGGTCCATCCGGTGAATGCCCGAGCCGGGAAAGGAAAACCCGTCGCCGGGCCCGTAGCGGTGGATGCGCCGCGGGCCGCTGATCGGCAGGCCCTCGTTCGTGACGCTCCCCCCAATCACGTAGACGCCGACAGCGGAGCCGTCAAGGTCGTGGTAGCCGGTGTCACGCCGCTCCGGCATGACGTTCAGCCAGGCGACGGAGTGTCACCTACCAGCTCCCAGGTGGTGACCGGCTCGTAGCCGGTGTCCTCTCCCGGCCAGGTACCGCGTGAGGTGATCGATCACCTCACGCGCGTCGTCCTCGATACCGTAAATGAACGTGGACTTGCGCCGCCGCAGCACGGGCAGCCCCAGCGCATACAGTCCCGGGCTGTCGACCACACCGCCCTCGTGGCGCAGCTGGCCCTTAGCGTCGACCACGGGCACGTCGAGCCACCCGTAGTCAGGCCGGAAACCCGTCGCCCACACGATCGCGCGGATCTCGCCGCTTCGCAGGTCAAGCTGCAACCGCGTCGACTCCGGCACGGGTGTCTGCGCGAAGCGCTCGGGAGGATCGACACCACCGTCACACCCGCGCGTTCGGGCCCACTCGTCAAACGTGTCAAGCAGGCGCTCCATCTTGAGGTCCGCGAGCGAGAACACGTTGCGCAGGCCGCCGGAGAACAGCGCGCGGCTGTCACGTACAGCCGCCCAGCGGCCCACCAGCTCGACGCCCATCGAGGCGAGCGCGTTGAGATCGAGCGTCGTCCGCTCAGGAGTCCCGACGAGCTGGGGCGAGGGCAGCCGCCGGGCCCGGGTGAGATCGTCGACCTCGTCGTACCGCTGGTCCCACACGCCCGACGCGTCCATCCACCACAGCACATCGCGCCCCCGGTACGTGCGCGGCAACCGGGCGTGCTCCCCCACCGAGAGGGTCACCGGCCGGCCCGACCGCTGCAGCTCGGCGGCCAGCTGCACGCCGGTCGCCGACGCTCCCACGACGAGCACGCCTCCGTCGGGGAGCTTGGCGGGGTCACGGTAGTCGAACGGCGTCAGTTGCTCGACGGACGCCGGCACCGCGTCTTTGAACTGCGGCACCGATGGCTGGTTGCAGGCGCCGCTCGCGATGACCACGGCCCGGCAGCGAATCTCGCCGCGGCTCGTCGTCACGTGGTATCCGTCGTCGGTGCGTCGCACCGACGTGACGTTCGCGCCGGTCCGGACAGGAGCGCGCGAGACCGTGGCGAAGTGCTCGATGAACTCGGTCACTTCGCCCACCGTCATGTAGCCGTCGGGATCCGGGCCTTCGTACCGAAGGCCCGGCAGCCGGCTTTGCCAGTTGGGAGTGAGCAGCCGCAGGGAGTCCCAGCGTTCGCGCCGCCAGGAGTTCGCCACCTCACCGCGCTCGAGCACGACGTGGTCGATCGACCGGTCGCCGAGGAAGTGGCTCGCGGCGAGGCCTGCGTGCCCCGCCCCGATGACGACCGTGGTGACGCGCTCGATGGCCCGGCCCTCAGGCGACTTCGACGGTGACGTTCGTCGGGTTCGTCAGAGCGTCGAACACGGCGGAGCGCTTCTGGGACTGGGCCACTAGCGCCTCGATCTCCTGCTTCGACGCGTCCGCGTCGATGGTGAACGTCACCTTGATGTCGTTGTAGCCGTTGCGGACGTCGCTGTCGGCACGGAGGATCCCGCGGATGTCGTGCCCGCCCTCGACCACCGACTCGACCGAGCGCAGCTGGATGCCGCGGTTCTCCGCCACGGACGCAATACCCCCCGTCAGGCAGCTCGCCAGGCCGACGAGGAGATATTCGATCGGCGTGATGCCGTTGTCCTCCGCCGCGAAGACCTCGGGGTGGTCGGCTTCGAACGTCCACTCTTCCTTGTGGCTCTGCTCCTCCCCCAGGCCGAAGAAGCTCTGGACCTTGATCGTGCTGTGGACGCCGCTCTGCCACTTGGCGGACGCGCGCCAGGTGAACTGAGCGGCCTCAGGCGCACCCTTCAGCACTTCGCGCGCGTCGAGCAGCGCCTGCACGTTGACTCCGTTGGTAACCGTAGTCATGTCGCGTGATACCTCTCTCGCTCTCTTATCCATATTCCCGGTGGAGATGCTTGACAATATACCGCCTGCGACCAGCTAAGATAGCCCCCATGGCGGAGTCAGCCTCGAAGCTCGCGGTCGGCTCGGTCGGCTCGGTCGGCACGGTCGAGACGCAGTACCTCGACCTGCCAGAGCCGGTGCGGCTCGACTGCGGACGGGAACTGCACCCGGTTCGCGTAGCATACGAGACCTACGGCACCCTCTCGCCCCGGCGCGACAACGTCATCCTGGTGTGCCATGCGCTCAGCGGCGACGCCCACGCGGCCGGCTTCGCGAAGACGCCGTCCGGCGAGAGTACGCGCGACGGGTTCGGCGCCGAGGACCGCGACGGCGCGGCCGGCAAGGGGCTCGGCTGGTGGGACGGGATGATCGGCCCCGGCAAGGCGTTCGACACCGACCGCTTCTTCGTCGTCGCCACGAACCTGCTCGGCGGCTGCCGCGGGACGACGGGGCCGTCGTCGACCGACCCGGCGACAGGCAGGCCGTACGGGCCGGACTTCCCCGTGATCACCGTCGCCGACATGGTGCGGACCGAGCGCGCGTTCCTGACCGAACTCGGTATCGAACGGCTCGCGGCGGTGGCCGGCGGCTCGCTCGGCGGGATGCAGGCGTTCGAGTGGGCGATCCTGTTTCCCGAGCAGGTCGATGCCGTCGTGGCGATCGCCAGCACGCACGCCCTCCACCCGCAGGGCGTGGCCTGGAACGCGATCGCGCGTAACGCGATCATGGGCGACCCGGCCTGGCAAGGCGGCCACTACTACGGCACGGGCCGCGCGCCCGAGGCCGGCCTGGGGGTGGCACGGATGGTCGGCCACGTCACGTACCTGTCCGCACTGGCGCTGAGCGACAAGTTCGGCCGGCGGCTGCAGTTCGCCGACGACATCCGCTACACGATCACCGAACCGGAGTTCGAGGTCGAGAGCTACCTGCGCCACCAGGCCGACTCGTTCGTCAGGCGCTTCGACGCCAACACCTATCTCTACACGTCGCGCGCGCTGACGTATTTCGATCTCGCGCGGCAGTACGGCAGCGGATCACTCACGCGGGCGCTCGAAGGCGTTTCGGCGCAGACGCTGCTGATCGCGTTCAGTTCCGACTGGCTGTACCCGCCGTCCGCGTCGGGGGAGATCGCCGACGCGCTTGGCGCTCTCGGCAAGCCGCTAGAGTTCCAGGTGATCGAGGCGCCGTACGGCCACGACTGCTTCCTGCTCGAGGAAGCGCGGCAGACGCCCATTATCCGCCGCTTCCTGGCCGAAGGCGGGGCCGGCGGGTCTTACGGGATGACGTCGAGGAAGAGGCCTTCGTGACCGACAAGCCCTCCCGTGCCGAGGCCCTGCCTGCCGAGGAGGGCCGCGCGTTCGGATTCGAGACACGGCAACTGCACGCCGGGCAACGGCCGGACCCGAACACGGGCGCACGTGCGGTGCCGATCTTCCAGACGACCAGCTACGTGTTCGAGGACCCGGAATCAGCGGCGGCGTACTTCAACCTGCAGGAGTACGGGAACACGTACTCGCGCATCATGAACCCGACCGTCGCGGTGTTCGAGGAGCGAGTGGCGAACCTCGAGGACGGCGCTGGCGCGGTGGCATTCGCCAGCGGGATCGCCGCGCAGGCAGCCGCGCTCTTCACGCTGCTGGAGCCGGGCGACCACGTCGTCTCGTCCTCGGCGCTCTACGGCGGGACGGTGAACCAGCTCAAGCACCTGCTGCGCAAGATGAGCGTGGAGCTGACGTGGGTCGATCCCGACGATCCGGACGCGTGGCGACAGGCGGTCCGCGCCAACACGAAGGCGTTCTTCGCCGAGACGATCGGCAACCCAGCCGGGAACGTGCTGGACATCGAGACAGTGGCGGCCATCGCGCACGAGCATGAGCTGCCGCTGATCGTGGACAATACGTTCGCCACTCCGTACCTGTGCCGCCCGATCGAATGGGGCGCCGACATCGTGATCCACTCGGCGACCAAGTTCATCGGCGGTCACGGCACGAGCATCGGCGGCGTCGTCGTCGAGGCCGGCACGTTCAACTGGTCCAACGGGCGGTTTCCGGTGGTCGCGGATCCGTCGCCGGCCTACCACGGCCTGCAGTTCCACGAGACGTTCGGGACGTACGGCTACCTGATGAAGCTCCGGGCCGAGACCCTGCGCGATCTCGGCGCGGCGCTCGCGCCGCTCAACGCCTTCCTGTTCCTGCAGGGGCTCGAAACGCTGTCGCTGCGGATGGAACGCCACGTCGAGAACGCGCGGGCAGTCGCGGCGTTCCTCGAGTCGCACGACCTGGCCTCGAATGTGACCTATCCCGGCCTGCCGGGGAGCAAGTACCGGTCCCTCGTGAAGAAGTACCTGCCGCGCGGCGCCGGAGCGGTGTTCTCGTTCGACTGCGCCGGCGGCCGGACTGGCGGGCAGGGTCTCATCGGCGGCGTCACGCTCTGGTCCCATCTGGCGAACGTCGGCGACGCGAAGAGCCTGATCATCCACCCCGCCAGCACGACACACCGCCAGCTGGGCGACGACGAGCTGCGGGCGGCCGGCGTCGGGCCGGGGACGGTGCGGCTGTCGGTCGGCACTGAGTCCGTCGAGGACCTGATCTGGGATCTGGAGCAGGGTTTCGCGCGCGTCGCCGCGACAGCGGGAAAGAAGGTAGCGACGGCATGATCGATCTCGGGCAGTACCAGGACTCGTTGACGATCCAGCGCGTGCTCCACACCGCCAAGACGATCGCGATCGTGGGCCTGTCGAACAACGAGCTGCGGGCCAGCTACTTCGTCGGCTACTACCTCAAGCGGCACGGCTACCGCGTGATCCCGGTGAATCCCCGCGAGACACAGATCCTCGGGGAGACATGCTACGCGAGCCTGCTGGACGTCCCCGTGCCGGTGGACGTCGTGAACGTCTTCCGCGCGCCGGATGCATTGCCAGGGATCGCGGGGGAGGCTGTGGCGATCCACGCCGGCGCTCTCTGGTGCCAGTTCGGCGTGATCAACGCCGACGGCGCGCGGATCGCCGAGGATGGCGGCGTGACGGTGATCATGGACCGCTGTCTTAAGGTTGAACACGCGCGTTACGTGGGCCGGATGCACTGGCTCGGCTTCAACACGCAGCGCATCACGTCCGTCCGCGCCGGGCTCCAGTAGCTGACGAGAGACGTGATAAGGCGACACACCCACTGGCCAACGTACTCGCCGAGGACTGACCGCAGGTGCCGCTCGTTGTAGATGAGCATCCGGTCGGTGCACTCGGCTCGGTCATCCCTGCATGCTTCCGCCCTCTGGAGCCGGGTTCGCCGATGCCGCTCAGGCAGCGCTGCCCGGGCGCTGGCGCGCCTGGCTTCTGGCGGTCAGGCGGCGGGCAAGGTCGGCTGCCTGGTCGCGGATCTCCGGGATTGCTGTTGTCTCGTACCAGAGCCCCCGCAGCGGCGGGCCGAGCGTGAAGATGGTGCTACTTGGCCTTCCGGCCGTGTCAAGCACGGCGCCGGCGGGGTCGGCGTCGATGCCGAGCCGCAGCGGATCCGGCCGGGCCAGCCCGTGGTCCAGGAGGTCACGCAGCAGCGGGTCGGCGGCACAGGTGATGTCTGTTGCCGGCCCGGTTCCGTTGATCAGCCAGCCTGCGGTGAGCTCGGCTTTTATGCCATTCTGCTCGATGCGGACGCGCAGGTGCCCGGCTTGCTCGGCGACGGAGCTGACACTGCCCTGGTGGACGTACAGCCTCCCGGTCCGCCGGAGTTCGGCAATCCTGCGGGCTGTCGCCGGCGGCACGCGGTGCCGGTGCACTTCCCAGTAGCGGGCAACATAGCGGAGGAAAAGGCGCTTGTCCCGGGTCGGCATCCGCTGCCAGAGGCCGGGCACATGGGGCCGGAGCGCATCGATCACGTCTTGCCAGGAACCCCGGTGAGTGGCCATGGCGGCACGGACTTGCCGCATGAGTTCGGCGAGCCGTACCGGCCCCGCGGCCTCGGACAGGGCGGGCAGCCAGATGGCGCTGCCTGCCGCGGCCGGCCCCCGGTGCACGCGCGGGAGCAGCCCGTGCCGGGACACCGCGTGCACAACGGTGTCCCGGTTGCCGCTTGTCGCGGCGATGGCCACATCCAGCATGGTGAGCCCCGTGCCCACCACGATCACCGGGCTGCCGTCCCCGACAGCGTCCAGGGCGCCCGGCGCCCAGGGGTCCGCGATGAACCGGTGGCTTTGCGGAGCGGGGAACGGCGGCACGGGCGGCAGGTTGCCGATCGCCAGTACCGCCATGTCGGCGTCGATGCAGCCATCGGCGAGCAGGAGGCGCAGCGAGCGGCCGCGGGCGTTGCGGCGGATCGCCACGGCATCCGAGGTGACCTGCATGACCCGGGAGAGCGGCTGCGCCTGCTGCTCCGCATCCGACAGCGTCTCACGCAGGTAGCGGCCGTAGACATGCCTGGGCAGGAATCCGGCATCCGCGATGCCGGCCGCGGCGGCCCAGCGAGTCAGGTGATCCGGGTCGCCGGCCAGTGCGCTCATCTGGGCGGCGGGTGCGTTCAGCAAGTGATCGGGATGCGTCGTGCCGTATGCCTGACCCAGGCCGTGGCGGCCATGCCGGTCAATCAGGGCGACCCGCATCGGGGACTGCTGTACGGCTGCGGAGCGGAGCAGGTGAAGGGCGACCAGCGTGCCACTGGCGCCCCCGCCGACGACCGCGATGAACGGCCCGCGGTCCTCGGGAGGATTCAAGCCGCGCATACGGGGAGTATATGCGATTATCCCGATAGAATAAATAGGTAATTCTGGCGGCTCACCACTTTTCGCTAGGTGACCGGAGCCACATGGCCACGGATGGCCAGATGCCCTGGTCGTGGATCCGCAGCGCGATATCTGCCGGGTCCTGGTCGTGGCTACCCAGCGCGGCGCCAGGGTCAGTCACGTGGCGGAGACCCACCTGGAGAACCAAACCTGGGTGCTCATGGCTGGCCGGACGCCGGCCTGGCGTCCGCTGCGCTGTGAGATTACCGGCGGGCGGGCACGGTGGCCTGCCGCCAGCGGGACCCGCGAGCAGCAGGCCGGCCTCTTCGGCCCGGCCGTAGTCGTGGTCGATGGCGGTGACAGGCGGCCGCTGGTCAGCGCAGGTCTTGAGATTTATCTACTATAACGATAGGTTAAATCGAATACTCGCTAGGTGGCGAACCGAGGAGAGGCGTAAGTTGCCAGGTCCCGCGGGGAATCTCCAAGGAGGGACGGCGCACATGGGGATCGATCCGCGAGGCCCGCGCTTCAGCGCACTGATCACCACGGTGGTTCTCGCCGTGGTTCTGATCACGGGCAGCGTGTGGCTGCTGGCGGCCCAGGCGCTGGTCTTCGCAGCCGGTCAGTCTTCGGCTTGCGCTATTCGCCTTATGGCTTGCTCTACCGGCAGCTGGTCCGGCCGCGGCTGGGCCCGCCCTCGGAACTCGAGCCCGAGGCGCCGCCGCGGTTCGCCCAGACGGTGGGCCTGGTCTTTGCGGTCGTCGGCGTGGCCGGTTACGCAGCGGGCCTGACCTGGCTCGGCGTGGTGGCGACCGCGGCCGCCCTGGCCGCGGCATTCCTGAACGGAGTCTTCGGGTTCTGCCTCGGCTGCGAGATGTACCTGCTCATCCGACGTATCTGGCCAGGCCGCCAGTCCCTGACGCCGGCTAACGCCGACAAGGAGATTTAGCGGATGAGCCGCTCTGATGTGCTGGTAGACGCCAACTGGGTGCAGGCGCACCTGGGCGACCCCGGCGTCGTGCTGGTCGAGGTCGACGAGGACACCACCGCCTACGACAAGGGGCATATCAAGGGTGCCGTCAGACTCGACTGGAAGAAGGACCTGCAGGATCCCGTGCGGCGAGACTTCGTCGGCCGGGCCGGTTTCGAGGCCCTCCTGTCCGAGAGGAGACAAGTAGAGCGGGCGCTCGGGATCGCGATGCCGACCTTCGGCGGAGTCACAGGGCGGGTAGAACGGGCTCACTGAGAAAGGATCACTATGGCAGTCATCAAGACATCGGTCGTACCGTTCGTGCTTACCGCGACGGGAACGGGGACCGCCCAGCATCTCACCGCGGCCGGCGACGCCGGGCACCGGTTCAGCACCGACGCCTACCCGGCGTTCGGCGGCCAGGACGCGGCGCCGAGCCCGCTGTTCTACGCCCTGGGCTCGCTGACCTCCTGCAACCAGGTCACCGCCACGCTGGTCGCCAGGGACCTGGGCGTCAGGCTCGGCACCTGGAGCTTCGAGGTACAGGGCGATCTGGACACCAGCGTGCTGGTGGGCGGCGCGGAGGGCAACGCGAACTTCGACCGGGTGTCCGTACACGCCACTGTCGAGACCGATGCGACCGACGAGCAGTTCGCCACGCTGGTCGCCGAGACCGAGCGGCGCTGCCCGGTGGCCCAGCTGTTCAAGCGCAGCGGCGTCGAGTGGGACAGCGAGTGGACGAAGGCCCCGCTGCCCGCGACGTCAGGCTGACCCCGGAGACGTACAGTTTGGTGACCGGGTGCGGCCCAGCATCTTGTCGTTCGTGCCTGGCGGCCACCAGCCCGAGGACGTCGCGCCGGCCGCCGGTCCGCCCAGGGCCGGTTGGTACGTCGCGTCAGCGTCAGGTCAGCGCGCCGTGCACCGGCAGGTCGTAGACGCGGCGAACGCTGGTGCCCAGGCGCCCGAGGTCGGTGCCGTAGACGTGCAACTGGATCACGGTCACGTCGGCGCGGTTGGTGATCCGGTGGATGTCGCCCGGCGGGGCGAAGGCGCTGACGTCCCCGGCATTGTTCTGGTTCTCCGCGAGCGGCGTCAGCGCTGCCTGGTCCGGAGTGAGGGCGAAGGTCTCCTCGTACTCGGTTCCCTGCAGGACCGCGAAGGCGCCCCAGGCGACGTGGTCATGGATGGTGGTGGCCTGGCCAGGCTGCCAGACCAGCGCCACGACCGAGAACGACCCGTCCGGCTCGACGTGCAGGAGATGAGCCTGGTATCGCGACGGGTCACCGAGCCGCTCCTGCGCGGTAAGGATGTCTGGGCCGGGCAGATGCCGCCGGACCTGCTCGCTGACAAGATCAGCCGTCCGCTGCCAGCTGCCGTGTTGCGCGACCGCCTGGCGGATGCCGGCGATCAGGCTGCCGGGACAGCGCGAGCCGAGCGACGACACCTCGGACGCTGTGGGCACGGTGGTGGTCATGATTACCTCCTGAGGTGAGCGAGGTGATCAGCCTCGCTCAGGTCTGTTCTCTCCGGACCAGCCGCGAGCCAGGGCGGCGGCTAATTCTGACTTTATCGATAAGAAAAGACGATAAGGCCTGGAACGTACCGACAGGGTCCTTGGTCCCGGGACTCCGGGACCAAGGACCCCCACATACGGCAGTGCTGCCGGCTTGTGAGCAACTCCGTTCGCTCATCTGGGACTAGGCGCCGCAGCACGAGCCCCTGCTGGCGGCTGCTCGGGTATGCCAGCAAGAGCAGGCCGCGCAGGCGGGCGGCCGGGACCAGCCCTCGCCTGTTACCGCGTACGCCGACGGACGAGACGGTGCAAGGCCGCCGCCAGCAGGTCCACCTCCGCGTGTGTGTTGTACATCGCCAGGGCAGCACGTACCGTCGCCGTCAGCCCGAACCGCCGCAGGACCGGCTGCGCGCAGTGATGCCCGGCGCGCACCGCGATCCCCTCGGAGTTCAGGGCCGAACCCACCTCTTCCGGGCGGTACCCGTCCAGGACGAACGAGAGGATGGCCGCCTTATCGGGCGCGGTGCCGACCAGGCGCAGGCCCGGGACAGCCTCCAGCGCCCGCGTTGCGTAGGCGAGCAGCTCTTGCTCATAGCCGGCGATGTTCGCGCGGCCGATCCGCTCGACGTACGCCAGAGCCGTGCCGAGGCCGGCCGCGTCCGCGATCGAGGTGGTCCCGGCCTCGAACCGGGTCGGCGGCGGCTGGTACACGGTGCGCTGGAAGGTAACGTTCCGTATCATGTTGCCGCCGCCCTGCCACGGAGGCATCGAGTCGAGTACCTCGGCCTTCCCGTACAAGGCGCCGATGCCAGTCGGCCCGAGCACCTTGTGCCCGGAGAAGACGTAGAAGTCCGCATCGAGCGCCTGCACGTCGACCGGCATGTGCGACACCGCCTGCGCACCATCGACCAGCACGGCCGCGCCCGCGTCGTGTGCGGCGTTGATGACCTCGCCGAGCGGGACGATCGTCCCCAACGCGTTGGACACGTGCGCGATCGCCACCACACGGGTGCGGTCCGTCAGCAGCTTGCGGTATTCGTCGAGGATGATCTGGCCGCTGTCGTCGACCGGTATCACGCGCAGGGTCGCACCGCGTTCCTCCGCGAGCATCTGCCACGGCACGATGTTGGCGTGATGCTCCAGGTAGGACAGCACGATCTCGTCGCCGGAGCTGACGTACTTCCGCCCCCAGCTTTGCGCGACGAGGTTGATCGCCTCGGTCGTGCCGCGCACGAAGACGATGTCATCGCTCGATGGGGCGCCGAGAAAGCGCGCGACCGTGGCGCGCGCGTCCTCGTACGCGTCCGTCGCGCGTGCCGCGAGCTCATGGGCGGCGCGATGGATGTTCGAGTTCTCGTGGGCGTAGAAGTGTGCGAGGCGGTCGATCACCTCCTGCGGTTTCTGCGTGGTCGCGGCGTTGTCCAGCCAGACCAGCTGGTGCCCGTTGACGTACTCGGCGAGAATCGGGAAGTCGCGCCGGATCGCCTCGACGTCGAAGGCCGGCCGACCGGGCCGCCGCGTGACCGGCGCGGCGGGTCGGCTCAGCTGCAGCGGGTCGACGAAATAGAACTCCTGGGCGTGGATTGGCGCGTAGGGATCGGCCAGCACGCCGCCAAGCCCCGCCGGGACAGCCGTCGCCGAAGTGAGGGAATCCCAGCCTGGCACGGCCTCGCGGTGCGGCGGCGCGTGCACGGTGACCCCGGATTCCTCCAGCGAGTCCGGGATGTTGCTCAGCTCTGTCGCCGCCCGTGAGGCCGGCCTGCCGTCTACGGGGAGGCCCGCGGTTATCCCCGGCGGGCCAGCCGCGGCTTGCGGCGCCGTCGGCGCGGCGGCACCGGGCCGGCCGTCAAGGCTGGCAGCCTCGCTGGGCAAAGCGGCGAAGAGCTCACTGGCCAGCCGGGCCAGCGTCGCCTCATCCGGTAGCCCGTTGAGATTCGCGGTCATGACGTCACCGGTAGACGTGCGCGTAGTCGTGGAACTTGCCGACCTGGACATCATCCAGAACCGCGAGGGCGTCGTCCGTCAGCACGGCGAGCGAGCAGTACAGCGAGATGAGGTAGGACGCGATGGCGTTGCGCGAGATGCCCATGAAGCGGACAGAAAGCCCCATGCTCTGCTCGCCGGTGAGACCCGGCTGATAGAGGCCGACGACGCCCTGGCGCTCTTCGCCGACACGCAGCAGGAGGATCTTGGTCCTGGAGTCCTCGAGCGGGATCTTGTCCGACGGGATCAGCGGTACGCCGCGCCAGGTGATGAACTGCGATCCGAACAGGCTCACGGTCGCCGGCGGGACGCCGCGCCGGGTGCATTCACGCCCGAACGCCGCGATGGCCCGCGGGTGGGCCAGGAAGAACGCCGGCTCCTTCCATACCTTGACGATCAGCTCGTCGAGGTCATCCGGCGTCGGCGCGCCGGTGAGCGGCGTGATGCGCTGCTCGTCGGTAACGTTCGCGAGCATGCCGTAGTCCGGGTTGTTGATCAGCTCGGACTCCTGACGCTCCTTGATAGTCTCGATCGTCAGCCGCAGCTGCTCCTTGATCTGGTCATACGGGCTGCTGTAGAGGTCGGAAACGCGCGTGTGCACGTCGACCGCAGTCGTCACCGCGTTGAGGAAGTACTCGCGGGGGTTGTCCTCGTAGTCAACGAACGTCTGCGGCACCTCGGACTCGTCGCGCGGCGGACAGGCGACGTCGACGGATTCGGGATGCCTGACCTTGTTCAGGCGATAGATGCCCGCCTCGACCGGCACCCACGGCAGCAGGTGAACCAGCCACCGTGGCGTGATGGTCAGCATCTGCGGAACGGTCTTCGTGGCGTTCGCGAGCTGGCGGGCTGCCCTGTCGCTCAGTGCCAACGGGGCTTCGAGCGGGGCTTCCTGAACGGATGTCATCGGGATTCTCCTCGTATGGATGATCGTCGTTGATCTCGACCGAGCCTGCGTACCTGTAATCCCGGTTTTCCAGGTCTATAAGTCAGCAAATTTCAGGACTTAGGACCCTGCGCCTCCTGTAACCGGCACTAAACCATTTCCATCGGAAAAGAGGATTAGGAGCCGCCCGGCCAGCAGAGGGCGGCAGCAAGCGGAGGAGAAGACCGATGAGAATCGCCGAGGACGTCACGCAGCTGATCGGGAACACGCCGCTGGTGCGGCTGCGCCGGGTGACCGCCGGGGCCGTGGCGGAGGTCGCGGCCAAGCTCGAGTCCTTCAACCCGGCGGGCAGCGTGAAGGACCGCATCGGCGTGTCCATGATCAACGCGGCGGAGCAGGCCGGCCTGATCAGGCCGGACACGATCATCCTGGAGCCGACGAGCGGGAACACGGGCATCGCGCTGGCGATGGTGTGCGCGGCGCGCGGATACCGCTGCGTGCTGACGATGCCGGAGACGATGAGCCTCGAGCGGCGGATGCTGCTGCGCGCGTACGGAGCCGAGCTCATCCTCACGCCGGGTGCGGACGGCATGCCCGGCGCCATCGCCAGGGCGGAGGACCTGGCCAAGACCGACCAGCGGTATTTCGTCCCGCAGCAGTTCGAGAACCCGGCCAATCCGGCTATCCACCGCGCCACCACCGCCGAGGAAGTGTGGCGCGACACCGACGGGAAGATCGACATCTTCGTATCCGGGGTCGGCACCGGCGGGACCATCACGGGTGTCGCCCAGGTCATCAAGGAACGCAAGCCGTCGGCACGGTTCGTCGCCGTGGAGCCGGCCGCGTCGCCGGTGCTGTCCGGCGGCGCGAAGGGACCGCACCCGATCCAGGGCATCGGTGCCGGCTTCGTCCCGCCAGTGCTGGACACGGCCCTGGTCGATGAGATCGTCACCGTCGGCAACGAGGACGCGTTCACCGTGGCCCGGCGGCTGGCCCTGGAAGAGGGACTGCTCGTGGGCATCTCCTCGGGCGCCGCCGCGTGGGCCGCGCTGCAGGTGGCCCGCCGACCGGAAAACGCGGGCAAGCTCGTCGTCGTGGTGCTCCCCGATTTCGGCGAGCGGTACCTGAGCACGGCACTATTCGCTGACCTGGCCGACTAGCCGTGCTGGCGGCCCTGCGGCGGGACCTGCGGGCGGCCATGGACCGGGACCCGGCCGCCCGCTCAGCGCTCGAGGTCATCATCTGCTATCCGGGTGTGCACGCCCTCTGGGGCCACCGGACCAGCCGATGGCTGTGGCGCCACCGCGTCCGGCTGCCCGCCCGGGCGCTGGCGGAACTCACCCGCGCGCTCACCGGAGTCGACATCCATCCCGGCGCGGCGCTCTCCCCCGGCGTGTTCATCGATCATGCCACCGGGGTGGTCATCGGGGAAACCGCGGAGGTGGGCGCCGACGTCACCATCTACCAGGGCGTCACGCTCGGCGGCACCAGCCTGGATAAAGGGAAGCGCCACCCCACTGTCGGCGACCGGGTGATCATCGGGGCAGGCGCCAAGATCCTCGGCCCGATCGCCATCGGGCATGATAGCATCATCGGCGCCAACGCCGTCGTGGTGAAGCCGGTGCCGCCGGGCTCGGTGGTCGTCGGAGTTCCCGGACAGGTCATCGGCCGCAGCCGTCCCCGCCCGGAGCCAGGTACCGGCGACTCGGCACTGCCCGATCTCGTAGGGGCCAGCCTCCAGTCCCTGCTCACCCGGGTCGGTCGGCTGGAGGCACTAGCCGACGGCCAGGGCAGCGGCCCCGTCATCCGGCCGCCCGAAGCCGGAGTATGGCACGGCGAAGACTTCTCCATCTGACCGCAGATGCCGTTCGCCGGTAATCGGCATCTGGTCCAGGCAACGGCACGGGACCTATGGATCTTGTCAAGCACCTGAATCAGCGCGGCGGTGGTGAGCCGGGCATCCTCGCACCAGGTGCCGGTCGGGGTGAGCACAGCGGCGAATCCGAGCTGCTCCGCCGACCTGGCCACCTGCCCGAGGTAATCGAGGTCAGGCGGCCGTTGTGCGCCGGACGCGCCGGCCGGGGGATGCTGTGCCCCCGGCCGACGATCGTCCGGCCGTCACCCGAGGTGGGCAGGAACCAGTCGAAGGTCAACGTCATGACTGGTCGCTCCCGTGCTCGAAGTGAACGTCGTGCTGTCAATGGCGCGGATGACGGCTATCCGCCCACCGTGCTGTTGAACTCGCTCGTGATGTAACTTGAGATGTTCACCTTGTTCGGGATGAGCCCGGCGGCGAAGAACTGGTTGACCAGGTTCTGCTCGGACGAGACGGTGGTGCTGGTGATCGCGATGGGGGTGGTGGCGTCGGTCTTCGCGGCCACGTCCATGATGCTGCCTGGCAGACCGGCCGCCTTGCCCCAGGCTGCGGCCCAGGCCGACGGGTGCGCCGCCGCCCAGGTGTAGGCCTTGTCCAGGGTGGCGAGGTAGATCTTGATCGCGGCGGCCTTGTCCGGGTTGGCCACGGCGGCCTTGGAGGCCACCTCGAAGGAATACGGGCTGCCGTAGGCGGACCCGGTGGCCACCACGCGGGCGCCGTCCTGGGCGACGACCTGCTGGACGTAGGGCGGCCATATGTCCCAGGCGGCCACGTCGCCGGAGGTGAACGCGGCGAGGGCCTCGGCCGGCTGCAGGTTCACCAGGGTGACGTCTTTGGTGGTCAGCCCCGCCTTGGTGAGCACGGTCAGCAGGTTGTAGTTGGCTGAGCTGCCCGACCCGTAGGCGATCTTCTGGCCCTTCAGCTGGCTGATGGAGGTGATCGGGGAGTTCTTCGGCACGACGACCGCGTCCTGGTCCCCGTTGGTCTCGCGGGCGCCGACGATCTCGACCTGCTCGCCGCCGGACGCGGCGAAGACGGGCGGGGCGTCGCCGACGCCGCCGATGTCGACGGCGCGGGAGGCCATGGCCTCGAGCATCGGCGGGCCTGAGGTGAAGTCGGACCAGGTGACGTGGAACGGCAGCGTGCTCAGCAGGCCGGCCGCCGTCAGCACCGCCTCGGCCCCTGTTCCCTTCTGGTCGCCGATGTTCAGCGTCACCGAGGACAGGTTCACCGAACTGGACGCCGACGGGCTGGTTGTGCTCGCGGCGGTACTTCCCGTGCTCGACGATGACGACGAGGAGCAGCCCGCCGCGGCGAGCCCCGCCACTGCGAGCACTGTGACGGCATAGAACCTTGGTCTCTTTAGCATGTGGTTCCCTAAATGTTCAGAAGGATTCAGTCGGTTTCCCCGGCGGGAACGCCGAGTTGGGTCAGCAGCCGGAGCCGCAGCGCCACCAGGTCGGGGTGGTCACGATCCCGCGGCCTGGGCACGGTGATGGGCGAGGAGTGGGTGATCCGCCCCTCGCCGAGGACGAGGACACGATCGGCGAGCGCAAGGGCCTCGTCCACGTCGTGCGTGACCAGCAGCACCGCGGGCTGATGTCGTGTCCATAGGCTGAGCACCAGCCGGTGCATGGTGATCCTGGTCAGCGCGTCAAGCGCGCTGAACGGTTCGTCGAGCAGCAGCAGGCGCGGGTCGCGGACCAGCGCCCGGGCCAGCGACGCACGCTGTGCCTCGCCGCCGGACAGCGTGGCGGGCCAGGCCGAAGCGCGGTCGGCCAGCCCGACCTCGTCCAGCGCGGTGCGGGCCGCGGCCTGCGGATCGGCGACCCTCAGGCCAAGCGCGACGTTGGCCAGCACCCTCTTCCACGGCACGAGCCGCGGTTCCTGGAACGCGACCGACACCGGGCCCGCCGCCGAGAGCTCGCCGGTCACCTCCCGGTCCAGGCCGGCGAGCGCGCGCAGCAGCGTGGACTTGCCCGAGCCGCTGCGCCCGATCAGCGCGATGAACTCGCCGTGAGCGATGTCCAGGTCGAGCCGGTCAAGAACGGTCCGGTCGCCGAACGTGCGGCTCAGCCCCCGCACGGAGGCCGCCGTGGCCGGCCCGAGAGGATCAGGGCGAGATACCACTGCCCGTTCGGCCGGATGTCCTTCTTCTTTTACTGCCCGAAGTCGCGGCGCCATGCCAGTGCCTTCCGTTGCAGCAGGCGCACCGCGCCATTGGCGAGCAGGCCGAGGATCGCGTAGACGATGAGCGCCACCATGATCACGCTGTTGTCCAGGAACTGCTCGGCCTGGGTGATCATGAAGCCGAGGCCGCCGGTCGCGTTGATCTGCTCGCCGACGACGAGCGCGAGCATCGAGAAGACCACGCTCAGCTGCAGCCCGGTCAGCGCCGCCGGGAGCGCGCCGGGCAGCACGATGTGCCGGATCATCTCGCTCCTGCGCAGGCCGAGGACGTGGCCGAGCTCGCCCAGCTTGCTGTCGACGCCGCGGATGCCGGCGAACGTGTTGATGTACATCGGGAACAGGGCCGACAGCACGACGAACAGCACCTTCGGCAGCTCCCCGATGCCGAACCAGACGATGAACAGCGGGATCAGCCCGAGCAGCGGGACGCTGCGCAGCGCCTGCAGGATCGGGTCGGCGACCGCCTCGCCAATGCGGCTGAGCCCGGTGACGATGGCGAGCAGCACGCCGACGGCGACGCCGATCGCCAAGCCGACCGCCCAGCGCCCGCAGGACACGAGCAGTGATTCCTGCAGCGTCCCATAGGTCGGCGAGTTGGTGACGATCAGGGTGTACGCCGTGTGCGCGATCGAGGCCGGGGAGGCCAGCTTGCTGGCCGGGAGGATCCCGCTGCTGCTGGCCGCCTGCCAGAGGACGACCACGACGACCGGGCTGATGAGGCGATACCAGCTGCGGTGGCGGCTGCGCCGGGCCGGTGATCTCGCCGCCCCGCGCGCTGCGCCGCTGCTCGGCGCGGCGGCGGTCAGTTCGGCCTGGTTGCGCACGATAAGGCTCGTGTCGGCGGTTTCAGGCATGGGCCCACCTTCAGATGGAGCGAACCGGGTTTATGGCTGCGTACGGGCGGACGATAAGTCCTGGGCGGCTGAGCCCTGGCGGGTTGAGCCCTCGGCAGCCTTGGGAGCTGAGCGCCATGCCCAGGGTCCTGCGAAGCTCAGCGCTGAGCGGCGGGAGACGGCTGACAGGTCGCGCTCGCTTGCGAGCCGAGATCGGTGTACAGGCACGCTATTAGCAGCTCGGGGTAACCCATGCCATCACCATAGGCCAATTGTCTACCTTGTCAATAGATTTTATTGACAAAGTCTTAAGCGCGTTGGCACACTGCCTCCGGGCCGTCTTCCGAGCGAGAGGGAAATTCCGATGGGCTGGGCTTCGCGACCTCGCGGACCGGCTCCGGGTCGTGCACACCAACGCCGAGCCGCAGCGCGACCCGGCGAAAGCATCCCGGCATCCCCGCGCGGGTGGCTATGTATAGTAAAACAATCGGAAAAACCGGCTTACGGCTGGAGACGGGATGTCGTTGCACTTCCACTGGTTCCTGCCCACCAACGGCGACGGCCGTGACATCGTCGGCGGTGGCCACGGCGTCGCCACCGGCTCGGCCGGCCGCATCCGTCCGGCGTCGCTCGGGTACCTGGGCCAGATCGCGCGCAGCGCCGAGCAACTCGGCTTCGAGGCGGCCCTCACCCCGACCGGCGCGTGGTGCGAGGACGCGTGGCTGGCCACCGGCATGCTCACCGAGGTCACCGAGCGGCTGAAATTCCTCGTCGCCTTCCGCCCCGGCCTGGTCTCGCCCACGCTGGCCGCGCAGATGGCGGCCACGTTCCAGCGTTACTCCTCCGGACGCCTGCTGCTCAACATCGTGACCGGCGGCGAGCCCGCCGAGCAGAAGGCGTACGGCGACTTCCTGGGCAAGGCACAGCGCTACCAGCGGTGCGCGGAGTTCCTGGACATCGTGACCCGGCTGTGGCGCGGTGAGACCGTCAGCCATGACGGCGAGCACCTGCGCGTGGAAGGTGCTCGCCTGTCGAGGCGGCCCGACCCGGTACCGCCGCTGTATTTCGGCGGCTCGTCGGCCGAGGCGGGCCCGGTGGCGGCGCGGTACAGCGACGTCTACCTGACCTGGGGCGAGCCGCCCGCCGCGGTGGACGCCAAGCTGCGCTGGATGGACGGCCTGGCCCGGCAGGCCGGGCGCACGCTGCGGTACGGCATCCGGCTGCACGTCATCAGCAGGGACACCGCGTACGAGGCGTGGCTGCAGGCCAACCGACTGATCGACGGCATCGACCAGGCGACGATACGCAAGGTGCAAGAGGGGCTGGCGCACAGCGAATCCGAAGGGCAGCGCCGGATGCGCGAGCTGCACGGCGGCTCGGCCGACAACCTGGAGGTCTCGCCGAACCTGTGGGCCGGCGTCGGCCTGCTGCGCGGGGGGGCGGGCACGGCGCTGGTCGGCAGCCACACCGAGGTCGCTGACCGGATCGAGGAGTACGCCGCGCTGGGCGTCTCCGAGTTCATCCTGTCGGGGTACCCGCACCTGGAGGAGGCGTACTGGTTCGGCGAGGGAGTGCTGCCCATCCTGCGCCAGCGGGGCCGCTGGCAGCACCCCGCCCCAGTGGGCGGGGACGCCGCCGTCAGCATGACCCCGTTCGCGCCCGCGTCAGGTCCCGCTCACCCGGCCGCCGCATCGTAAAGCCTTTTTCGGGCCGAACGGCCTGTGGTACCAGCCCAGCACCAGCTCAACCGAATCCGGAGGTCGACGTCATGCGACTAGCCGTGGTCACCGGCAATCCGAAGCCGGCGTCCCGGACTCACGGTGTCGCCCTGGCGGTGGCCGGTGCGCTGTCCACCGCTCTTGCGGGCCCCGGCGCCAAGGTCGCGCCCGCGGCACCCGGCGCCCACCTGGTGGTCGACCTCAGCGAGCACGCACCGAGCCTGTTCGACCCATCGGCTACCGAACTGTCCCGGCTGACCGCGGAGGTGGCCGCCGCTGACATCGCCATCTTCGCGTCGCCTACCTACAAGGCCTCCTACACCGGCATGCTGAAGGCCTTCCTGGACCGTTACGGCAGCAACGGCCTGGCCGGGACGATCGCGGTGCCGGTCATGACCGGCGGCTGGGCCGGTCATTCCCTCGCGGTCGAGGTTCACCTGCGGCCGGTTCTGGTCGAGCTGGGCGCCACGGTCCCCGCCCGCGGCCTCTACATCACCGAGCCCGAGCTCGGTGAGCTGGACACCGCGGTCGCCAGGTGGGCCGCCACCGCGGTCCCCCTCATCCGCGGTGCGCTCGCCGGTCACGAAGCCAGTGACGCATAGCCGCCGCGGAAATACACGAGCGGCGCGGCCGGGCTGGCGCTGGTCTCGACGTGACGCACCCGGCCGACGACGATCTCATGGTCGCCGCCGGGCAAGCAGTGCTCCACCGTGCACTCCATGACGGTGAGCACGTCCTCCAGCCGGGGACTCCCGGTCGGCCCGTGCCGGTGCCGCACCCCGTCCCAGGCCGCCGCCAGCCCGCGGCGGGCGAAGTTCACCGACAGCTGCCGCTGCGCCGCCGCGAGCACGTTCACCGCGAACGCGCCGTGCCCGCGGATCGCCCGCAGCGTCAGGCTGCCCAGGTCCAAGCAGACGAGTACCAGCGGCGGGTCGAGCGACAGCGAGGTGACCGCGCTGGCCGTGGTGCCCACCGGCTCGCCATCGGCGCCGAGGGATGTGATCACGGTGACCCCGGTCGCGAAATGGCTCATGGCATGCCGGAACCCGGCCGCCGATACCTCCGTACAGGGAACCCCGTCGACTGCGGTCATTTTCAGATCTGCCCGGGCCTTGGCCGCGAACTCCCGCGGCACCGTGATCGCCTCCGCGCCGGAGCTGGGCGCCGGTATGGCCGCCGCCACGGCATCGGGAGCTGTGTCGACCGGCACGGCGGACCTCCGGTCAGCTTGCGGCGCTTGCGGCGTGACCACACGTCCACAGTGCTATCCCTGGGCCGAATAGTCAAGTATTACGATCGAATTAGTAGATTTAGCAGTACAGGGCTTATCCTGCTCGCCCGCGCCGCCGCCGAAGCCGGCGTCTAGCGAAGACGGAGCCCGCCGTCGCAGGGCACGATCGTCGCCTGCATGCAGATCGGCAGTTACAGGGCGTATACACCGATGGTCATGGGTGGCGGATGCGCAGTAGTCCGCGTTGCAGGACCGAATTGGCTCGGGCGAGGCTTGCAGGCTCGGTGATGCTGGCCAGGTCGGTGATGGCCTTGCTGACGGTTGCCGGAGACTGGTCGGTCAGCCGGAGCACGACGATGCCCGCGTGGCTGCCGGGGGGACCGGCGGATGTCGCCCAGGCCGCGGTCGAGGGAGATCAGGATCCGGCCGGCTGCGGTGGCTGCGGCCACGACGTCCTAGTCGGGCGCGCCGGTCAGCCCTTCGGCGATGACGGTGTCGACGTCGTGCCCTGCGGTCTGCAGGATGGCTGCGGACGAGGCGGGCAGGTTCTCGTCGAGCTTGAGCTTCACCGGGTGCGGGATCGGGAGCAGTTCCTCCCGCGCAAGCGCCGCGCCGTAGGCGGCGGCCGCGCGTACCCCGGCCGGGCTCACTGACGGGTACTCGGCGGTGATCTCGTCGGCGGTCATCCCGGCTGCCAGGCAGTCCAGGATGACGCTGACCGGCACGCGCGTCCCGGCGATCACGGCCTGGCCGTGCATCACCCGAGGGTCGGAGGAGATCATCTCCAGCTGCTCGGAGGTCACGACCCCAGTGTGCCCCTTCCACACCGCTGGCGCGACGTCGTATCTTCTCCGCCATGAGATCGGGCTGGGCATCGGGGCAGCGGCGCGCGGTGTCCGGCGGTACAGTCGCTGCCGTAGAGGGCCGAGCTGGGAGGGTTCATGGGTCGCACGGCACGGGAACGGCTGGCCAACCTGCTTGACGACGCGGAGGCGCCCGGGGCGTTCAGCACGCAGATCCTGGCGCCGGCGGACGCGCTGCAGGTCGAGGTCGATGGCGTCGGGGCCGTGCTGACTCCGGTGCGCGCGCCGCTCGCGAAGAAGCTGATCGCGGTGGCGCAGCCGGCGAAGTTCGGGCGCGGGGAGCAGACGCTGACCGACGCCAGCGTGCGTGACACATGGGAGATCACGCCGGCCCTCGTCACGCTGGGCGGCCCCGCCTGGGAGGCAACGCTCGGCGCCGTGCTGGACCACGTCCGGGACGAGCTGGGGCTGCCGCCCACGACAAAGCTGCAGGCCGAGCTGCACGCGATGCTGGTGTACGGCAAAGGACAGTTTTTCCTGCCGCATCAGGACTCGGAGAAGGACGACGCGATGGTGGGCACGCTGGTCGTGTCGTTGCCGTCGGCGCACACGGGCGGGGAACTGGTCGTCGAGCACGGCGGCGAGAGCGTGACGTACCGGACGTCGAAGGAGGAGCTGTCTTTCGTCGCGTTCTACGCCGACTGCCGTCACGAGGTCAAACCGGTAAAGTCCGGGTACCGGGTGACGCTGACGCTCAACCTGCTCGCGGACGGCGAGGCCGGCGCGCAGGGAGCCGGGCCGGTCGCCGACCTGGCGCACTGCCTGACCGAGCACTTCACCACGCCCGCCGTGCGACGCTACGGCGGCGCCGACCTCGGCCCGCCGAACCGGCTCGTCTACCTGCTGGACCACGAGTACACCCAGCGGGGCCTGAACTGGAACCGGCTCAAGGGCGTGGACGCAGAACGCGCCGCGCTGCTGCACGCCGCCGCGGAGCGGGCCGGGTATCAGGCGGTGCTGGCGCTCGCCGAGGTGAAGGAGACCTGGGATGCCTGGCCGTCAGATGAGGATCCGCGGGACGACTACGACTACTACGACGACGAGGATGAGGACGACGAGGAGGACTACGACGGCGCCTCCCGGGACCGGGGCAGCGACCACGATGACTACCAGCTCAACGACCTGATCGACGACGAGATCACCCTCGGCTGGTGGACCAGCCCGGACGGCACGGGCGGTGAGCCGGTCTCGCTGCACATCCCCGACTCCGAGGTGTGTGCCACCACCCCGAGCGTGAACCTCACGCCCTACCAGTCCGAATACGAGGGCTACATGGGCAACTACGGCAACACGCTGGACCGGTGGTACCGCCGGGCCGCAGTCGTGGTGTGGCCGCGGGACCGGGCGTTCGCGGCGCGCGCCGAAGCCGGGTCGCAGTGGGCGCTGTCGGAACTGCGCACCCGCATCGAGGCCGGAGACCGGGAAGGGGCACGTGCCGCTGCGGAGTCGCTCGCGCCGTTCTGGAAAAATATCGCATCGCAGGCGGGACTGCTGGATACGGCGCTGCACGTGGCGGCGGGCCTGGACGCGGCCGGGACGGCGGCGATGCTGCTGGAGCCGTTCCGGGCAGAGACGGTCACGCCGGAGCACGCGGGCGGGCTGGCGGCGGCGGCCGGGCAGTACGGCGAGGAGTGGACGCGCGACGTCATCGACGGGTGGTTCGGGTCGAAGCACTACTTCGAGGCGGACCGGCACGAGTGGGTCGAGAGGCTGCCGGAGCTGTGCGGGGCGCTGCGTGCCGCCGGGGGTCCGGAGGTGGCGCGGCTGCTGGCCGCCGGCGCCCGGGGCTGGATGGGCGATCAGCTGCGGCTCTGGACAACCACCGCGCGGACCGAGATCCGGGAGCCGCAGCTGGAGATGCTTGGCTCGCCGCTGGTGCGACTCCTGGAGGCGGCCGACGACGAGCTGCGGGACGAGATCGTGGCGGCGCTTCGCGGGTACGGGGACAACGTGCTGGGGTGCCTGATGCCGGCGCTGCGGTCGTCGGCCGCGCTGCTGACGGCCACGCGGCGGGCGGCGGGGCTCGATGTGGTCGCGCGGGACTGCGGGGAGCGGCTCGGCGCGATCATCGCGCGGCCGCTGCGTGACGAAGACGACTGGTCGATCGAATGGACCGGGTGCGGGTGCGACCTTTGCGGCACGCTGGGGACGTTTCTCGGTTCCCGGCCGCGGCGGGTCTTCGAGTGGCCGCTGGCGACGGACGGGCGGCGGCACGTGCACACCCGGATCGACTCGGCCGGGCTACCGGTGCGACACCAGACCCGGCGCCAGGGGCGGCCATACACGCTCGTGCTGACCAAGACCGACGAGCTGTTCACGCGCGAGAAGGACGCACGGCACACTGCCGTGACCGACCTGGCGTGGCTGACGTCGACGTGGGGTGACGGTTCGGCGGGAATGTCTTGACTGCCCAAGTTATGCCCATTTCGGAGTGCACCCGTATGCCCGTGACACGTAGCGTCCTGGAACGGGGTCCGCGTCGAAGGACAGCCCGGACCAGACCAGCCCGGGACGCGGGCTGCGGCGGATGCTCGCCCGGCGAGGGCGATGATGACCCGCACTGCAGAGTCAGACCTACAGGTCGGCTGGCAGCACCGTGAACACCCCGCCCTGCGGCGGTTTTACCGCCCGGAAGTGCTTCTGATCGAATGTGAGGACCCGCGTGGTGCCGTAGCGCTCCGGGGCGGCCAGGACCATCGTATGCGCGTCGGCTATGCCGAGCCTCAGGTCCGCATGCCGCTCAGCGAGCCTCGCGACCCGCCCGGCATCCTGGGCGGTGAAGGTGGCGACCTGGTATACGTCATCGGCGAGATCCTTCAGCAGCGTCAGCTCCGCTTCGACTCCCGCCCTGCTCAGCAGCATGTAGTCAAGCTCGGCGAGCACGAACGGCGAGACGATAAGGGTCCCTGTTTCCCCGTCAAGCAAGTCCCGGACAGCGGGGCCGTCTGGTTCTTGCTGATCATAGGCGGCCAGCAGGCCGCTGGTGTCGCAGATGATCACAGCTCGCCGAAGCCCTCGGCGAGCACCTCGTCCACCTTGTGGGCAAGGCCTGGCTCATCGAACCGGATCGTCCCCCAGCGGCCCCGCTTGCGGGGAAGGACCTCTTCGGTGCGCTGCTCGATTGCGGTACGGATGAACTCAGCTTCCGACTGACCGGAGCGACGAGCTGCCTCAGCTACTCGTTGCTTGGTGTTCTCCGGGAGATACACAGTCGTTTTTACCATACATAGATGGTACCAGTGATAGCTGGTGAACGGGTAAACGGCTGCTGCCGTTGATGGCGGCAGTCTAATGCATGCATGCCTGCTATCATAGAGGCATGGAGCAGATGACGTGGCGAGCACCGGCCGAGCTCATAGAACGGGTCCGCCGTGCCGCTCAGCGGCAGCGCCGCAGTATGAATGACTACGTGACGGCCGTTCTCGACGCCGCGACGAACCCCCGCCTGGCCGGCGGCGAGGCCGAACGCCTGCGAGAACGCCTGGACCAGGCCGGGTTGCTGGACGAGCCTCGTGAACCTCACAGCCGTCCTCCGCGCGAGGAGGCCGCTGCCGCCCGTAGGCGTGCAGGCGCAGGGACGGCGCTGTCACAGCTTGTCAGCGAAGACCGTTGAGTACGTTCGCCGACTCCTCGGCGCTCGTGAAACTTTATGCGGATGAGGCTGGACACGAGCAAGTTCGTGGCATGGAGAGCATCGCCGTCGCGCAACTGGCACGGGTGGAGGTTCCGGCGGCACTATGGCGGAAGCAACGCATGGGCGAACTGTCTGCCAACGATGCGAGATTGCTCACCGCCGATTTCGAGGCTGATTACTTCGGGACCGACGCTGAGCCCCCGCGGTTCGCTGCCGTGATCGCCGCGGGGAGCCTTCTCGACGAGGCTGCCAGGCTGTGCGCATCGCATGGCCTTCGAGCTTATGACGCAGTCCAGTTGTCCAGCGCTCTCGCTGTGCGCCGGGTCGACGGAAGCTGTACGGAATTCGCGGCGTTCGACCGCTCTTTGCGCATCGCCGCAGCAACCGAGGGCTTCGAGCTCGTGCCACCGGATCTGCCGAACCCTGCTGAACCGGCACGAAGGAGCCAGGAGAACTCACCGCCGGATTGCCGATGAGATTGCGGCCGGGCGCGCCGCCGAGGCTGAGCGGGTGGCTCGCGCCCATCTGGCCGCGACCCAGCACGTGGTGCTAAGCCGCTTCGAGGCTGACATCGTGACCGTATCGTCCGCCCGGCATGCGTTCGGGTCCAGCGGGCTAGCCGCTGGACGGCCCGCTAGTTTGCGTGGCGCTAACTGATCCGACTGCTGGACCGCATGTGCCTGCTTGCGGACAAATCCACCAAACGGTGTGGGCGGCGGCAATACTAAGAATGGAAGGGCCCCTGGATTCAGCGGGGCCCTCCCCCTCTGTTCTAATCGATAGCTATCATGAGCAGGATGCTTTGTTCTTGGGGTTACTTCCTGCCGAAACTATCGAATTCTCCCTTTCGCACCCCGCCGAGAAACGCATGCCATTCGTCCGATGTAAACCGGAGAACCGCCCCTTCAGAGTCCCTGCTGTTCCGAACACCGATTTCGCCATCGGGCAGGCTGGCCACCTCGACGCAGTTGCCGTTGGAAAAACTCAGCGAGCTCTTAACCCAGTAAGAACCCGAACCCGGCCTTTCGGATGGACTTCCGAGCATAGGTCTTTCCACGTTACTACCCCATTGATAGTTGGTGATATACGGAATACGCAACTACGGCAAGTAGTATAAGTACTACTTACCGTAGTGGTTTTAACTTAAAGGCTAGCAGACATCACTGGCACTCAGGGGCCCTTTCGCCCCAAGCAGCGCTATACCCACAGTGAATCTCTGTTGTACCCACGGTGTCCGGAACACCTCAAACGTATGCAGCCATGACTCCGGCGCCTACCTAGCGGCGTCGCTGGCTAGCTCCGGCCAGGAGAAGCCACGCTTCGTGGCCGCGAGGCAGCCTGGGAACGACCACACCGGGAGGCCGTCACCGCAACGACGCAGGGTAAGACGACTTGCGTCGTTTACGCATTAGCGCGCCGCTGGGCACCTGCCCAATGCGACTCCGCTGTCTCGAGTATGAGCGCTCTGGATGCCGCCGGATCGAGCGACGCTTCGGCGAGCATCTGAAATGCGATCCTATGCAGGTACGTCTCCCTCTCCCCCTCCACGGTGAAGCCGCTCCTCAGATGCTCTGTGCTCACGACATCTTGCAGCATCGCATCACTGTCTTCCCCGAAGCCGAATATGACGAAGGACTCCCCGAAGACCCTGTGCTGCCCGTCGAGGGGGAGAATCTGCAACGTCAGATTTGGCCGGTCAGCCTCCCCGGCGAGACGCTGAAGCTGCTCATACATCACCGAATCATCACCGATCCGGCGCTTCAAGACCGATTCATCGAGCACTACCGATAGCTGAAGCACTTCGCGATCCAGCACCTGCTGGCGTTGCATGCGGACGCGGACCATTCGTCCGATCATGCCCGGCGCGATCGGCTCGACCCGGCTGTAGCTGCCAATTATATGCCGGGCATAAGCTTCCGTCTGGAGCAGGCCAGTTACCACGTCAACGTGCCATATGGCCATGGAAGTCGCCTCGTGCTCGAGGCCGATGAATTGCTGATAATCCTCGGAAAGGCTGTCTCCGTATTCTTCCCACCAGCCCTTCTGAGCCGCATCCTCGGCGAGCGCGAGAAGGAGCGTGCGGCGGGACCCGGTGATCTGGTAGTAGTCGAGCAGCCTCTCGACTTCCCGCGGCCGCAAGCCGGTCCTGGCCCGCTCGTACCTGCTGATCTTGGAAGGCGACCACTTCAGCGCCGCAGCGACGGCGTCCCCGCTCTTGCCCTTGCTCTCCCTGATCCCGCGCAGCTCGGCGGCCAGCCGACGTCGCCGCACCGTGGGGCTTCCTGGCGCGATCATCGGGCGTCCCCTCCTCCTCGGTGCCGCGCGGGCGGAGTAGTGCGACGGTCACGCAGGTCTCACGGAAACAAGCTGTGAAACCTTTAGTACACCGTACACTTGCCCATCGCAACCAAGACCTAAGCCCCGAGTGGTCCGAGTCAGCCCCGCGCACCATCGCGCCGAGCTGATCGCGGTGCGGGAGTCGCAGGCGTTCGGTGGGGACGGTGAGGCGCCGGGGGGGTATATGACTCACCGTCCCCACCTCTGAACCTCTGCGGACCGCGCCCGTCGCCCTCGGCGAGATCGGGCTCGAACGCGAGCGTGAAGTACACAGCTTTACCCGCGGGGGTGCGGTAGACCCCCCACTCAGCCGACAGGGTGGCGACCAGCATGAGGCCCCGCCCGGTCTCCGCATCGGGTGGGACGTCCACCAGCACGGGAAAGGACGGCGACGTGTCGTGGACATCGACCCGCAGCTGACCGTGGGAGCAGGTGATGGCGAGCGCGACGGTCTCGCCCGGCTCGTGCCGGACGGCATTGGTCACCAGTTCGCTGGTGAGCAGGACCGCGACGCCCGGGTCGACAGGGACATCCCAGGCGCAGATGGCCGCCCGGACCTGGCTGCGGGCCTCGGCCGCCGCGGCCGGTCCCGCGCTCAGCCGGACGCGGCATCGGTGCAGCTCGGTCGGACGGGTCGGCGCCATCGCGTTCATCGGGGTTCCTTAGTGGGCCGTTGGAGCTAGTCCGGGAGAACGCCGGCCACTCTGCGCGGCTGCTCCCGGCGAAGGTCCGAGCGAGTACTGAACTGGTCAGTGCCGGTTGCAAGAAAATAATCCTGCAAGTTGCAGTGAGACATCGGTCAGGTGACGGACTTTGCACCACGGCCAACGCGCCCTCCTAGCCGGCCGACGCATTCCAGTTGCTGCAGCCCACGTATCAGCCCGGGTCGTGATCGTCATGAAAACTTACTGGCGGGTATGGCGCGGTGTGGCCGGGATGGGTCATGATCCAAGCCAGGGCGCCGGACCCGTGGCGGAACCCTTGGCCGCGCCCGCGGCGGAACCCTGGCAGCGGAGGTGTCATGAGGGATCAGGTGATCGGTCAGCCGGATGTGGGGTCGCTCGCGCTGGCCGAGCCGACCCGGCACGTGCGGCGCGGCTGGATCATCGGCCTCACCCTGGCCAGCCTGGGCATGTGGATGGCGGCCCAGACGCCGCTGCAGGTCATGCTCGCGCTCCAGTTGCAGGACATCACGCCCCGGCACAAGATCGTCGCACTCGGGGTGGTGACCGGGGTCGGGGCTATCTCCTCTGCTCTGGCCACCCCGGTCGTCGGCGCGCTGTCCGACCGCACCGCGCATGGCGGACGGCTGGGCCGGTTCAGCGGTCGCCGGCACCGGTGGACGCTCGCCATGGCCGTGCTCGCCGCGGCCTGCATGGTGCTGCTGGCCAAGCAGGCCACGGTACTCGGCGTGGCCCTGCTGTGGTTCGCCTTCAGCGCCTTCCAGAATGGCGAGTACGCCACCCTGAGCGCGGCGATCCCCGACCACGTGCCGGTACGGCAGCGCGCCACGGTGGCCGGCTGGGTGGGCATGCCGATCGCGCGCGGCCTGGTCCTGGGCACCATCCTGGTCGTGGATGTCCTCAACCAGAACCTGGTCAGCGGCTACATCACGCTCGCGGTGCTGATGGTGGCGCTGGCGCTGCCGTTCGTGCTGTTCACCCCCGACCCCCCCGCTCGCGCCGCAGGACCGGGAGCCGTTCTCCTGGCGCCGGGTGGCATCCTCCTACTGGCTCAGCCCGCGCGCACATCCCGATTTCGGGTGGGCCTGGCTGACCCGCTTCCTGGCCAGCCTCTCCATCGCCATGGGCACCCTGTACCTGCTCTACTTCCTGCGCGACGCGGTGCACTACGCGCGGCTGTTCCCCGGCCAGACCGCTGCGGACGGCCTGCTCATCCTGATCCTGATCTACACCGGCTGCGTGGTGATTACCTCGATCGTCGGCGGGATCATCTCCGACCGCAGCGGCCGCCGCAAGATGCTGGTCACCGTGTCCGGGCTGCTGATGGCGGCGGCCGCGCTGCTGCTGATGTTCTTCCAGACCTGGCCGGCGGCGCTGGGCGCGGCGGTGCTCTACGGCGTGGGCTACGGCGCCTACATCGCGGTCGACCAGGCGCTGATCACACAGGTGCTGCCGAAGGCCCACGACCGTGCCAAGGACCTCGGCATCATCAACATCGCCATCGTCTGCCCGGGCGCCATCGGCGCGGCGATCGCGGCACCCCTCGTCTCGCTGGCCGACTACCCGGCCCTATTCGGGGCGACCGCGGTGGTGGCCATCGCGGCCTCGGTCTTGGTCTGGCGGATCAAGAGCGTCCGCTGACAGACCGCGGACACGCGGAACGTTGCCCACTTTCAGCCCACCGGCGTCGAGGTCCTCTGCCCGTGGCGAGGCTGACTCAGCGGGTTAATAGCTGTCCAGGAAGGACTTCACCTCCGGGCCGGCGAACTGGGCGCCGTAGCCGGCGTTGACCACCAGGCAGGCGACCGCGACGTCCTGAGCCGGGTCGAAGGCGACGAGCCAGCTGTTGGGCTGCTCCTGGCCCTGGATGTCGGCGGTCCCGGTCTTGGCGTAGACGCCGGGTCCGAACCCGATCGACGCGGCTGTCCCGCTGGTGACCACGGCCTGCATCATCTGCTTCAGCTGCGCGTCGGTGCTGGCCGGAAGCGCGGTCGCGGTCACCTGCTTGGTTCCGGCCAGCAGGATCGGCTGCTTGAACGTCCCGCTGGCCACGGTGGCCGCCACCGAGGCCATCGCCAGCGGGGATGCGGTCAACTGCCCCTCGCCGAACGCCTCCTGAGCCAGTTCGGAGCCGCTGGCACTGGCCGGAGCGTTGAAATAGCTGGCCGACAGGCCGCTGATACCGATGTTCCAGTCCTGGTTGAGGCCGAAGTACTGCTTGGCGGTGCGCGCGAGGAGGCCGGACAGGTGCGGCCACTGCGTGCCGAACGCGTTGTTGCAGGACTGGGCGAAGTCGGTGATGAACGGGGTCGAGGGCGGCTCGGACTCACCGTTGTCGTTGTGGTACGTGATCCCCTGCACCGTATAGGCCGCCGGGCAGGCGACACCGCTGTTCGCGGTGACGACTCCGGCGTTGATCAGCGCCGTGGAGGTGATGACCTTCATCGTCGAGCCCGGCGCCACCTGGGCGGTGAGCGCGAAATCGTTGTAGCCGGCATTGTTGGCGATGGCCAGGATGTTCCCGGTGGAAGGCTGGATGACGACCATCGAACTGTCCTGGTGGGTGGCGACGGCGGCGCGCGCGGCGGCCTCGGCCTTGGCGCTGATCGTGGTGGCCAGATTCGGTATGTTGTTCGGCGGGATGACGACCGCCTGGCTGTTCGGCACCACATGGTTCGAGGCGGTGTGGATCTCGACGTACAGGCCCGGCGTTCCCCGTCCCGGCGGTGCCTTACCCTGCAGCAATCCGACGATCGTCGTCAGCCCGGCGTCGTGGTACGTGGTCAGGTCGTTCCCGCTGGCATCGTTGACCGAGACGACCTGGGGCGACACTATGACCGCCGCCAGATGGGTGGAGGCGGTGAGGTTCGGCGCGAGGACATCGGGGGCCCAGGCGATATACCACAGCTGTGAGTTCCGCTGCTGGTAGGCGACCAGCGATGCGCGGTAGCTCCAGGTGCCGTGCAGCGCCGTGGCGCTGTCCGACGCGGCCACCGTGGCGTTGATCGAGTACCCGGCCGATTCCCGCGGCGTCGACGACGTACCCGTCGGAGCCACCGTGTCACTCAGGGCGGTGGCCGTCAGCTTCCTGAGGTGGAGGTACTTGCTGTAGGTAGCCAGCGCGGCCTGGGCCGCGGCGGGATGATCGGTGTAGCGGGCGGCCTGCCCGAGGTCACCGGTCTGCCACGCTGCCAGGAACGCGCTGGTGATCTGCTCGGCGTCCTGCGCGGCCGAGCTTCCCGACGGCACGAAGCCCGTGGAGTTCGCGTTCCCGCCGGGCGCGACCACCGTGACGATCACCGCGGCGATCCCGGCCACGACGGCGAGCGCCCCGGCGGTCACCGCAATGATGACCTTGCGCCGCTTCCCTCGCCGGCGGTGCCCAGGCGGCCCGGACGTGACGGCTGAGAAAGGAGCGGTCGGTGGGTCCGAAGCGTACCAAGGGCCTGATGATCTCCTGTCGCCACCCGAATCGCTTGCCACTCCTGCGACCGTACCCGCCGACGCAATTTCGCGGCAAATGCCTCCGTCGGACCTGGCCGGTCAAGGACCCGGGTAGTCACCGACGATGAGGTTCCCTCCGTGGCCCGGGCACGCCAGTGCTGCCGCCGGGATAGCCCAGGCCGTTCGGGATAATTCAAATCTTTTTTGACCGAACGAGCGACTGGGCTCGCTGGAACGGCGTCAAGGCCGTCACCAGCAGAGCCACCGACTACTTTCGCTCCGGCCCGTGCTGCACCAAGGCCAACCAGCACCACCACAAGGTCACGGTGACACTGTTGGATGTCCGGTATCGCGGCGGCCCGCGGCCGGGGCCTTTCTTCACCCGGATGGTCATCACCGGGCGCGGCTTCCGGACCCTCACGTACACGTATAAGGTATTCCGGCACGGCGGCCTGGTGATCGGCGCCTGGATAGGAGGTGCCTCGTAGCAGGCTCGGTCATGAGGGGCTTTCGCGGCGGCGCTCGCCGTAGCGGCGGCGCTGGGTCTCGGCCGTGACCTCGTCGAGTTCGGCAGCCGACAAGAGCACGGGTTCGCCGTAGGACAGCGCCAGCCGGTACGTGCGGGCCAGCCACTCCAGGAGCAGGGCGCGGTCGTATGCCTGCGCGAGGTCGCGGCCGTAGCTGACCGCCCCGTGATTGCGCAGGATGACGGCGCTGCGGCCGTCCATCGCCTCGACCGCCGCCGCGGCCAGGCCCGCCGACCCGAAGCGCACGTAGGGGACGACGCGGACCGGGCCGCCGAGCCCGGTGATCGCGTAGTGGATGGCGGGCAACTCCGGGCGCGTCGCCGACAGCGCGACGACCTCGGGCGAGTGCGTGTGCACCACGGCCGCCGCGCTGGTCGCCGCGTAGATCGCCAGGTGCATGGGCATCTCGGAGGATGGCGCTTCCGGCTCGTCGTACCCCGTGCCGTCCAGGATCTGGGTGCCGTCCGGCGTGACCAGGCAGACGTCACCGGGCCGCATGTCCGCGTAGCTGATACCCGACGGGGTGATCGCCACGATGTCGCCGGTGCGAACGCTGATATTGCCTGCGCTGCCGACGGCCAGCCCGTCGTCAAGCAGGCGTGCGCTGTAGCTGACCAGCTGCGCGCGAGCCGCCTGCAGCTCGTCGGAGTCCCGGCGATACACCTACCTCGGATAGTAATCCGTGCGGGCCTTTTAGCCAGCGGGGCTGACTGGTCCTTGCTGCTGGGCGAAGTCCTTGCTGCGGATCGCGGCCAGGGAGACCACGCCTGATACCAGCGCGATGACCGCCGCAACCAGGAGAATATGGTTCAGGCCGATGGTGAAGGCCGTCCGGGTGATCACTCCCACGGGCTGCCTGGCGGACGGGGGTAGCTTGCCGATCACCTGCCCGATCTGCCCGGACTGGATGGCCGCGGCGATCTGCGGGCCCCGGCTGGACAGCCCGGGCACCGCGGCCGTCAGGGACAGCACATCATCTCTCACCTTGTTGGAGAACAGCGCCCCGAGCAGGGCGATGCCGGTGGCGATCCCGACCTGGCGGAAGGTGGAGTTGATGCCCGAGGCCATGCCGGCCCGCTGCGGTGGCACCACGCCGACCGCGGTGGAGGCCAGCGGGGGGTTCACCAGGCCGACGCCGATGCCGCCGACGATCATGCCCGGGATGAGGTGGGTCCAGGACGAGCCCGCGTTGAGCCCGCGCATCAGCAGCAGGCCTACGCCAACGATGATCAGGCCAGGCCCGATCAGCCACCGGACCGGCACATGCGAGGAAAGCCGCCCGGCCACCGTGGCGGTTACCAGGATGGCTACGGATATGAACATCAGCCGCACGCCGGTGGCCAGCGGCGAGTAGCCCAGGATGTCCTGCAGGTACAGCACGATGTAGAGCAGCATCGCGAAGATCGAGGCGCTGAGCCCGAACGCCGCGACCGAGCCGCCGCTGAAGGTCGGCAGCCGGAACAGGGTCATGTCGAACATCGGGTGCGCGCGGCGCCGCTCCGCGAAGACGAAGACGGCGAGCAGCACGGCCGCGGCGGCGAGGCAGCCGAGCACCAGGGGGTCGGTGAAGGACCGCTGGTTCGACTCGATCAGCCCGTAGACCAGGCTCGACAGCGCCACCGTGAAGATCGCGAAGCCGGCCCAGTCGGGCCCGCTGGCCTGCGGTGCGCGCGACTCCGCGACCTTCGTCATCGTGATGGCGACCGCGGCGATCCCGATCGGCACGTTCACGAAGAAGATGTACCGCCAGGACAGGCCCGAGGTCAGTATGCCGCCGAGCAGCGGGCCGATGGCGACCGCCAGCCCGGTCACCGTGCCCCAGACGCCGAACGCGACGCCGCGGTCCTTCCCGCGGAAGGCATCGGCCAGCAGCGCCAGGGACACCGCGAACATGATCGCCCCGCCGACTCCCTGCAGGGCGCGGGACAGCTGGAGCATCAGCGTGCTGACGGCAAAGCCGCACAGCACCGAGGCGCAGGTGAAGATGGCCAGGCCGATCAGGTACAGCAGGCGGCGGCCGTACATGTCCGCCAGGCTGCCCGCGGTCAGCAGGAACGCCGCCAGGGTCAGCGCGTACGCGTCCACCACCCACTGCAGGTCCGAGAAGGTCGAGTGCAGGGCCCGCTGGATATCCGGCAGGGCGACGTTCACGATCGTGATGTCCAGCAGCAGCATGAACGTACCGAGACACACCGCGACCAGCGTCCACCACTTGTTCCCTCGCTGGCCGGGAGCCTCGCGGTGGTCTGCGGGCTGCTGGTCATCGCGTCGCTGACGCCGCCCGATGGGAGCACGAGCCCCCCTGAATACGTAGCGAGACATCTGCGCCACCTCCTTGGCTCGTGTCTATCAGGCGAGGAGGTGGCGCACCACGTTGGTTCGGCTAGGTGTGCGTGCTCCCATCAGGTTCTACCCGGTTCACTGGTGACCTTAGCCGTGCACTACCCGAAGATCCACATCCGCTTCGAGGTGGGCAGGATGTCCGAGCGCTCGTATGAGTTCCGGGCGCACGCCGTGCCCGCCGAGGCGCCTGGGTCCAAGTCGGCCTGACACCGGGTCGCCCAGGTGAGGGCGCGGGGAATCTGTTATCTGCCAGACACGGCGCCGAGGGTTACTTGCCCGATGGGCCGTGTGTTCCAGTGGGGTCGGAATGCGGAATTCTGCGCTCGCCCGCCGCGCGGAAAAAGGCAAGGCTCCCATCTCACCCGCCACGACTCCTGTCAATGCCGGTCTGTCGCCCTCGACCCCATCGGCCATGTGCACCGTTTTGATACCATAGTGGTATGGCTATGACACTTCGCTTGCCGCCTGAACTCGAAGACCAGCTCAAGCAGGTAGCCGAGATCGAGCATCGCAGCGTCCAGCAGACGGTTCTAGTTGCGATCGAGGAGTACCTTTCGATGCGCGAGACCGCGGAGATCCTCGCCGACCCGGCCGCGCTGAGGGGCCTGGCCGAAGCCCGCGAGTCCGAGCAAGCCGGCGACGTGGTGTACGGAACCGAAGCAGCGCGTGCGCTGCTCGCTGAGCGCAAGCGGTGAGCGCCGAGCCCTACGAGCTCGGAATGACCCGCCCGGCCCGGCGCGCCATCGCCGAATCGCTCCCAGAGGACGTGGCGAACGCGGCTGTCGAATTCATCACCGGCCCGCTCCTAGAGGCGCCCTACCGGGTCGGCAAGCCACTTCGAGACAGGCTGGCCGGCTTCCACAGCGCACGCCTCGGTACGCAGTGGCGCGTCCTGTACCGAATTGACGAGTCAAAACGTGTCGTGGTTGTACAGGACATACAGCACCACTCAACGGCTTACCGTCGCCAATAGAAACACGAACAGGCAGCCGCAGCCTACCGACCCTTTCCGGCCGGCCCGGCGGCTCTATGAGAAATTTGGATTCGAATACTGCGGCCCCATCGGGGGCTATCGGCTGGATCCGCTTAGCGTCTTCATGACGCGGGTGTTGTAGTCAGCCCGACCGGGTGCGTCTTTTTGACAGGTATCAATATTTCCTGATTTCGGGTTGAACCAGCTTGTACCGGGAGAGTCCAGGCGTTTCAGGGTATTTCTGCACTACTGTTAGTAATTCATGCTGGTCAG
>Ga0074046_10000477_pt1 | contig 36792 bp, 35 predicted proteins | sample BogForMeECP23OM3_FD_94441 | JGI IMG/M metagenome (GOLD analysis project Ga0074046, IMG submission 94441) | Bog forest soil microbial communities from Calvert Island, British Columbia, Canada - Bog Forest MetaG ECP23OM3 | ecosystem: Environmental > Terrestrial > Soil > Wetlands ... | reverse complement strand
GCCCGTACCTTTAAGCCTTCTTCCTGGCCGAAGGTATCGACGAAGAGTTCACTCTTGATGTTGGAGCGCAGCCACTCGTCGCTCTCCATCATCTCAGCTTCGGTGTGGGGTATTTTTTCTTCGTCGAGGAATTTGCGGAAATCCAGCAGCACGGCATCGTCCACTTCAAAATTCTGCGCAATCTTGTGCGCGATGGCGTAGCGCTTGGCAAAATTAAACAGCGCGTAGTGCTGCAGCAATGAGTCCTGGAACTTGTTGGACTTGTACGGCGCCAGCTTCACGTCGGGAGTGATGCCGCCCCCGCCATACACGGTGCGCCCGCCATCAGTCAGCTTGACTTCGTGGTTGGCGTTATTCTCCTCGCCCTCGCGATTGTAGTAGTAATCGTAGAGAGAAAGGTTCGAGTAATCGCGCTGGATCAGGCGTCCGCTGGGAGTGTAGTACTTGGCCGTGGTCAGGGCGAGGCCCGTATTTTCGGCGAGCGGAAACACGGTTTGCACCAGGCCTTTGCCGAAGGTGACTTCTCCGACAATCAGGCCGCGATCGTGATCTTGAATGGCCCCGGCGACAATCTCAGCTGCCGAAGCGGTGCCCCGATTCACCAGCACCACCAGCGGATAGTCCTTGCCCCCGTTGCCGTGGGCTGCCACGTACCGCTTCTCGGGTGACGACCGGCCATGGTGGGAGACGATGAGCTGTCCCTTCTTCAGAAACTTGTCAGCTACGCCCACGCCTTCGCTGAGCAGACCTCCCGGATTTTGCCGCAGGTCCAGAACCAGGCCCTTCAGATCTCCCATCTGGTCCAAGGCCTCGGCGACTTCATGTTCGGTGGTTTCCTGGAATCCGGAAACGTGCATGTAGCCGATACCGGGCTTGATCATGAAGTGCAAGTCCACGCTGTAGCGCGGAATCTCGTCGCGGACCACGGCGAACTCGAGAGGATGGTCGGAGCCTTCGCGCAACATGGTGATGCGGACGGTGGTGCCTTTCGGTCCCTTGAGCAGATCGGCCACATCGGAGGTGCTCATGTTGTCGGTGGGCTTGCCGTCAATGGCGGCAATAATGTCGCCCGGCCGGATGCCGGCGCGATAGGCCGGGGTGCCGACAAAGGGGGCGATGACGATGACTTTATTATTGCGCGGGCCTACCGTCATGCCCACGCCGTAATACTTGCCGCGCTGCTCTTCGCGAAGCGCGGAGTAAGATTTCGGATCGAAAAAGTTCGAATGCGGATCGAGCTGGTGCAACATGCTCGGGATAGCGCCGTTATAGATTGCCTTGTCGGCATTCACCGGATCGGCGTAGTTCTGCTCAATCGTGTCATAAACCGCGGTGAACTGCTTGTAGCTGTCACGGACGTCGGAGTCGCTGGCGGGCGTGGCTGCCGGGCTGATTCGCTGCGCGAACAACATTCCCAGCAAGCCAAACAGACCGAGCACGAACACAATCAGGAAGAGAGAACGACGAGAACTACTGGCCATGTATCGAAATCCTCGGACCGGGACCGTGGAAGGTCCCAGTCACCCCATCTGAGCGCAGTATAGCATGCAAAAGCGCCTGTTTACTTGGATGCAAGAGAACGCTTGAGGTTACCCTGGGATGACGGCTTTGGGTGCCGTTCGGAACCATCCCCGCCCCAGCGGACGGCGAAAAGCGCCTTTCTTGACCTCCTCTTCCCTTCTCCTTCGAGCCGGCAAATGGGCCAAACACCGTGATACGGGTCACAGCATGGGACCTTGCGCCGGTGGGAGACTAAGACTAGCGACCCGAGGCGATGCCGTGCGGTTCATGATTTCCGCCTCAGGCGCCCGCAATGCCCAAGATCTGGGAGGGAATTTATGGCCATCACGAAACAGCAAGCACTCGACTACCACAGCAGTGGACGTCCGGGAAAAATTGAAGTCACCCCCACCAAGCCTTGCCGGACGCAGCGCGACCTGAGCCTGGCTTACACCCCCGGAGTGGCGGATCCATGCCTGGATATCGAAAAGAACCCCCACGATGCTTTCAAATACACCGCGAAGGGCAACCTGGTTGCCGTTGTAAGCAACGGAACTGCCGTCCTCGGCTTGGGAGACATCGGTGCCCTCGCCGGCAAGCCCGTCATGGAAGGTAAGGGTGTCCTGTTTAAACGCTTTGCCGATGTGGACGTGTTCGACCTTGAAGTCAACACTCATGATCCCGACGAGATTATCAAGCTCTGCCAACTGCTGGAACCCACTTTTGGCGGCATCAATCTGGAGGACATCAAAGCGCCGGAGTGCTTCTACATCGAGGAGACGCTGAAGAAGACGATGAAGATCCCAGTCTTCCATGATGACCAGCATGGTACCGCCATCATCTCTGGAGCCGCGCTGTTGAATGCGCTGGAAGTTGTGGGCAAGCCCATCGACAAGGTTCGTCTGGTCGTCAATGGCGCCGGGGCGGCGGGCGTCGCCTGCGCCGAGCACTATGTCCGCCTGGGCGTCAAGCGCGAAAACATCATCCTCTGCGATACCAAGGGTGTGGTCTACAAAGGCCGCACCGCTGGAATGAATCCTTACAAGGAACGATTCGCCCATGACACCAAGCTGCGCACGCTGGCTGAGGTCATGGAGGGTGCGGATGTGTTCCTCGGCCTCTCCGTGAAAGGTGCGGTGACGCCGGACATGGTGCGGTCGATGGCTCCCAACCCCATCGTATTCGCCATGGCCAACCCCGATCCGGAGATCACCTACCCGGATGCCAAGGCCTGTCGTGACGATGTCATTATGGCCACTGGCCGTTCCGATTATCCCAACCAGGTTAACAACGTCCTGGGATTCCCTTTCATCTTCCGCGGCGCCCTGGACGTGCACGCCACCGCCATCAATGAAGAGATGAAGCTGGCGGCCACCCGCGCCCTCGCAGCTCTGGCCAAGGAAGACGTTCCGGACTCGGTCTGCCGTGCCTACGGTGTCGAGCGATTGAAATTTGGTCGCGAGTACCTGATCCCCAAGCCGTTTGATTCTCGCGTGCTCATATGGGAGGCATCCGCAGTCGCCGAAGCTGCCATGCGCACCGGCGTAGCTCAGGAACCCATCAACCTCGAACTCTACCGGGAGCAACTGGAGCGACGGCTCGGCAAAGCCCACGAGATCTCCCGCATGATGATTCAAAAGGCGCAGCTCAAACCCAAACAAGTTGTTTTTCCCGAGGGTGAAAACGAAAAAATCCTGCGCGCCTGCCACTGGCTGCTGGAGGAGAAGATTGCGTCACCCATCCTGCTAGGTAACCCGGCGGTGATCGAGGCCAGAACCAGTGACCTCGGTCTGGATCTCACGGGTGCCCGGGTCGTTGATCCGGCAAAATCGGAACTACGCGGGAGCTACATCCAGGAACTGTTCACCCTCCGGAAGCGTCGCGGAATGACTCTATCGGAAGCAAGCAATCTGATCAGCAACCCCAACGTTTTCGGCTCGATGATGGTACGCATGGGAGACGCGGATGCACTGGTCTCCGGCGTAGCCCATCATTATCCGCAGGTGATACGCCCGGCGCTGCAGATCGTACGCATGCGCGAAGGACTGCACAAGGTCTCGAGTTGCTATGCCATGATCACCCGCACTGGAGACATGTACTTCCTGGCTGACACCACCGTCAACATCGACCCCACTGCGGAAGACTTGGTCGAAATTGCGCTCTGCACGGCTGAGGCAGCGCGGCGCTTTGGAGTGGTGCCGCGGGTTGCGATGCTGTCCTTTTCAAGCTTCGGCAGCACGCAACATCCCCAGTGCGACAAGGTGCGCAGAGCGGTGGAACTGCTGCACAAGGCGGACCCCGCCCTCATTGTGGACGGAGAAATCATGGCCGATGCCGCAGTCTCACCGGAGATGCTGGAAGAAATCTATCCTTTCAGCACTCTGAAGGGCGGCGCAAACGTCCTGATCTGTCCCGATCTCAGCTCCGCCAACATCGCTTACAAGCTGTTGCAGAAACTGGGCGGGGTGGAGACGCTGGGCCCCATCCTTATGGGTATGGCGCGTCCCGTGCATCTGCTGCCCCTCGGCTCAGAGGTGGAGTTGATCGTCAAGGTCGCTGCCATCGCCGTGGTGGACGCACAGGAAACCGAGCATTACGCGGGGAAACTGGAGGCTGCCAAGGCGCTAGTGCCAGCGCTCTGATCAATCACGCGCCGTGAACGCCTGGGTGGAAGGTTCGGCCGAGTCCAGCACTTCGCGCACTTTGGCTTCGAGCACGACGGGCGAGAAGGGCTTTTGCACGAAGGCAAAGATGTTCTCAGAGACCTGGTGGCGAACCAGGGCATCGTCCGTGTATCCGGACATGTAAAGCACTTTGATTTGCGGCCGCAAAACGGCGGCGCGCCGCGCCAGTTCACGTCCGCTCATGCCGGGCATGACCAGGTCGGTCAGCAAGAGGTGAATCGGCCCCGTGTGCTGCGCGCAGATCTGCTCGGCTTCCATGGGGTGTTGCGGAGCGAGCACAGCGTAGCCCTTGTCGCGAAGGATAGAATTGGCGAGACCACGCACTGCAGGATCGTCTTCGACTAGCAGAATAGTCTCGGTGCCGCGCGCCGTAGGGGGGTGCGTGGCGGAGACTGAGACGGCTGGCCGCTCCGCCGCGCGCTCCTCGGCAGGTAGATAGATCCTGAAAGTTGTGCCGTGACCCACCTCGCTGTCCGCCGCGATATAGCCTTTGCTTTGCTTGACGATGCCATAGACGACCGCAAGTCCGAGCCCAGTGCCACGACCCACCTCTTTGGTGGTGAAGAAGGGATCGAAGATCTGCTCCTTTATTTCGGGGTCAATGCCGGTGCCATTGTCGCTCACCACCAGTAGGACATGGGGACCGGGACTTGCGCCCACGTTGCTCTTGACAAAGCTTTCGTCCAGAATAACATTGCTGGTCTGAACCGTGAGCTTGCCGCCCTCGGGCATGGCGTCGCGGGCGTTTACGGCCAGGTTCATGATGACCTGCTCCAACTGGCCCGCATCGGCCTTCACCGAGCGCAGGTCGGCGGCCAGAACCGTCTGCACGTCAATGTGCTCGGGAATCAGCCGGCGCAGCATCTGCACCATATTAGTGATGACCATGTTCAGGTTCACGGTGCTGCCCTGCATCATTTGCTGGCGGCTGAAGACGCTCAACTGGCGGGTGAGCGCGACGGCGCGTTGGCCAGCTTTGTGAATCTGCTCGGCGGCGGGGTGCAGGCGGGGGTTTTCCGCCAAGCCATCCATGAGCAGCGTGCTGTAGCCACTGATGACGGTGAGCAGGTTGTTGAAGTCGTGGGCAATTCCGCCAGCCAGCGTTCCGAGCGACTCCATGCGCTGCGCCTTTTGCAGCTGGAGCTGCAGCTTGCGGTGCTCGGTGATGTCCTGCACCGTGCCTTCGTAGGCGATGACCTTCCACGAGCCGTCCCGGATGGCTTTCAGGTTCTCCGCGACCCTGATTTTCTTGCCGTCCTTGCGGATGATTTCGCACTCGAAGTTCTGCAACTCGTCCCCCCGCCGCATCAAGTCCTGAAACTGCCCCTTCAGGGAGGGGTCAGCATAGTTCTCCCTGGCGTTGTAGGTGCGGTTTCGCAGAAACTCCTCAGAGGAATCGTAGCCCAGCATTTTCACCAGGGCCGGGTTGACGGCGGTGTACTTGCCATCGGGCGTGACCTGGAAGATGCCATTCACGGCATTCTCGAAAATGTTGCGGTATTTTTCTTCGGCGGCACGCAGCGACTCGGCAGTCTGTTCCTGGCGAAGCCTGAGCTGCTGCTGGGCGCGCTGTCCCAGCACGAGCCGGACGCTCGAACAAGCGAACGAGGCGAACACCGCAACCACGGCGACCGCCAATTGCTTGCGCTGGGCATGGGCCGCGGTGACCAAAACCAGAAGGGGTAAGGCGATGTGCGCGAACTGCGCCAGCAGCAACGGTTCCGCCGGAGCTTTATCGGGTTCGGGCTCGGTATCCTCCGGCGGATTCCAGCTGGCGGCCAGCCCAATCAGCAAGGTGCGCGGTACCGTCCACAGCAGTTCGTACCAGGACGCATTCGGCATGCCGCCCCAGGTTTGAACATACACATAAACCAGGTCGCCCGCGCTGAACACCAGCAGAAACAGCGCCACGCGGCCGAATAGCGAACGCACCAGCCGGGAGCGGGTCAGCAGCGCGCGCAAAGCAAAGGCCGAGGTGATGACCACATCGCGGACAATCTCCACCCGCCAGACCAGGGTCGCCATCGCTTGCGGTGACGCACCCGACTGCCAGGGCTCATAGAAGAAGAACAGATAAGTGGACAACGTGACGATGCCGACTTGCAGGAAGTCGAGCTGGCGCTGACTGGAGAAGGCGCTCGCTTCAGCGCTGTCGTCGCCCAGAAACAGCGTCATCACCATGGGCGCGATGTAAAACAGCAACAGAGCGTCGCTCGGCCACCAGATCAGAGGAGAAGCTTGCAGAATACTGTCGTAATAGGTGTAAAAGGCCTGGCCCAGCGTGTAAACGGTGAAGGAAACGCCGATCAGCCGCCAGAAGCGGCGGGCGAAGCCATGGGCGCGTTGCGCAGTCTGATAGGCGGCCGCCGCGGTGACTGCAGCCAGCGCCAGTTCCACCAGGTTGCTAAACAGAGCGCGGTGCAGGGCGAGCACCAGGACGTGGCACGCCAACAACGCTACCGCCAGAATGACGACCTTCCGGGAGGCACCCAAATTCACGGTTCGACCCTGTCCTGCATGCTCCTCCTACGCCATTTCGGGGGAAAGTTATGTGATGGTAGCACGTTCGGTAAACACAGTGTCGATCGAGTAGTTGCACTCGCGCTCTATGCCTTCACGAAGATCAGGGATGGCCACCGGGCCTTGCAAAACCACACACAAGCGGTACAATTCGGGCGAATCAGAATTCAAGAAAAAATTCTGTCTAAACTTGGCGGGATCACCAGGGACCTGATTCGCCTAGCCGTACGACACGGTGATGGAACAAAAAAAGCATTTCGAGATCAGTAGAGGATAAGGGTTCAAAACATTCTTGGAGGAACGGAAAATGAAATTATATCGTCTCGCATTTGTCTTGGTAATCGGCGTTGCAATCCTGACCGCGGGGTGTAGCTCGAACGAGACTGCGACGGCGCCAGAAAAGGCGGCCGTCACCAAACCGCAGAAAGTGGAGCCGACGCTTTACACCGGTCAGGAGGCATTCAATCGGATGCTCGGTCTGGCATTGAAATGGGCGCCCGATGCGCAGCCGGCTCGGGTGGAATCCGTTCTTACCACGGAAACTACCGGCCAGGACGGCAAATCAAGCATCTGGCGAGGATACTTTGCTTCGCCCAGCCACCGCGCGACCAAGACCATCGTTTGTTCCGGAAGCCGCCAGCCGGATTCGCCGCCGTTCGGAGTTTCACCCGAGGGCGCTGAAGGTCCCTACAACGCCCAATCCGCCAGTCTTGTCTTTTCCCAGTATCTTCTGAAGGCCGATACGGATAAGGCATTTGCAGCCGCTCAGCAACACGGGGGCGATGCCATCGTGAAGAAGGACGCACAGCAGCCCATCACCTATGTGCTGCTCAAGGACCGGAAGCTGAACGTGCCCGTTTGGTATGTGATCTATGGCGCAAGTGAGAAGGACAGGAAGGGTATCGGCGTAATTAACGCCACCACTGGCGATTTCATAAGCGCGGGAAAGTGAGCGCAGGGCCTTCCCGCTCCAGCCACAATCTTGTCGATCAGCAAGAGCGCGGACGCTCCCAGGTCTCAAAGCGCGAGACGTGGGGCGCCCGCTTTTTTGTTAGCACTTCATAGGCAATGCGCGGGCGCTAGACGGCGCGGCCGGCAATCTTTCGGTAGCGCCACAGCAGGAATGCCAGACCGGAAGCGGCCAGCACCATAGTCGAAGGCTCGGGTGCCACCGGCGGCTTGTGGTGGCGCTTGGGTGGGCAGTGGTGGTCCACGACTTCATCAGCCGGGCAAAGCGCGGAAGGAATCGGCATTCCGACTGGCACGTACGGGAAGAAGAAGTTGCTGGCGAAAAGCTTGGGCGGAGTCGGCTGGCCGCCGGGCAAGTCGGCCGGGGCGGACAGGGGCCGTATGGGAAACGACGGTTCGGGCTCGAGCTGCGCTACGGGCCGGTCCATAACATCTTCTTCCGGCTCTTCGTTCGAAACTTCGGGTTTGGCCGTGTCGGAAATCTGGTTGCCGCAACGCGCCCGCGCCGTGATTTTGCCGTCGGTCAGCAGTAACTCTCCGAGGTGGAGTCGAACTTTCTTGCGGGTCCAGTAGACGGTGTCACGAATGCGATACGAAAGATAAACTTCGCGGGCTTCGCGGGCGCGCACCAGGCGGGCGTGGTTGAAGTCGAAGCGGGCATAATGCCGGCGGACCACGTAGTCGCGCGCCGCGGCGTAGCGGAGTTCGTCGGCATCCTTCACTCCCCCGGGCACGACCGAGTAAGCATAGACACCAGGAATCGAGCCGAAAAACTTGGCGGGCCGGGCGGAGCGCGCCGCCATCAAAGCGAGATCTTTGCGCATGTCCCTTCTGGCCCAAAAAGACTCCGGCAGAATCTGCGAAGCATGCCAGGAGGGCAACGACAGATGATGCGCCGCATTCTGCCAGCAGGCACCGGCGATAAGCGCGCTCGCGACCACAGCGACCAGGGTCCGCTGGATGCGCAAACGCCGCTGATACCAGCTCCGCCTTCGTCGCAAGGTCTTTCCAATTTCGTCGTTCAAAACAGCACTCCTACCCGGGCGTGGGGCCAGTGGGCGGCTGAGGAGAGAGCCATCTACAAAGAGAGCATTCCAGCATCCAAAACCGAGGCCGTAACTTCCCCGGATGCAGGAACTTAGCATATATAACCGCTCATCTTAGCAGAGTTGTGCAAGGAATTTCGCTTAAAGTGATACTTTGGTCGTCCGCAATTCCCATTTGCGAAAATTCCGTGGAACGCGAAGGCCAGCCAGCCCACTTCCGGCTCCTGGCGCTGGTTTTGCGCGCCGGTGGCCGGCCCAGCGGGTTCGCGAGATCATGGGTCTGAGCGCAGAAACAGCCGGAATCGGAGGAAGTTTGGTGGAGCTAGTCGGGATCGAACCGACGACCTCATCGTTGCGAACGATACAGTCCACCAAAAAACCTCAATTTGGCGTGCACTTGGCAGCCGATTACGGTCCAAAACGGTCCAATTCAGACAGGTTCGCCGGGAGTTGCCTCACAACTTCACTGCGCGGGAGGGGTATGGGCTTAAGGTCTGTTAAGCCCTGCTATGATTAAGGCTATCAGCAACGCAATTCCTACTATTGGAATAGATGCTAGCAAAACTGCCCACCACCATTTCCAGGCGAAGCGCGTCAACTCCCATATGCTCACCGCTTCTAACTCCACACCTAGACGTTGCATTCCCGTGCGGGCGATGTACTTTGCGTCTTCCGACAGTTCGGTGCGCGGGTTAAACGGTACACCGCCTTGCTCATTCTGGGGAAGAGGGGCTTGGGAAGTAACTGGTCCGGAATGGATCTCGTGTTTGGCCAGAGCTGCACGGCAAAAAAGTCTCTGATTACAGTCTGGGTCAGACGCCCATTTTTCAAGTTGCCCGATTGACGTAGTTTTTATAGCGTGAGTGCGTTGGACAAGATTCATGCTTTCCCAGTTGTCAGCAATGTCGTAGTTGGCCATGGCGTTTACTCCTGTAGCCGAAATCTACTGGTAGGGCGCGGACCTACAAATGCCACACGAGGGAGCCGCATCCTGTCAGTGAAAAGGGTCACATCTTGATGTGCGGTGATGCCCGATGCGCGCAAACGCTGCCAATGATCTAGCGTCGTGGTTCTCCCGCAATCGTAAATATTTGCTGCTCGGCGCGCGGTTCCAACGGAGTCGCATGAACGGGCCGCGTGTTGATTTCGATTTGCATGAGGCATTGATACACCTGCGCCATAGCGATTATCTGCACGCCGACGAACACAACTCCCACCGCGATGAGCAATCCGGTTAACGGACTGCTACCCGCCGGATGATCGGCACTATCCAGTAGGTTCAGGAACCCGAATACGACGCCCCCAAGAATAACCAGACCGCCGATGAACACTTGCAGTTTGCAAAGAAAGTTCAGGGCTCTAAATCGCGTCTCCATAAACGGCTCCCCCTTTTCTATTCAGCGACATTGTTCCAGTCGGAATTCCCCTGAAACTAGCGTCTGGGTAGCATCCATCGCGCCAGCTTATCACCATCAACCGACACGCGCACCGCTGCCAGCGGGGCTGCAAACGCGAAGTGGGGCATTGTGCGAGGTGGACTGCTGCGATACCATCGCCTGCTTACAAAAAAGAGGCAGAAAAATGCCGAACGGGACGAAGCGCTGGACGATTGAAATCGACAAGGCTCGCTTTGACAAACTGAAGTCGGAGGAGAGGTTCTGGCAACTGGTGGCGCTGGCAAGAGCGGTGAACACGATGCGCTTTGTACAGACCGCACTGCTGGCACAGGCGGAAGAAAGCGACTCACTGCAGGCAAAACGCACAAAGTTCAATTCATTTTTCTTCACCTGCGCACTGTTATACGAAGCTATTCGGCTAGTCGAGCGTATGGGCAAGTATTTCCACCAAGTTCCCGCGTTTGGCCCACTCCATGAGATCCTCAAAGATCCCACGGCAACTGAGTTGAGAAACTCTAACCTCAACCCGCTACGCAACCAGCTGACTTTTCATTTTTTTGAGAAGGAAATTGGGGCACAACTGATTAAGAACGATGCAAATCCTCGCTTCGTAACTGGCCAGGGTGAGACGAACGCAGACGTTTACTACGAGCTGGCAGACGTGTGCACTTTGGAAGCTTTCTCTGGGCTTCAATTGAATCAACCTGGAGCCACGGGAAAATTTGGAGAACAAGCCAAGACTGCGACGGATCTTGCAGTTCGGTTTGTGGAGGCAGCTGAAAATCTCATGAACAAAGTGCTCATCGCTGACGGGTGGGAATTGCGTGAGTAGCATTCGTCGAAGCGCTTGAGAGTGACTACCAGCAGCCAGCGGGACAACGTTGAAAAGCATGGGCCCGCGGCCCTGGTTGGGGCAGTGGGCCCATGCCGCTCCTGTTGAAATGAAACTCCTGAAAATGGGTCACTCGCCACGCTGGGCTTTGGTACGAAGCTGGACGCGGATTCACTCTTTTTTCAGCTCCCGGTCGTTTCAGTTGGAGATTACCACACGGCGCAAATCGAAACGCGCGCGGGAGTGTTGATCACCAGTGAAGGCCAAGGCTGATCTTACGCAACAAGCTCTGAAGCAATGCAATATCGGTGCCGGGCGTGTTGTTAATTTTTGCCAGATGATCTGGCGTCTCAAATTCGGACGGTGAATTTGGTGTTAGACCGTCTGCGGTCGCACACAGAAATGCACGGGCAACTTCCACGGAGATCAGTGGTTGGTAGAATGCAACCCACACCGCTAGTCTCTCAGTGTTTCTTGAATCAGCGCGGGGGATGTTGGGCAGAATGCAATCCCCCTGGCCATCGGGTTCGAGGAATACCGCGTTACCTAATGAGTCGTAGACCGTACCTCTCCCCTCCGAATAGAGATTTAGCCGCTGAGCTTCAGAGGGTTCATCAAGGTGGTAACCAGCATAGAACTGCGGTGAAGGCACTTTGAGCTTCTCCCTAGGCCTAACCTGGCCGCGCGGGGATCACGGTACACCGGAAACCCTGGAATTACCAGCTTTGATCAAGTTTGAACGGTTCACTAGCGTCAGGGCTTTCCCCAAAAATCCAGTTACTCTATAGTAATAAGTTTGACCGTGTTTTAACGGGTTCAGAACCCAAAAATATGGTCATATTCCAGGGGGGCAATGCAGTATTTTGGCAATCCAATTTTGGTTCTATTGGTATTGTAATCAGCATCTTACCGTATGCAATTTAAGTACCACATTTATTATTTCCACAGGTTCCCCGGTGATGGTATAGGAGTAAACTTTGACTGGATCAATACAGAGCCCTGACGCTCAGCGCTGAGGTTCAGGTAGCCGGTGTCACGGGGCTAACGAACGGGAGCCCGGATGAGCGCACGCCGGGTGCCAAGTAGGGAGCCGTTACGCGGTGGAGAGACGCACGTCTTACGCCATGGCGTGTAGGGCAAACCGTGTAGTCGGGGTAAGCTGATCCGAAATTCTGATCGTCAACGCTGAGGCCTTTATCCACAGAATTTCGCGTGCTGGGCGTTCGCCCGTGGGTACCACGCACCGAATCAAAATTCCGACGTTGGTGGTAGTTTGTTTGTCAAGATAGACTATAGGGTAACCGGAAGAAATCAATCCCCGCAAGCTATTGATAAACTGTCAGATTAGAATTGTTATTTTATTTACTTGACAATATTCCGATAACGTCTTAGACTCTAGCTGACACTTGGAGGGTGTCCACTATGACCGGAAAGCAAATGACGGGTAAGCGAGTGGGCTACAAGCGTGTCAGCACCTGCGAGCAGAACACCGCGCGGCAACTGGCGGACATTCCCGTGGACAAAATGTTTGAGGATAAGGCCAGCGGCAAAGATCGTGAACGCCCACAGCTTTTACTGGCGCTGGAGTACGTCCGTGAGGGTGACGTGCTGGTGGTGCACAGCATGGACCGCCTGGCACGCAACCTGAGCGATCTGCTGACGCTGGTCAAGGATTTGACTGGTCGCGGCGTAGCTGTGCAGTTCCTGAAAGAAAATCTGCTTTTCACCGGCGATGATAACGCCATGGCGAATCTCTTGCTGCAACTGCTCGGGGCAGTCGCACAGTTTGAACGCAGCTTGATCTTGGAACGCCAGCGTGAAGGTATTGCAATCGCCAAGGCAGCGGGCAAATTCAAGGGGCGCAAACCAGCGTTGACGGACGTGCAGGCAGCGGAACTCCGCAAGCGGGCTCTGGCCGGTGAATCGAAATCCGCTCTGGCAACGGCGTACGCCGTGAGCCGCGAAACGGTATATGCGTACCTGCGTGGGTGACTCGCCACGGAAATAACCGTTTGCAAATCGCCAGGTTCTCGCGTGCGACCGTGGGCTTGTTATTCATGGGAAAGTGAAAGGCCCGTGTGCCGTCTAAGATCGCCACGGGCCAGTGTGAGTTGTCGGACTAGGATCACCCGCCTAGCTCAGATTTTCCGCGCCAGCTTCATTTTCAACGACACCCTTGCGGACCTTCTGAGGAGATTTGATCGGGAAGTCGTTGTTTTCGCACCTTCACAACTACCAGCTACAGCATCGCCCGCAGGGCAGACGAACTTGTTACGAAACTTTTTTCTTTCCCAACAGCTTGGCTAAGGGCGTCGCGGAGTTCTGCACCTGGCCCTTTGCCACGATAGCCCCCGGCGTCGCTTTGCCCACGGTCACCCACATCACCGCACCGCGACCGATGACTCTGCCCGTGATCGTCATGAGAATTTGCTCCCCGTCACGCCATAGCTCCCCGCTGAGAAGTTATTCACCGCGACCGTTGCCGGGTCAACTCCCGCGAAACTGGCCGTGATCTGCTTGACGTTGCTGATCGCAGCCACGCCCGCCTGCGGGGCGTCCACATTGAGCACCGTGTCGAGGTAATACTGCGTCGAAGTCTCGCCCGCGTTGTTATTCCACGCCGCAGCTCTGCCGGTTACACTCCCTGATGGTGATTGTGGAACTGCCGGTGCTGCTGAAGGTGTCGCGGTCGGTGCATAACTCGGGTTCTGCTCGCGTACCGGATTTCCTTCCGTACCTGTTGGCCCTGACGGCGTGACGTATGGGCCCCAGGCGTTCGTTCCGCTATAAGGCATGATTGCTCCTGTCTGCTGTACGAAAATCTGAATTTCTGCTTCGTTCGTTCTGCTTCTCGATCAAGTAGGCGTGGCAAACCGGAGCCTCTCCCGAGGCCCCGACCTTCTTTTTGCTAGCTTCGTGATGAAGTAAGAAGCCAGGATTAAACCGTTTCAAACGTCGAGCCGCCTTCCCAATGGATAATTCGCGCGTTGCCCCTGTCTTCAATTCTAAGCACGTTCTTTTCGCGACAGGCCTTGCACTTGCGCCCCTCCTCTGCGCACGTGCACTCGTCAAACAGCGGAACGCGCTTAAAGGCCTTCCGTAAAGGTGCGGCGGATGCGGGTGCCGGTTGTGTCTGCATTTTCGCAATCCGCGATTGAAAGATGCGCGTTGCCGCGGTGCTGATGCCGTCAACAATGGAGTTGAGCCTCGCTTCAAACTCCGGGCTCAGCTCGAAGGATTCGGCAGCGGAAATCTTTTCCAGCTTCACCGGCAAACCCGTAATCGGGTCCACGTTCTCCACCTGTACTTCGCCGGTCGAAACCGCTTTGATAAAATCGGCCTCCATGACCCTGGCGGGGAACCGGTTGTGATCCCGCGCTTTGCCGAGACTGTAGCTAAAGAGCGGATCGTCGGTCGGATCGTCCGGCACCACCGAAACTTGCTCGCGGAGATCGTCCATGCCGCTGAGCACATCTGCCTCAAAACGTGAAGAATTCATAATCCCAATGTTCTCCTTTTGCGTTCCAGTTCAGATAGACAGGTTTGGAACTTAGTTCGGATTTCCAAAATTTCGCTCCACAATGTGGCCATCTGCTTTTCCCGATCAGCCAAACCCGCGCGCATGTTTGCTTCAGCGGCTTCCAAGGCGTGCAGCTCGGCTAAGTCGGATTCGTGGTGACGGCGTGCTTGGTCCGCTGTGGCGATGGCCAAAAGGCGCTGTTGCTCGGTGCGGGCAGCACGAGCGGCGGCTTCGCGGTCGGCAGCAAAGGCTGCAAGGCCCGTGGCGATCTCTGCGTAATCAATCGTTGGCTGGGGCATGTTCGCTAGTAGTCCTTTCAGGCAAATAATTTGTAGCGGTTGCGAGCAGCGTGGGCAGCAGCGCCCGATTTGCGTAAATTTTCTGCACCAGTTCCCCGAAAGATGGTTCATCGGTGAGCAGCGTCAAAGTGCGTGGGGTGACGCCATTTTGGATCGCACCAGACTCAGCAGCCTGGCGAAGCAGGGCGTCGATGCCCGCGACCGTGACTTCGATAGAATCCCGATCTACGCCGTCTTTTTCGGATGCGATTTCAGACTGGATTTGCTTTTCCAATTGCACCAGCGCCCGCGTTGCGGCACCTACGGCTGCGATGGCGCTGCGACTGTCTCCGTTCACCGTGGCCAAGGCGAAGGTACTTTCCGCCCTTTGCAGCCAGCGCTCAATCTGCGCTGATCGGGTTTCGGATGAAATCACCGGTGTGCCTTGCGGTTGCAGACAGAACCGGGTGTGGCGAGAGATTTGGGAAACTGAAAATTGCGGGTGCTGCTCGTGGATAGTCTTCTGGCGCACCCCACTTTCGATCAAGTTGTTGATCTGGCCGGTGATCGCCAGATTGGCGGTGCAGATCACACACTTTCTAGCTCTGCCCATTTGTCACCCCCTCTGCAAGAAAAGCCTTTAGGGCGCTGGTCCTGACTTTCCGGTGGCCGCGTTTCCCGATGCGAACCGAGGGTAACTCGCCACTTTTTAAGAGCTGTCCCAGCTTGGAATACCCAATTCCCAATGCAACCCGGCAGGTCGCCAAGTCCAAAAGCGGGTCGGCCATAAGGGCCGCGCGCTGGGCGAGCACATTCTCGATTTGCTGGGCCAGCGGGCCACGAAAAGTCTGGTAAAGGGGTGTGTTAGCGATCATAGCGCGGGTACCCTAACACAAAGGGAATCGAGTTACAAGAACTTTCGATTGCTTCCAGGGGTCTTAAGGTCAGGCTCGTAAGTCTTTTGACCAGCCCTTTTGTAGATACGCGCCCACGGTCCCTGACGACCACCAGCGCCAGGACTAACTAACTCGTGTGACGCGAGTGACGCGAGTTAGAGGAATAGACTGGCAGACTAATTCAAAATTGAAAACCAGGCAAAATTTAGTGACGCGGGTGACGCGTAATGCCGGATTAGACCGGCACAATTTCCCGAATTGTAGAGGGTTCCGGGAGTGACGCGAAATGACACGATGACGCCATTTTTCATATAACTTTCTAATGCGCGCGCGCGCGCTTACGGTGGATAATGGCAGCTATGCGTCATCCCGTCACTGACTTTTGCTAAGTTATGATTTTTTCAATCACTTACACAAATGACTCATGACGCGTCCCCGGAAAGGCAAATTACAGGTTAATTTTACAGGTTAATTTTTCTTGCACTCAACACCCAAATAAGCGTTTACTGATAAAAATGACGCATGACGCGAGTGACGCGAGAACGAACCTATGGCAGAAAACAGATCAGATTCCAACGCAGAACTAATAATCTTCACCGGGCGGCCGAGCGCTGCCAAGCCGGAAGTCGAACTTAAATTTATCCCGACCGTTGTACCCATGGCCGTGGAACCCGGCCAACCTGCCAGGAAGCCCAAGGCCGTCAATAAGCCCAAGGCCAGGGCTCTGACCGAAGCGCAGAAACGTACGAGGAAAATTCGGGGTTGGATGCTCTCTCAATCCTCACGCCCCGATCTGGAAACCTACCGCCGAGCAATGGACTTGGCCAAAGTCGCACCACCACCCGCGTGCCGTCGGGCGGGGAAAGAATCTTTTGACGAGAGTTTCAAGGTTCACAACTTAAAAGGGTCGATCCGTGCCGAGTTTTCCCGTCTCTGGCGAACCCGGTCACCGCAATAGCGCACGCCCACGCACGCGCGTGCGCTCAAGGAAACCCGCATCAACACTGCCCGCACGCGTTGAATTCTGAAATACCGTTTGACGTGCGCTTTCCCGTCCGTAGAGGATCGGGGTCATGACGACCACGACCAAAGAACTCCCTTTACCTGAACTGCTAGAGATGGCCGACGAATCCCTACAAGGGGAAGCTGCCTACTTGCGGGTGATGTCGCTCGGTCGGCCAGAGCCTGAACTGCTCGCATTGAATCGTGCAGCGGAGAAAATCTCCAAGCTGGGCCGGGGTTTGCGGAAATTCGTGCCGTCAAGGGAAGGTTAGAAGGACGACCCCCGAGCCTGCCCACCTGTCAGGTCAACGGGCTCGGGGTTGGAGTAGCTTGTGCTCGCCAACAGTAACACCGCTTTAAAAAAGCGGCAAGAAAAATTGCGCCTTACCCCAGGTGAATCCGCTTTAGTCGAGAACGCGGATGCTAACCGGGGGTTCACTTACACCGTGCCAGCAACGGCGCTTGCCCGCTGTTATGCCTGCCATGCTGTTACAGCCGAGGTCATTCTGGCTTCCGGTTATGCAGTCAACGTTGATCTTGAACTTGACCACGGCGAACCTCGCGCCGTTCTGACTAGCCCGCACACCTGCCCGGAGTCGCAGAGCCTTGGGGAATTTCGGGATGCGCCTACAGAGCAATGGGACGGTGCCGGACAATGACCACCACCACCGGCCAGGCCGACACCGGGGAGATTCTCCGCGCGCTTGATCTGTTGCTCGCAGCGGGTTCCGTTGCCGAGCTGCGCTGTCCGAAAACAAAACAGGGAACCGGTTCTGGCTACTATGACGATTACGCCGTCATGGCGTCCAAGGCCACGGCACTCAGCGGGACGGTCGCGGGCGTCTACGTCACCGTGAACCCGGTCAATCCCGATCTGCTGGCCAGGCGGGTGAACCGGTTCGAGTTTTGGGCTAAGGACACAACCACCGACGAAAACATTCTCTGTCGCCGGTGGTTGCTCTTGGACTTCGATCCGGTCAGGCCAGCGGGGATTAGCTCAACCGATGCTGAGCATGACGCTGCACTATCACGGGCGCTGGCGTGCCGGGCCGATCTGGCCGCACAAGGCTGGGCAGCGCCGATCATGGCCGATTCGGGCAACGGTGGGCACTTGTTATACCGCGTTGACCTGGCGAGCGACAAAGAAAGCCAAGCGCTTATCACGCGGGTTTTCCAAGCGCTTGCGCAAAGATTCACCGACGCCACGGTCAAGCTGGACACCGACGTATCGAACGCCGCGCGCATCTGGAAAGTTTACGGAACGCTGGCCTGCAAGGGCGACGCGACCGCAGAACGCCCGCACCGCTACGCCCGGCTGCTGGAAGTTCCCGCCGAAATCAAAGTGCTTGCGCGGGATCAGCTTGAAGCCGCCGCTGGGCAAGTTCGGGAAATCATCCCCCTACGTTCGTCCAATCACCAAACCAAGGGAAAAGTTTTCGATCTGGCTGGCTTTCTCGCCCGGCACGGGCTTGAAGTCAGATCGCAAGGCCCGTGGCAGGACGGTACCTGCTACGAGCTAAGCGTTTGCCCTTTCAACGCCGAGCACCAAGGCACGGCGCACGTCGAACAGTTTGCCAGTGGAGCCCTAAGCGCTGGCTGTCATCATGAAAGCTGCAAGTGGGAATGGCGGGATCTGAAAGAACACTTTGAACCTCAGCCCGAAGCCCCTTGGCTTAGTGAAGATGCTATTGCGCTGGCGTTCACCACGGCGCTGGCCGACGATCTGAAATACACGGCCAGCATGGGCCTCTGGCACCGTTGGATCGGCACGCATTACCAGCCCGATAAAAACCTGCAAGCTTTCACCGAAGCCCGGAATATTTGCCGCACAGCGGCAAAAACCGCGACGGAACCCGACAAAGCGCGAAAGCTGGCATCAAGCGCAACCGTTTCCAGTGTGGAACGCCTGGCGCGTTATGACCGTCGCCACGCTGTTGCCGAAGATGAATGGGACGCTGATTCTTGGCTCTTGAATACGCCAGGCGGAACCGTGGACCTGCGCACGGGCACAATGCAAACCCACCGCCGTCGTGATCACATCACCAAGATCACACTGGTTAACCCTGGCGGTGATTGTCCGCTCTGGCTGAGATTTCTTGACCGTGTGACGGCTGGAAATGTGGACTTGCAAAACTACCTGCAACGCATGACCGGCTATTGCCTGACGGGTTCCACACGAGAGCAAGCGCTTTTCTTTTTTTACGGTTTGGGTGCCAACGGGAAAGGCGTTTTCCTGAACACCGTCACCAGCCTGCTGCAACCCTACACAGGTATTGCCCCGACCGATTTGTTTTTAGCTTCGCGCAACAGCGGCGAGCGGCATCCGTGCGATGTGGCCGCATTGCTGGGAAAGCGGCTGGTCACCGCACAGGAAATCGAAAGCGGTGCCCGCTGGGATACGGAGAAACTCAAATCACTGACGGGCTCAGAACGGCTCACCGCCCGTCACATGCGGCAGGATTTTTTTGAATTCAACCCACAGTTCAAGCTGATACTGGTCGGCAACCATCGGCCCGGCTTGCGCAGCGTTGATCCTGCCATTCGCCGCCGTTTTAACCTGGTGCCGTTCACCGTGACCATTCCCGAGGCCGAGCGCGATCAAAATTTGTGCGAAAAACTCAAGGCGGAATGGGGTGGCATTCTGGCATGGGCAATTGAGGGTTGCCTACAGTGGCAGCGCAAGGGGTTGAACGCACCGCAAAAGGTACGCGAGGCCACGGGCGATTATTTTGGGGCGGAAGATGCACTCGGGCGCTGGATTGACGAATGCTGCAATTTAGGGATCAAGCAACAGGCCAGCAGCAACGCGCTTTTCACAAATTGGCGGGAATGGGCAGAAAAGGCCGGGGAATATGTGGGTAGTCAGAAAAATTTTGGGCAAAGCTTGGAAGCCCGTGACGGGATCGTTCGTTATCGCACAAGTCAAATACGCGGTTATTTCGGGATCAGCCTGAAAACTTACGAAGAACTGCGCGCGGCTGAAGCCATCAAACCGGCCACTGTGGAGTTTGTCCAATGACGCCCGCCGAGTTGTTGCTGGCCATCGAAAATTCGGGCGGTCACCTGGAAGTCTCACCAGAGGGGCACTTGCGCGCGCAGACAGTTCAGCCAGAGTTTCACACGGCTGTGCAGGAGCAGGCAGACGCGCTTATTGCCTTGTTGCGAGAACGGGCGAAACCGCAGGCAACCGGCTTTCTGATTCCCGTGGCCGATCTGGCCGCATCACGGGCTCGCTACGAACGGGCGCAAGCAGCGCCGTGCCCACCACCACCACCACCACCGCCACCGCCACCGCCACCAGCGCCAGGGTACGTGTACCAGCCGAGAACCCCAGAACAGTGGTACCGGCGAATTGATCAAGATTTCAGATCGAACCACAGGTTTCGACCGAAGCCAGTACCAGCGCTGCCCGTCGAGGATGATCCCGAGATCGAAACTGACGGTGACGAAGATGACGGCGGGGAACCGAAAAGCAAGGTCAGTTCAACAACGCCCTGTGTCTGCGGTCACGCTCGGAAAGATCATCACGTCACCCCGGAAGCGCACGTTGCTGACGGTGACTGCGCCTATTACTGCATAACGTCACATTGCAGCGTTTTCGCCTACAAAGACGGGAAGCACGCGCCGTGCACCTGTCAACACTTTCGGGTCACTGAGACCGACACGCCAAAGCTGACGCGTGCTCGGGTCGGGCCTTACGACCGTTGCGCGAATCCCGCGTGCGGTCACTGGAAAACCGACCATTGCACCAAAGCCAAGCCGGGCAAAGCCGGTCGGCTCAAGCCGGGTGAGTTGGCGTACCACATCTTGAGCAAGGCGGACGGCACTGGCAGCTATCCATGCAAGCACTTTTCTCTGACCGACGCCGCCTGTCAGTGCGATAGCACGAGCTGCTCTGCGACCGCGGACGGCGTGAATTTCTGCGAGTGCGAGAAATTCGTCAATCCCTGGCTGACGCCAAAAAAGAAGGCTGTGACCAGAAGAAAACGCGCTACGGTGAGCCAGGATGCTTCGCTGGCGGTCGCCACGACCTCCAACACCTTGGAAAGTGTCCCAGCCAGGCCGCGCAAATCGAGAAAAAAGAAAACCGCTTTTGTGACCGGCACCACGGAACTGTTCCCGCCAGCGAGCGTGAACCCATGATTACCTATTGCATCCTCTGCCGCGCTGAAATCCCCGAGAAACGCCAACGCCGCGGGGCGTGCACGTGTTCGAAAGATCACCAGCAAGAATATCGACGCCAGCGCCGATCAGAGCGTGCCTTGCGAGCTTGCCGACTTTGTGGCAGGAAGGCCCGCAAGCCCAAGGTTGTTGAGGCTGTTGGGCCTGTGCCCATGGAGCACACCGCAACTGTGGAGAGCAGTGAACAGCTGAAGCCGTGAACCCCGAATGACACAGGCTGTGCAAATCTCGATGCCTGCGACGGAAGAAAACAGGGGTACACTTCCGGCTGAGGCAACTACCCGAGCGGGCCATGGAGAAGCCATGGCGCGACGGAGATTTCAAAGTCCGAAACCATTTAAGGAGGGTCAATTCTGGTGGTTGCGCGTTTGGGATACCAACCTAACCGGCAGCCGAAAACGTCAACGCTTGAAGCTAGCACCGGCAGAGATGCCAGTGCGGGAAGTGCAAAAAATCGCCGCAGAGAAACTCCAACCCATGAATCGGGGCTTGGTGTTGACTGGCGCGGCAATGAACTTCGGTGACTTTGTGACCGACATTTACGAGAAAACTTATCTGCCATTGCTTTCGAGCAGCACGCAGGAGTCCTACAACGGCGTGATCTCGAAGTACCTTGAGCCGGAATTCTCGCGGTTGTCACTGCGCGACCTTACGCGGCTCACGGTGCAGCAGTATTTCTCCGGCATGGCGGGCACGGTGCCATATCCCACAATTTCGAAGATCAGGGACGCGCTGTCTTCCATCCTCCGCTCTGCGGTCGATGCCGACTACCTGATCAAGAACCCGCTGGACGGGTTGCGCTTGCCACTGGATAAGCGTCCCCGCCAGCCGAAACCAACCATCACACCCGAGCAGTTCCACTCGCTGCTCGAACTCGTTCCCGAGCCTTACGCATCCATGCTGTTTGTGAGCGTGTGGACCGGGTTGCGCGTCTCCGAGCTAATCGGGCTGAAATGGCGGTGCATCCATGCCGACAGCATCACGGTTGAAGAACGATTCTGCCGTGGTGACTGGTCAACTCCTAAGACCAGCGCCTCTGCGGCGACGATTGGCGTTGCTCCACAGGTAATCGCGCGCATCCTCCGTTTGAAATCCCTCACCGTGGAAGTTCGAGCAGGGCGCGCGGTCAGAAAACACAAACTGGTCAAATCGGCAGGGCCAGACGATCTGGTTTTCCAGAGCGTTCAGCAAGGCAAGCCGATGAATGACCAAAACGTTTTGCGACGGCACATCAAACCGGCGGCCAAAGCGCTGGGGCTGTCCTTCGTCAACTGGCGTTGCTTGCGAACGTCCCACGCGACTTGGTTGGTACAGGCCGGTGCGGACGCCAAAAGCGTTCAGGGTCAGATGCGCCACTCGCGCATTTCGACCACGATGGACATTTACGCGCAAATCGTTCCGCTGGCGCAAATCCGAGCGCTAGAACAGCTTTCGGAGTTCGCCAAAGCTGCCACAGTAGATTCACGGTCCAAAACGGTCCAATAAGAGCGGTTTTTTAGGGTCACAAAAATGGCTGCAATTGTTGCCAACCCGTTGAGAAGATTGGTGGAGCTAGTCGGGATCGAACCGACGACCTCATCGTTGCGAACGATGCGCTCTCCCAGCTGAGCTATAGCCCCGCGCGGTGGCGAGTTTACTTTTTGATTTTACCAGCCGTTCCGCGATTTCGCCTAGACGCGTGATCCTGAAGCGTTCACGTGCGGAGCGGCGAGTACATGGAATCGAAGGCTATAATTTAGTTGTGAGTTCTTCCAAAGTAAGACAGGTGGCGTCGGCGGACTTCCCTACCCGCTGGGGACATTTCCTGATTCACGGGTTTACGACCAAGGCATCCACCTCCGGCGACGGCGCTAAGACCGAAGAGGCGGTGGCGCTGGTCATGGGCGAGGTGCATTCCGGGTCGCCGCTGGTGCGCATCCACTCCCAGTGTTTGACCGGCGACGTATTTGGCTCCCTGCGCTGCGATTGCCGCCAGCAACTTGAGATGTCGCTCTCCATGATCGCCCAGGCGGGTGCGGGCGTCCTGATCTATGAGCAGCAGGAGGGCCGCGGCATTGGGCTGATGGCAAAGCTGCAGGCCTACGCGCTCCAGGACAGCGGACTCGACACGGTGGAAGCCAACGAACGTCTCGGGTTTAAGGCCGACCAGCGCGAGTTCCTCATGCCAGTCGAGATCTTGAAGGCGTTGGACATCAAGCGCGTGCGTCTGCTCTCGAACAATCCTGATAAAGTGGCTGCGCTCGAAAACGCCGGTATCCAGGTGACCGAGCGCGTGCCCTGCGAAATCGCGCCCACCGCACATACCGAAGAATATTTGAAGACGAAGCAGGAGAAGCTGGGGCATCTGTTCACCGGCCGCAGCGATCAGCATTAAAGCAGCAATCGCCGTAGTTCTTCCCGATTCTTTACCGGCAGGCCGCGCAGGGCGACTCGCGCCAGCGCCACATAGACCTCACGCGCGCCAGGATGGTTCTTCAGCACCGCCAGGTGTTTGGCCACCGTCTCCGCGTCTCCACGAATCAGCGGGCCGCTAAAAGAGTGCGCTGGACCAAAGCTCGAGTAGTTCGCCAAGGTCTGCCGGATGATGGGCAGGCTCTTGCAACGCGCATCCTGGCGACTAAGTCCGGCGGCGCGAGCCGCTTCTTCAAGTGTCACCAAGAAAGCCACCAGCAGCGGGGAGGTCAGAGTGGCCCAGGCGTGGTAAGCCGCTTTACGCGCCGCAGGTAATGAAAAACTCACGCCTCCCAACTCGTGGACGATTCGCCGTGCCACTCGTGTAGCCTCGTCATCGCCTTCGATCGCGAAAGGCACTCCCTGTAAAGTGGGATGCGCTCCGGCTACGAACGTCATCAGCGGATGCACGGAGGCAACCGCGGCGCCTGCCTTGCGCAGCGGCTCAAGCTCGCGGCTGACGAGCGCTCCGCTGGAGTGAAAGGCGAATCGAACTTTATCCTGAACTTTGCCTTTTTTCTGAACCAGGACGCGAGCAGCGAGACGACTCGCGAGCCCCAAAGCCGCCCCGCGAATCTCGCGGTCAGGAACGCAGAGCCACAGCAAGGTGGCATCCAGCTTGGCGGAGTGAGCGGTGACGGTCTGCGCGCCCACTTTCTTCGCGAGTTTGCGCGCTTTCCGGCGCGACTGCGGCGAATCGCGCGTGACGATTTCGGTAATCGTGAAACCGGTGGCGTCAAGCACCAAGGCCAGAAAAGTTGCCAGGCTCCCGGCTCCAACGATGGCCACGGTGGGTTTCCTCGCCGCTGACATTTTGACCGTATTTTCGACCATCGGTTTTTCGCTGCTCGGTTTTCGGCTCAACCGCGCAGCATACCTTATATTGTTGTCATGGCGAAAGCAGCAGAAACTAAATCAGCAGTTGGGAAATCAGGGCAAGCCCGCGTCCTCTCTTCCCGAATCAGTTACCGCGGCCCGGTGTTCAGCGTGACCACCGATGAAGTGGAAGAGCCCGGGGGCGTGCGCGCTCGCCGCGATGTGGTTCGGCATTCCGGTTCCATCGTTGTTCTGGCTGTCGATGATCCGGCCAACCATCACCCGGCAAAAGCCGCCCGCAAAGTCGAGCCCCGCATCCTGCTCGAACGCCAGTATCGCCACGCCGCGCAGTCGATGATGTGGGAACTGCCCGCCGGACGCATTGACGATGGCGAAACGGCGCTCACCGCCGCCAAGCGCGAGTTGCTCGAAGAAACCGGGTACCGCGCCCGCCAGTGGAAGCGAATCCTGCATTTCTACGTGAGCCCCGGCTTTCTCGACGAAACCATGACCATCTACCTGGCCCGCGGCCTCCAAGCCGGTGAAGCCCAGCCCGAAGCGGATGAGAAGATCGCGGTCAGATTTTTCCCTGTATCGGAGGCGAAGCAGATGGCGCTCAACGGCCGCATCCGCGATGCCAAGACGATCGCGGGGATTCTGTGGCTGGCTCAAACCCCGCGCCTAACACGTTAGAAAGAAGATGCACTACCCCGACGGCGTCCGGTCTGGTATCCCGTCCTTTCCTCCGGGATTGGGTTCGGATTGCCCCTTCCTCCCGTATGTGATTGCAATCCTTGACAGTCCTTCCCGTCAGCAGCACAATGCCTACACAATTTCTTGCGAGTCCTTGGAATCTGGCCTTTTTCGGGGAAATCCGCAAGAAAGAGGAGAGCGCACGTGGAACGTCTGAAAGGCACTGTGAAGTGGTTCAACAACGCCAAGGGATATGGGTTCCTTGGCCGAGATGACGGACCGGATGTATTCATTCACTACAGCTCCATCACCACCGAGGGCTACAAGAGCCTGCAGGAGGGCGACAAGGTGGAGTTTGAGATTGTCCAGGGACAGAAAGGGCCGCAAGCTGCCAATGTGACCAAGTCCTCCTGATGGGAGGCCGTTTCACTCAGTCCGGTTTTCGGAAGCAAGCGCTGTTCCCCCCGACGCCCGCGCTGGCTGTGTCCTCCAGCTTCGCGCAGGTAGGCACCATTCTTCTCTTCGCCTCTTAGTCGTACCGGGTCGGTCTGGGGACTCTTGACAATGTACCAATTATGATACAGCATTAAACGGTGGCGGGAAGGAACATGCGCCTGAAATACCCGTTCGCTTTTACCGGACGGCCCTGGGCAAGGAAGCTGCACTGGAATGGCTGCGCAGCCTCGACCGGGATGACCGTCACGCAATCGGAATGGACTTGATGCGGGTACAATTCGGCTGGCCCATTGGAATGCCTCTGGTGCGAAGCCTGAAGAACGGACTGTGGGAAGTTCGCTCAAGGCTGCCCAGCCAACGGATTGCCAGGCTGATTCCGTGTTTCCACCAAGGCGCTCTGATCGTGCTTCACGGCTTCATCAAGAAGACGCGTAAGACTCCAGCGGAGGATCTTGCGCTCGCGAAGCGACGGATGACGGAGGTGACGACGTGAAAAAGAAAAACCCTCATATTGGCTCGTCGTTGGATGAGTTCTTGAAAGAGGAAGGCATCCATGAGGAAGCCCGCGCCACCGCACTTAAAGAGGCGATTGCGTGGCAAGTGCAGAAAGCGATGAAGAGAGCGAAGATTAACAAGGTGGAGATGGCGCGCCGTATGAACACGAGTCGGGCGGCACTGGATCGTCTGCTTGATCCGGGCAACACCTCGGTAACTCTGCAGACATTGTGCCGGGCGGCGCGGGCAATTGGGCGCGACCTCCGGATCGAGTTGGTTCAACGCTAATCATTTCGGGTTGCACATGGACAACAAAGCCATTGCCGGACTTCTTTATGAGACTGCCGATCTGCTGGAGATCGACGGGCAGGACTCGTTTCGCGTGCGCTCCTATCGCAACGCCGCCGAAGCCATCGAAGCCTTGCCGCAACAGATTGCCGACCTGATTCCAGAGCCGAAGAAGCTTCTCGAAATTCAGGGCATTGGCAAGGGCATGCAGGCCAATCTGCTGCAGCTTTTCAAAGATGGCACCATCGAAGCCCACACCGAGCTTTTGAAAAAATACCGACCCTCGATGCTCGAACTGCTCAAGATTCAGGGTCTGGGGCCGAAGACGATTGCCTTGATCTGGAGCGCCTATCAGGTCAGCGATCTCGAGGGCGTGGAGAAGTTGGCGCGCGAAGGCAAGATTCGCACCCTGCCGCGCATGGGCGAAAAGCACGAACTGAAGCTGCTCAAGGCTATCGAAGACTATCGCCGCATCGCCGGACGCTTCCTGCTCGACACGGCAGAAGAGTTGGCAGAAAAGTTGGTGGAACATCTGTTAACTGCTGCAGGAGTGGAAAAAGTCACACCCGCCGGCTCGCTGCGCCGCGGACGCGAAACCGTCGGCGACCTCGACATTCTGGTCACCGGCAAGGCCTGCATCCAGCCAGAGCCGCGGCAGAAAATCATCGAGCATCTGCTCCGCTTCCCTGGCCTGATGGACGTCATCGCGCAGGGAGAAAACAAAGTCAGCTTCCGCCACCGCAATGGCATGCAGGTGGACGTGCGGCTGCTGCCTCCGGAGTCGTTCGGAGCGGCAATGCAGTATTTCACTGGCTCCAAGGCGCACAACGTGGCTTTGCGTCAGCGAGCGCTCAAGATGGGCTTCACGCTCAACGAATACGCCCTCGCCAAGGTCGAAGACGAAGACGAGAAGCCGGTCGCGCGCAAAACCGAAGCAGAAATCTACGCCAAGCTCAAGCTCGACTTTATTCCTCCCGAGCTGCGCGAAAATCTCGGAGAGATCGAAGCCGCCGCCACTCACACCCTCCCCGTTCTGATTGAGTTATCCGACATTCGCGGCGACGTGCATATGCACACCGTCGAAACCGACGGCCGCAACACCATTGAAGAAATGGCCGAAGCAGCGCGGGAACGCGGCTATGAGTACATGGCGATCACCGACCACTCCAAGAATCTAGCCTTCGCCAACGGCCTCACCGACGAACGGGCGCTGGCGCACATCGAAAAAATCCGCGCGGTTGAAAAAAAGATGAAGGGCATCCGCATCCTTACGGGAATTGAGGTCGACATTCTGGGCGACGGCTCGCTCGATCTTTCCGATTCGGCGCTCGAACAAATGGACATCGTCATCGCCAGCGTGCACTCGCAGTTCAATCAGGATCGCGCCACCATGACCGAGCGCCTGCTGAAGGCCGTCGCCAATCCCAACACCTCGCTGATCGGGCATCCCACCGGACGCCTGCTGCTTCGCCGCGACGCCTACCAGTTCGATCTCGACGCGGTTCTTAAAGCAGCGGCCAAACACAAAGTGGCGATGGAACTGAACGCTTATCCCGATCGTCTCGACCTCAGTGACGTTCATCTGCGGCTTGCCAAACAACATGGAGTGAAAATCGTCATCAACACCGATTCCCACCACACTTCGCACATGGAAAAACTGCATTACGGCGTCACCCAGGCGCGGCGGGCCTGGCTTGCGAAGGAAGATGTGCTGAATACCTTGCCTGCCGCGGCGTTTGCCCGGGCCATGAAGCATGTCTGGTAAGCGGCTGGGGCAACCAAGGCCAAAGCCGCCAGATAACGACTAGCACAGGTTACGCGAGCGAGTTCGTCAGCATCCACGCGCAGCCAAGAACTACTGCCCGGCTTCGGTGAAGACGGCGGGGCTGGCTACTCCGGCAGCGGTGGCGTTGATGGTGACCGTTCCGGCAGACGAAGGCAACGTATAGAACTGGGTTGCGGTTCCATTGCTGCCGGTGATCACCGGATTCTGGCTGGAGAAAGTACCTCCTGCGCCGCCGTCGTCAAAGGTAACGCTGACGCCGGAAACAGGATTCCCATACTGGTCGGCCACCAGCACGGTGAGCGCCAGGGGCAATTGCGTTCCGGCAGGAGCTGCCTGACCATTGCCGCCGGTGACGGTGACGTTAGCGGCGGGTCCGGCAACGGAGTTCTCGATAAAAGAGATGTTGCTGAGACCGGTGGACTTGCCGGTGACCGTAATCTTGGAGACTGTCGTAGGCAACTGCAGCGTACTAGAAGCCAAGCCATTAGCGTCGGTGACCGCGGAAGACGGACTGGGAACGGCGCCTTGGTTCGCAGTGAAGGCTACAGTCACGCCGGGGACGCTGTTGTTGTAGAAGTCCCGGGCCCGGGCGATGACCGGTTTGGCAAGAGTGGAACCGGCGGCGCCGGTCTGGTTCGCTCCGCTGTAAGCAACGATCTTTGTGGCCGGGCCGGGCGTTGCAGTGGCGGTGGTGGTGGCATTGCCAAAGCCGGTCCCGGAGATGGTCAACGTGTAGGTGCCAACTTTTTGCGGAAGGGTATAGAAGACCGGCGAGGTATTGCCGTTGGCGTCGGTGACGGCGGAGGCGGGACTGAAAGAACCGCCTTTGCCCCCGTCACTGAAGTTGACGGTGGTGCCGACGTCGGGCTGTCCGGTGTAAGGGTTGACGACCTGGACCTGAAGGGGAGCGGGAAGCTGGGTGGCCACGGCAGCGGTCTGGGCGTTACCTCCGGTAATGGCGGCGGTGTGAAACAGTCCGTAGGCTTCGAGACTGGTTAGAGTGGCGACATAGACGCGGCCGTTGGCGACGGTCTGAGTGACAAAATGCCCGACGACGGGCAACTTGTCCCGCGAGTTGGGGGCCTGATTCGTGCCATAGAGCAGTTGCATAGAAACGGCGTCAAAGGCCAGGAGTTGCGCTCCGCTTTCCATGACCCACAGAACTCCGTTGCTGTTGCCACTGGCGGAAATAGACGGGGAGTGGCTGCCGGGATAGCTTCTGGCAGTCCCGACGGGAGTGCCGAGCCTCCCGCCGGACAACGGGAAAGCCAAGATCGGAGAGCCATTGGGTGCGAAGTATACGGTGTTGTTCCAGTAGGCGGCAGAACCGAACTGGACCTCGTTGGTGGAGTTCGGTTCGAGCGCAACCTCCTGGATAATTTGACTGTCGGCACCAGCGGAGTACGCCCCCAGGTTGTCGCGATCCAGAACGTAAACGATGCCCTGCTTGCCGCTGGCGATGAGTTCATAGGGATAGGGGCCGTCTTGATCGGGGAGGATGAGAGCTCCGGTGGAACTCAAGTCAAAATCGTAGGTGTTGAGGTAGGCCACGTTCCACGGCGTGAAATAGTCGGCAACCGTAAGATCGGGGTAAAGCTTCACCACGCTGTTGCAGTAGGTCTGGCCACCGTTTTGGATGTCGTACCCGTTGTTGCCGGCTTCGGCGGTCTCCACGAAGATGTTGCCGGCTTCGTCGGCGGCGAGACCGTTGCCCGCCTGCCAGATGGACGTCAATCCCTGGTCTGGCGAGGTGTTGAACACAGCGAGTTGCGACAAACTGGTAGGGTCATAGGAAAGAACCCAACCGCTGTTGCTGTCATTGCAGTAGTTCGACCCGAACCCCAGGTAAAGAATACCGTTCAGCAATAAGAGGCCGGGCCGGTTTTTCTGATGGAGGCTATTGAAGACCATCTTGTGGCCCTTATTGCTGATGCTCTGAGCGGTGATCAGGACGGGGCTGCCCGGTTGCTCATTGCCGGTGGTGATGTCGAGAGCGTGGAGATGATGACGGACGGTAGTGTTAAGAAGGGTCTTAGCCACCAGATACATCGTGCCGGCGGGCGCGGTGGGGGTGGGAGTCGGATCGATGACAGGAGTTCCGACGATGCCTTCCTGGCTGAAACCCGGAGCAGAGCCGCAGGGGAGATATTTCCCGCTGGCGGTAGTGCCGCCGACGTTGAGCATGCTGGCATACCACAACTGAGTGCCAGTTTCAGCATCAATCGCGTAGACCGAATCTGCCTGAGTAACGACATAGATGACGTTGTGGGTGCCCTGGCCGGGGATGTTGACGTTGGGCACATAGAGGGGCTGTGCCATAACGACATAGTCGACCGGAACGCTGAAGAGCCTGCCAAAGCTGTTGCTGTTGACATTGGAGGGAGCGAGCAGAGTTTCGTTGGAATTGGCTCCGCTGCGCGCATTGTCACCCCGGCTGGAGGGAACGGGCAGCAATTGCGCGAACGAAGAAGAGAGCAGGGCAACACAGACGACGAACAGAGTCAGGCGAAGCTTACGGGCGAGCGTCGCGCTGCGCCTCGAATGACAAGCGGATCGGGAAGACGCACCAGAACTAGTCTTCCCAACGTGAGGTAACAAAAAGTGGCGCATTGCCTTTGTTCCTTCCAAGATAAAACTGCCAGGGTCTGCCCTGTCAGGTAGCACTTTAGGTGCCGGGGGAGGGGATCACCAGAAACCGCAATCTTGATGGAACTGCGACGGTTATGGGGCTTTATACAACGGAAAGCTGTGGAATCACAACCCCACTTTTGGGCAGTCGCAAAGTCCTGCACATTTGCGCCATTTCCCGGGCGCACCAGCGTTCCTTACCTGTTGCGTAATTTGCCAGGGCGATGCGAGCATGCCCAATTGCAGGGGGAACCGCGGGGTAGAATGGGAAAAACTTTACCCATGTTCCGGGCGATTCCCTTCCTCTTTGGTGACAAAATTGACAGCCCCCACCCGGAGCTTATGTATAATCAATAGGATACAAACCTTGGGACCCCGCGACTTTGGACTCCAATTTGCCCTTTTGAACGGCGATGAAGTCGCGAACTGGTAACTCCAAAGGTTTGTCCGCAGCGGCGACCGGGTGAGGTTGTGTCACTATTTACCTGGCGGCATCACGATTCGTAATTCCCCCGCAACAAGAGATAGTTAGTCTGGCGTGGCAGCGCAAACGCATGGTTAACAAGAAGATTGTCATCATTGGAGGCGGGCCGACGGGACTGGGCGCGGCCTATCGTCTCCACGAACTCGGTTACGAGAACTGGGTGCTTTATGAGAAATCCAACGACGTGGGCGGACACTCGACCTCGCATGTGGATCCCATGGGATTTGTGTGGGATGAGGGCGGGCACGTCATCTTTTCGCACTATCCCTATTTCGACAAGTTGATCGACGACATGCTCGGGAAAGAAGTGCACGAGCGCGTCCGCGAGAGCTGGGTGTATCTGCAGGATGTCTGCGTGCCGTATCCCTTTCAGAACAACCTGCGCTACCTGCCGACGCCGCTTCAGGTGAGTTGCCTGATGGGCGCGGCCAAGGCTGCGGCCAGCCGAAACGGTGACGCGGCGAATTTCCGGGAGTGGACTCTAAGCACGTTCGGCGAGGGCATCGCCGAAACTTTCATGTTCCCCTACAACTCCAAGGTCTGGACCACTCCGCTGGAGCGCATGTCGAAGGGATGGGTCGCCGAGCGCGTGTCGGTCGTGGACTTCAAGCGCCTGCTGGAAAATGTCCTCTACGAAAAGGACGACGTGGCCTGGGGCCCGAACAACAAGTTCCGCTTCCCTCTTCACGGAGGAACGGGCGAAATTTACCGGCGCATGGCGAAGCGCTTTCCGGACAAGGTTCGCACCGGAAAACAGCTCGCCGAGGTTGACCCGGCGCAGCGCAAAGTTTCATTTGCCGACGGCACCGGCGACAATTACGACGTGCTCATCTCCACCGCGCCGCTCGATTTGCTGGCGGGCATGCTCAAACCCGCCGACACCAGACTGCGCGAGGCCGCAGCGTTACTCGAACATAACGATCTCCTCGTCCTCGGGATCGGATTGAAAAAGAAGATCGATACCGGCAAATGCTGGGTGTATTTTGCGGACCCGGACATGCCCTGCTATCGGGCCACGTTCTTCTCGCACTACTCGCCCAATAACGTTCCCAACGGCGATACCGAGCAGTACAGTTCGCTGATGTGCGAGATGTCGGTTCCTCTGGGGCAGACGCTGGAGATCGAGCGCACCTATGAGCAGATGCTCGCCGGGTTGATCCGTTCGAAGATACTCGACGAAGCAGACCGGGCACGCATCATTTCCCGCTACCACCGTCTGGTGAGGTATTCCTATCCGATTCCGACCATCGATCGCGATAAAGCCCTCGCCATTCTGCAGCCGGCGTTGATGCAGCAGGGGATTTACTCCCGCGGACGCTTTGGCGCGTGGCGCTACGAAATCGGAAACATGGATCATTCGGTCCTGATGGGTGTGGAAGCCGCCAATCACATCGTGAGTGGGGAGAAGGAACTGGTGTTTTACAGCTCTTAAGGGGACTCACTATCGCAATGGAACCAACTATGACAAGTCAGCAATCACAAGTAGCGCCACGGATCAGCATCATCATCCCGTCCTACAAAACCGCTTCCATGATCTCCGGGTGTCTGGACTCGATCTTCGCCCAGACGTTCCAGGATTTCGAAGCCATCGTGGTCAATGACGGTTCGCCGGATACTCCCGAACTGGAGAAGGTGCTGCAGCCCTACCTTGATCGCTACTTGGATCGCATCGTATACATCAAGCAGGCCAACAAAGGCGCGGCGGGTGCGAGAAACACCGCCATCGCCAATGCCCGGGGTGAGTTTCTCGCGTTCCTCGATAGTGATGACTCCTGGTTGCCCAACCATCTGGAAGCGCAAATGAAGCAGTTCGAAACCGATCCGTCGCTCGACCTGGTCTATTCGAACGCTGTCCTCATTGGCGACCCCACCCGGCAGCTTGAATACATGAAGTGGTGCCCTTCCGTCGGCGAAGCTGATTTTGAGGCCCTGGTGGTGGAACGCTGCCACACCACGATGTCGACCGTGGTGGCGCGCAAAACGGCAATCGTCAAGGCGGGAGGGTTCGACGAAAGCCTGGCCCGCTGCGACGACTACGACATGTGGCTGCGCACCGCTTTTTATGGCGGCAAAGTCGGCTACAACCGCCAGATACAGGCACGTCTCTATCTCGGACGGCCGGGGTCGCTCGGCGTCTCGCCTGCCAGGATGGCAGAAGCAATCTGGCTGATCCTGGAAAAACTCCAGAAACTGCCTTTGACCCCTGAGCAGGGCAAAGTGGTACAAGACCGAGCCGCCAAGATTCGTGCGCAGTACCTGCTCGAAGATGGCAAGGACCATCTTTCCGCGCGAGATTTTGCCAAGGCTCGTGAACGCTTCTCCGAAGCGAACCATTACTTCCACAAAGCGAAACTGAGTTTCGTGCTATTCGGACTCAAAGTGGCGCCCAATACGACCAGCCGGCTCTTCACATTCTGGACGCAGTGGAATCACGGAACGCCGGCTCGAGGCAATTAGTTGTGATGTGCGATATGCAGTCCGCAATCGAAGGGTGCGAATGATTCGGTATCTGGTGGCGGGTGTGAAGCATGCGTTCGGGCTGCACCGTCCGGGGCGAAAGCTCCCCTTGCGCCCCAGCGACATTTTGCTCGCTTCCTATCCGAAATCGGGAAATACGTGGCTGCGATTCCTCATTGCGAACCTCGTCCATCCGGATCGTGAGGTCGGCCTCGGCAATCTGCACCAACTGGTCCTCGACCCCGAGATTAGCGTGAAGCGTGATTTCGACCGGGTGCCGCAGCCGCGTATCGTCAAGACGCACGGCAGTTTTGATCCCCGTTACCGGCGCGCTATCTATTTGGTTCGCGATCCCCGCGACGTCGCCCTTTCGCAGTACGAACAGCTGCGCAAACTGCGAAAGATCGGCGATGCGTTCCCCATGGAAGACTTTATCGAGCGCTTCCTGACCGGCGAACTCGATCGTCATCTCGGATCGTGGGGGGAGAACGTCGGCAGTTGGCTGGCTACCCGCTCTCGCTATTCGGGTTTTCTTTTGGTGCGGTACGAAGATCTGCTCGACGGCACGGCACGCGAATTAACGCGGGTGGCTGAATTCGCGGGATTGCCGGCAACGCCCGAGGGAATCTCGCAGGCCGTAGAGCGCAGTTCTGACGAAAAGATGCGGACGATGGCGAAGTCCGGCGGCTGGCGAAGCGATTTGCCCGAGCCGCGACTGGCGCGCATCGAGGCCGCGTGGGGTGACATCATGACGTGCCTGGGATATCAGCTCGTGACCCGCGATCCACGCAGTGCCCTCAAGTCGAGCCTGCTTGGATTGCTGGTGGCTGGAACCCCAGGCGTAGCCCGCGAGCCGTGGGAAATGGTTTTTGACGGTGATACTTCCGCCGTGCCGGGTTCTCTCGCAACACGGAACATGATTCGGTGATCGAACTGCGATGATCAAGCGCCTCATCAATACGACGAAACGAGTGCTCGGACACACCAATCCGGGACGCGAGTTTGAAGTGTTTGACGACGACACATTCATCGTGTCGTTCCCGAAATCCGGAAACACGTGGACGCGGTTTCTGATTGCCAACCTGCTCCATCCGGAAGAGCCCGCCAACTTCGGCAATATTGACCGGCTTATTCCGGAATCGGAGGGCCTGACGAGAAAACAGCTCGCAGCCGTGCCGCGACCCCGCATCCTGAAGAGCCACGAATATTTCGATGCGCGCTTTCGCAGGGTCATCTACATCGTGCGCGACCCGCGCGACGTCGTAGTTTCTCAGTTCCACTTCTTCAGAAAACGGCGGCGTGTCGCGGACGACGATTCAATCGAGCAATTCGCCGCCCGCTTTGTGGCGGGGGGAACGTGCGACTACGGATCTTGGGGTACGAACGTTGCCAGTTGGCTGGTTACGCGGCAGAAGTTTCCCGATTTCCTGCTGCTGCGTTATGAAGATATGGTGGCGCAGACCAATGCGGAACTGGCTCGCATTGCTTTGTTTCTTGGCATGCGGTCGACGCCCGAACTCGTGGCGCAGGCCGTGGAACGTTCGTCCGCCGACCAGATGCGGAAGTTGGAAGGCGCCAACGCAACCGCTTTGGTCACCAGGAATTCGCGCCCGGATGTGCCCTTCGTACGAGCGGCCAAGGCCGGAGGCTGGAAAACAGGCCTGCCCGTGCCCGCCGTGCAACAACTGGAGGCCGCCTGGGGACCGCTGATGGTTTATCTGGGATATGAGCTGATGTTTCCGGAAAAAGCGGCAACCTCCGATTTGCGGGTTCCTGAGACCACCTTGAACGGATCTTCACGATGATGTACGGCGTCAAGAAGCTCTGGAAGAACGCGCTCGGGCTGGATATCGCCGGGCGCACCCTGGCCGTCCGCGCCGACGACACGTTTATCATTTCTTATCCCCGATCGGGCAATACCTGGACACGCTTCCTGATCGCGAACCTGATGCATCCCGGAGCGCCTGTAACCTTCGCCAATATTGAGCAACTCATACCCGATGCGGAAGCGCAGTCGAGCCGCTATATGCGCCGTGCGCCCAGCCCGCGCATGATCAAGAGCCATTCCTATTCCGATCCGCGCTATCCCCGAGTGATTTACATCGTGCGCGATCCGCGGGACGTGGCTCTTTCCTACTACGATTTCTCGCGCAAATACCGCCAGATTGAAGACAGTTATCCGCTGGAGCGTTACATCGACGATTTCACGACTGGGCATTTGCTTTCGGCGGGTTGGGGTACATGGGGAGAAAACGTGGCCAGCTGGGTATATGCGCGCGGCGCGCGCCCGGGATTTCTACTGCTGCGGTACGAAGACATGAAAGTGCATCCCGACCGTGAACTGGCGCGCATCGCCGAGTTTCTGGGAATTCCAGCATCCCGCGAACTGCTGCAAGCGGTGATCGAGCGCAGCGCGGCCGACCGCATGCGCGAGATGGAAAAGACGCAGGGCAAGAACTGGGTGACAACGAAGGACAAGCGCAGCGATATCCCATTCGTCCGCACGGCGTCGGTAGGCGGTTGGAAGACGAACCTGCAAACCGAAGCGGTGGCGAAGATCGAAGCCAGATGGGGAAACATCATGGCACAGTTGGGGTACGAACTGGTGACGCGTAAGGCGGAGTGGATAGAGAACCCATCGGCGGCCATGGCAGTCCTTGGGGAAAGCCGGAAATGAAGAGGACGGACCGGAGCTGATGCGGAAGCACGAAAAAAGACAGATCCTGAAAAACGTCGGCTCCAGTTGGTCGGCGCTAGGCGTCAACATCGCGGTGGGCGTCTTTCTTTCTCCCTTCATATTGCACCACCTGGGGGACGCGGCTTTCGGCGTTTGGGTCCTGATCTTCTCGGTAACCGGCTACTACGGTCTGTTCGACCTCGGCATTCGTTCCTCCATCATTCGTTACGTCTCCAAGTACACCGCCACCGACGATCGCGAAAAACTAACTTCGTTCGTCAACACGGCCCTGTTCAGCTACGCCGGCGTTGGCGCGGTAAGCATGATCTTGACCGCGCTGCTGAGTTCCACCGTGGAGAACGTATTTCAGATTCCGCCCGAAATGCATTCGCAGGCGCGCCTGCTGCTGTTAATGGTCGGCGCCTCGGTCAGCCTTGGCTTTCCGCTGGGCGTGGTCGGAGGCATGCTCGAAGGCTTGCAGCGCTTCTACATCCTGAACTGGACCAGCATCGGCTCCTCCCTGGCTCGCGCCGTTTTGATCGTCTATTGTCTGAACCGCGGATACGGGCTGCTCACCGTCGCCCTGATCACCGTTGCCCTGCCGGTGTTTTCCTCGATTCTGCGCGGCATCATCGTATTCCGCTTGTGCCCCGTGCCGCTTGGTCTTAAGTATGTGGATCGCGATTCGTTCCGCCACATGGCCAATTACGGGGGCACCACCTTCCTGGTGATGAT
>Ga0074046_10000476_pt1 | contig 36805 bp, 31 predicted proteins | sample BogForMeECP23OM3_FD_94441 | JGI IMG/M metagenome (GOLD analysis project Ga0074046, IMG submission 94441) | Bog forest soil microbial communities from Calvert Island, British Columbia, Canada - Bog Forest MetaG ECP23OM3 | ecosystem: Environmental > Terrestrial > Soil > Wetlands ... | reverse complement strand
GCGGCTGTGGCTCGAAGGCACCCCCGCGCCGCTCCTTCCCGGGGACCGCTTCGTCCTGCGCGGCTTCACCCGCCTTGCCCACGGCGGTCAGACGCTCGGCGGGGGCGTTGCACTCGACGTCGCTCCGCCCCGGCGGCGCCGCGCAGACCGAGATCTTCTCGAAGGCCTCCTGCTGCTTGCCAAGCGCGACGTGGCCTGTGACTTGCGCATTCGCATCGGGCGCAGCGGCCTCTCCGGGATGGCAAGTGACCGCTTGCGGCGCGAGCTCGGGCTCACACCCGAGGCTCTCGACTCCGCCCTTGCGCTCCTCGTCGCAAAGCAGGAGGCGGTCGTGACCGCGAGCGGCGTCTGGCTCGCCGCGCAGGGAATGGCGGATCTCAAGACGCGCATTGGGGCTGCGCTCTCTCTATTGCATGCCGCCGAGCCTCTTCGACCCGGGGCATCCCGGGGGGCCCTGCGCGGCCGGCTGCCAGAGAATCTCGGAGAGGGCGCGCTCGACGCGGCTCTCGCCGAGCTCGGCGCCGCCGGGCTGGTCAGCGTGGAGGGCGATCTCGTGCGGCTCACCAACCACCGCCCGACGCTTCGCAGTAGCGACGAGATGCTCGTGGCGCGGATTTCTGCCGAAGCCGCGGCGGCCGGCCTCGAGCCGCCATCGCTCAAGGAATGGGCGTCGCGTCTCGGGGTCAGCCTCGAGCGCGTGCGCGAACTCACCGCGCACCTCGCGCGCGAAGGCCGGATCGTACGCGCGCCCGGGGATCTCTTCTTCGACCGCGCGGCCATCGACGCCTTGCGCGAACGAGTCGTCGCCTACCTGCAGCAGCACGGCGTCATTGACACCGCCGCATACAAGTCGCTGATCGGCACTTCGCGCCGCACCGCAGTCCCGCTGATGGAGTTTTTTGATGAGGAGCGGCTCACGCTGCGAAGGGGCGAGGAGCGTGCGTTGCGCCGCGGCGCGTAGCTCTCGGGAGAGGGCGGTCGCTCTGCAAGCAGGCCCATCGGCGCAGACTTCTAGATCCGGGGAAAAGCGCTTCTGGGAAACCGGAACGGGCGGGTGCTAAAACAACATCGCGACGGACGTGCGCGCCCAGTCGAAAACCCGGATCGCCGACAACTCGGGAGAATTCGGAAGGATGCCGAGAAACAGGATGGCGACGGCGCAGGCGGCCAGCACCACGAGCTCTCCCAAGGAAGTGTCCGCACGCGGTGCCTCTGCGCCCGCGTCGCGCATGTACATCACCACCGGAAGCCGCAGGTAGTAGTACACGGAGACGAGGCTCGTCATCACGGCGAGGATCGTAAGGCCAACGTTTCCGGCCTTCACTGCGGCACCGAAGAGCGCAAACTTCGCGTAAAAGCCTCCCGTGGGGGGAATGCCTGCCAGAGCGAGCATGAAGAGCGTCATCAGCGCCGCCAATCCCGGCCGGGAGCTCGCAAGCCCCGCGAACTCATCGAAACGGTCGCAGTCCTTTCCGCGATGGGCGAGGGCGACCATCACGCTGAAGGCGCCGAGCGTCATAAAGACATACACGACGAGGTAGAAGAGCACGGCGGCGTACGCCTCGGGCGTCGCCGTGGCGAACCCGACCAGCAGGTAGCCTGCGTGGGCGATGCTCGAATAGGCAAGCATGCGCTTTACGTTGTCCTGGATCACCGCCATGACGTTTCCAACGATCATGGTGATCGCCGCGAGACCCCAGAACAGGCCCGAAAGATTCGCAGTCGATGCGGCAGGTCCAATCGCTTCCACCACGAAGCGCATGAGGGCGAGGAAAGCCGTGGTCTTGACCGTAACGGACATGTAGGCGGTCACCACCGTCGGGGCGCCCTCATACACGTCCGGCGTCCACTGGTGAAAGGGGACCGAAGACACCTTGAACGCGAAGCCGATCGTGATGAGGCCGAGGCCCACGAGGGCGAGGGGATTTGTGGCATCGAAACCTGCACGAATCCCCGCGAAGTCCGTCTGCCCCGTCACTCCGTAGACGAGCGCCATGCCGTAGAGCAGGATCGCGCTCGCAAATGAGCCGATCAGCAGGTACTTGAGCGCAGATTCATTGCTACGGAGATCGCGGCGTTCGAATCCCGCGAGGACGTAAATCGGGATGCTCAGGAGTTCGAGCCCGAGGAAGACGGTGATCAGGTCGACGGCAGCGACCATGAGCATCATCCCGCTCGTGGCCAGCAGAATCAGCGCATAGTACTCCGCGTGATTGATGTGAAGCTCCATGAGATATGCGATGGAGAGCAGGCAGGCGAGGATCGAGGCTCCGCCGACCACACAGATTGCGAAGCTCGAGAACGGGTCGATGCGGATCATCGGGCTTGCGGAATCGAAGACGATCCGAGCGCCGGTCACGAAGTGTTGCGCAGAGACCAGGAAGGAGAGGGACAAAAAGAAGACGGCAATGCCAGCGCTCATGCTCCCGAGGCGAGCTTCGGAAGCCCGTCTTGAGAGGTACGCCTCTGCCAGAAGGACGACAAGACTCCCGAGCGCGGGGAGCGCAAGGGGAACGAGCGCCGAGGGGTGGATCGCAGGTCCCGGGATCATCGCGCGGACCCGAGCTCAAAGGCCACGGGCAAAGGCGGGTGCCCGGCCGCGGTCACATTGGGATCCGCCTCGTGCGGCTCGGGAGTGGAGGTGCGGGCACTCGCCGTCTCGACACGCCGCAGCACCTCCGTGACGGAGGCGTCGAGCCGGCGCAGGAAAAAGTCGGGATAGATCCCGACCCAGAAGATCGGGAGCAGCACGGCCACCATGACGAACTTCTCCCGCAGGCCAAGGTCAATCAGGCTTCGATTCTCGGGGTTGTCGACCGGACCGAACATCACCCGCCGTAGCATCCAGAGCATATAGGCCGCCGCCAGCACCACGCCGAAGCTCCCCAGGACGGCCGCCCAGGGTGCGACATGGTAGGTGCCGAGCAGAATCAGAAACTCTCCCACGAATCCGTTCAGCATCGGCAGACCGATGCTCGACATGGCGACCACTCCGAAGAGCGCCGCATACACCGGCATCGGCTTCGCGATTCCGCCGAAATCCTTGATCAGCCGCGTGTGGCGTCGTTCGTAGATCATGCCGACCAGGAGGAAGAGTGCTCCGGTGGAGAACCCGTGGTTCACCATTTGGAGCACGCTTCCTTCCACACCTTCGATGTTGAAGGCGAACATGCCCATCATCACGAAGCCGAGATGGGCCACCGAGGAGTAGGCCACGAGCTTCTTCATGTCCGCCTGCACCATGGCGACGAGGGCGGCGTAGAGAATCCCCATGAGCGAGAGCACGAAGATGAGGGGAGCAAAGTCGACAGCGGCGGACGGAAACAGCGGGAGCGCGAGGCGGATGAAGCCGTAGGTTCCCATCTTGAGGAGGACCGACGCGAGCACCACGGAGCCCGCCGTCGGCGCCTCGACGTGTGCGTCGGGAAGCCAGGTGTGGAACGGGAAGAGAGGCACCTTCACCGCGAAGCCCAGTGCAAACGCCACGAAGAGCCAGGTCTGCGTCTGCCACCACACCGCTTGGCCGGCCACGGGGATCACGGTGTCGAAGAGCGCCGGTGCCGTGGAGCCGGGCCCCTGCACGAAGTCGAGATTGAGCGCACCGAACTGCTGGAAATGCAGGTAGTAGATGACAAGCAACGCGACCAGCATCAAGAGCGAGCCGGACATCGTATAGAGAAAGAATTTGACCGCGGCGTAGATCCGGCGTGGCCCCCCCCAGATCCCGATGATGAAGTACATCGGGACCAGCATGACCTCCCAGAACACGTAGAACTGGAAGAGATTCAGGGCGACAAAGGCGCCCAGCATGCCGGTCTCAAGCGCCAGCATGAAGAAGAGATAGGTGCGCACCCCCCGCCGGATGTCGTTCCATGCCGAGAGGATGACAAGCGGCATGAGGAACGTCGTCATCACGAGGAGTAGAAGGCTCACGCCGTCGATGCCGACGAAGTAGCTCACTCCGTAGTCGGGGAGCCACGGGACGCGCTCGACAAACTGGAAGCCGATGCGGGTGGCATCGAAGCCCGTCCAAAGGCCGAGCGAGAGCACGAAGGTGAGCGTGGTCAGAGCGAGCGTCAGCCAGCGCCAGACACCCTCGGAAAGGCGCGAGAGGGAAAGGAGCCCGAGCACTTCGTCGAGCAAGAGAACCGCGAGGCCTCCTGCCAGCGGGAGGAAGGTCACGAGGGAGACGAGGTGGCTTACCGTCATCGTGTGCCCTAGCGCAACAGCCAGCCCACGATCGCCACAGTTCCGAGGATCATGAGGAAGAGGTAACTTTGTGTAAGGCCGGAATGCACGTACTTGAGGCCCCGCGCGGCCAGCGCCTGCACGCCGCGGGCTGTACCGTTCACCGCCACTCCGTCGATCAATCCCGCGTCGATGGAACGGAAGAGCACCCGGTCCGAGATCCACACCGTCGGGCGCACAAAGAGCGCATCGTAGATCTCGTCCACGAAGTACTTCTCGTGGAGCAGCAGCCAGAATGCATGGAAGGACTGCATGATGCGCCCCGGCAGGTCCGGGCTGCGCAGGTAGAACCACCACGCCACGACGAGGCCCGCCGTCGCGGCACCTAGGGCCAGGAGCGCAAGCCGCAGCTCTTCGCCATGGGAGACTCCCGGATCATGAAGTCCCCCCGCGAGGACCGGCGCCAGGAAATGCGCCAGGCTGTTCGAGTCCGGGATCCCGAGCCAGTCGCCGTAGACCTGCGGAAAACCCGCAAACCCCGCGAAGAGCGAGAAGACCGCGAGGACGTAGAGCGGGTAGCGCACGGTTTCCGACGGTTCGTGCACCCTGCGAAAGTTTTCCGGAGAAAGACGGGTCGCGCCGTGGAAGGTTCGAAAGTAGAGCCTGAACATATACAAGGAGGTGAGCACCGCAGTCACGACTCCGATGCCGTAGAGCCAGGTGTTTCCCGGGACGGAGTGCGCGGCGAAGGCCGTGAGCAGGATCTCGTCCTTCGAGAAGAATCCCGCGAAGGGAGGAAGCCCGGAAATCGCGATCACGCCGACGAGAAATACCCAGCGAGTGCGCGGGATCGCCCGCGCGAGCCCGCCCATTTTGTCCGTATCCTGCTCATGGTGCATGGCGAGGATGACTGCGCCGGCGCCCAAGAAGAGAAGAGCCTTGAAGAAGGCGTGCGTCGCGAGGTGGAAGAGCGCCGCCGCATAGCCGCCGCAGCCCGCCGCAAGGAACATGTACCCGAGCTGGCTCACCGTGGAGTACGCGAGAATCTTCTTGATGTCGGTTTGGGTGATCGCGATGGTGGCCGCGAAGAGCGCGGTAATCGCTCCCGTCCATGCGATCACCGCCGAGGCTCCGGGCGCCGCCGCGTACAGGAAGGACAGCCGGCACACCATGTACACACCCGCCGTCACCATGGTCGCCGCATGGATCAGTGCCGAGACGGGCGTCGGGCCGGCCATGGCATCGGGCAACCAGACGTAAAGCGGGATCTGCGCAGACTTGCCGCAGGCACCGAGGAAAAAGCACAGGCCGACGAGTGTGGCGAGCTTCCACTCGGCGCCGCCCAGCCAGGCTGGCAGCGTCACCATGCGATCGGCGATCTGAGGAAACGCCGCGGCGATTTCACGGAATGCCACCGTGGGTTTCCCGACGTCGGCGAGGGCCCAGAAGAGGACAAAAATCCCGACGAGAAAGCCGAAATCGCCAATCCGGTTCACCACGAACGCCTTCATCCCGCAGTAGGCGTTCCAGCGGTCGCTATACCAAAAACCGATCAACAGGTACGAGCACAGGCCCACCCCCTCCCAACCCAGGAACATCACCAAGAGGTTGTCGCCGAGAACCAGCATCAACATGGAGAAGGTGAAGAGGTTCAGGTAGCAGAAGAAGCGCTGGAACCCCGTGTCGTCCCGATGATCGTCGTCCATGTAGCCGATCGAGTAGACGTGGATCAGGAAACCCACGAAGGTAACCACGAGGATCATCACCGCCGAGATCGGATCCAAGAGGAACGACGCCTCGGCGCTGAAGTTCCCCGCGCCGATCCAGGTGTAGAGGTTGTCGACACGAACGCGCGGGCCTTCGGGGCCGAGGAGCTCTGCGAAGGCGAAGAGCGAGATCAGGAAGGAAGCGAGCACCGCCCCACACGAGAGAAAAATCGTACCCCTTCGGGAGAGCGGGCGGCGGACCAGACCGAGCAAGACGCCATGGATCGCCGCCGCGCCAAGCGGCAGGAAGGGGATCCAGCGCAGGAGAGAGGTCTCGGTGACCCCCGCCGCAGCGTCTACCATTTGAGCAGACTCACTTCCTCGACGTCGACGGAGTCGCGGTTGCGGAAAAGCGAGAGCACGATGCCAAGGCCTACGGCGACCTCGGCGGCAGCCACCGTAATCACCATCAAGACGAAAACCTGCCCTGTCGGATTCGCCCACGCCCGCGAGAAGCCCACGAAAGCGAGATTCACGGCGTTCAGCATGAGCTCGATGGACATCAAGATCACGATCACATTCCGGCGCGTCACGGCACCCACGACGCCAATCCCGAAAATCACCGCCGACAGCGCAATCACGTGCTCGAGGGGAACGAGCATCAGTCGATCCTCCGTTTGGCCAGGATCACCGCACCGACAATCGCAGCGAGCAGCAGGAATGAGGTCGCTTCGAAGGGCAGCACGTAGCTGGTAAAGAGCGCCTTGCCGAGTTCTCGGAAGCCGCCAAAGCCCTCCGGGGCAGGGCTGACCGCTGGAAGGGTGCCGTGGAGGAGCTTCAGGAACGCGAAAAGTCCCCACCCGCTTGCCGCGATCCCGAGCAGCTTCGGGAGGCGCGAGCGGGTGACAGGGAATACATCGGTGCGCAGATTGAGCAGCATCACCACGAACAGAAACAACACCACGATCGCACCCGCGTAGACCATGATCTGGATCGCCGCGACAAGGTAGGCGTCGAGCAGAACGTAGATCGCGCCGAGCGAGATCATCGCGACCACGAGACTCATCGCCGACGCCACCGTGTTGCGGACGTTGAGCACCATGCCGAGCGACGCCAGGATCGTCATGCCGGCAAACACGTAGAAGAGCACGGCGCCGGCACTCATCGAAGGAGCCTCTGGACCACGAGGATCGCGATTCCGGTCACAAAGACGTTCGCAAGGGACAGCGGGAGCATGATCTTCCAGCACAGGTCCATCACCTGGTCGTAGCGGAAACGCGGGAGCGTCCAGCGGATCTGCATCTGAAGCCAAATCATGACGATCACTTTCAAAAGGAACGAAAGTACGTGCAGGATGAGGCACAGGCCCGTCGCGGCGCCGACACCGAGCTCTCCCGTCAGACCGCCGATGATCTTCTGCGTCGAGAGCCAGGGAATCGTCCAGCCGCCGAGGAAGAGCGTCGCCACGATCATGCCGATCACGGGGATTTCGAGGAACTCTGCGGTGTAGAAGAGCCCGAAGCGCATCCCCGAATACTCCATGTGGTACCCGGCGATGATCTCGGATTCGCCCTCCGGGACGTCGAAGGGAGGCCGCTTGTTCTCCGCCATGATGCAGGTGAGGAACAAGATGAAGCCCAAGGGCTGGAGCAGAATCCCCCACAGCGGGAGTTTCACAAAGGAGAGCCAGCGCGGGAGAGCGTGCACGAAGCCAAAGGCCTCCAGGAAACCGAAGACCCGAAACGTCATATCCTGCGCTTGGGCGATCTCCTGGAGCTTCAAGCTGTTGAAGCACATGAACAGGCCCACCAGGGAAAGGCCCATGGTCACTTCGTAGGAGATCATCTGCGCCGAGCCGCGGAGCGAACCGAGCAGACCCCAGTTGCTGTTGCTCGACCAGCCGGCGATCACCGTTCCATAGGTCGCAATCGAGCCCACTGCGAAGACATACAGCATGCCCCAGTCCACATCCGCGGCGACCATCGATACCGGCCCACTCCCGAAGTCGTAGACCCCGGCGAAGGGCACCACTGCGAGGGTGATGATCCCGGGGACGAGCGCGATCACCGGCGCCAGGAGGTGCATGAAGCGGTTCGCGCCTTCGGGAACCACATCTTCCTTGCCGAAGAGCTTCAGCACGTCCGCCAGCGGATGCAAAAGACCGAGCACCCGGATTCCCAGGATGTCGGCGCGGTTGGCTCCGATGCGGTCCTGCATCACCGCACTCTGCTTGCGCTCGACCCAGGTGATGACCGGAAGCAGCGCCGCCATGACGACGACCACCATGAAGAGGAGCTTCAGGATGACGCCGAGATCAGGCATCTAGCGGCTCGCGTCCGCGAGGGGCTTCCCGAGCTCTCCGACACTTCCGAGGTCTTTTCCCGCAAAGGCCGGAAGCTCTGCTGCAAGCTCCCGGGAGACCGCTCGCACATCCCATTTCCGCTCAAAGCCCTCGAACCCAAGCGAAGCCCCGAGCCGCGCCAGCACCTCGCCGTCGGCGTAAGCTTCCCACGCGGGCTCGAGCGCGGGATGCACGCGCTGCACCCGACCGTCGTGGTTGGTGAGCGTCCCGCTCTTTTCCGCGGCGTGCCGGACCGGCAAGACCACATGCGCCACGCGCTCCATCTCGGAACGGTGCGTGTCGAGGACGATCACCGTGTCCAGATGAGAGAGAACGGCAGGCTCTCCCACGTACGCCGGGTCGAGAAGGTCGTGACCCATCACGATCAGCCCGTCGATGCCTCCGCCCCGGATCCGATCGACCAGCCCATTCGCGTCGACAAAGCCCAAGGCACGCGCGCCTGCTGCGTTCGCGGCCTTCTCCGCCTTCACCAGCAGCGCGTCGTGATCGCCGAGGGGCACGGCGAAACCAGCCGCCTCAGTACCGAGCGCCTCGAGCAGCCGCCGAAGCGTGTAGAGATCCTCATTGGTGGCGTGGGCGGAGGCCACCGCTGCGATCACCCCCGGGCCTTGCCTCTCGATCAGCCGTCGCAGGCGCGCCGAAGCGGCGGAAATTGCGTCCGCATAGGTCGAGACCTCGAGCGATCCCGATGCGCTTCGGACGTAGGCGTGCTTGAGCCGCGATTCGCTGCCGATCTCCTTGTAGGACATCCGACCCGCGTCACAGATCCAGGTTTGGTTGACGCTGTCGTTTCGACGCGGCAGGTATCGATAGACCCTGTTGTTCGCGACGCTCAGATAGACGTTGCATCCGTTCGAACAGCCCGTGCAAACGCCGTGCACATCGTCGAGAAACCACACGCGGATCTTGAAGCGGAAGTCCTTGGTTGTGAGCGCGCCCACCGGGCAGATATCGGTCACATTCATCGAGTACGGGTTGTCGAGCGCCGTGCCCGGAAAGGTCTCGATCACCGAGCGGTCGCCGCGCTGGAAGACCCCGAGCTCGCCCGTTCCCGGTACCTCGCGGCAAAATCGCGTGCAGCGCCGGCAGAGAATGCAGCGCTCCTGGTCGAACACCACGCCGGGACCCAGATCGACGCGCTTTTTCGCGGCGCGCCGCGGCTCCTTCGAGCGCGAGTGGGGAACCCCGTATTCGTAGGCGTAGTCCTGGAGCTTGCACTCGCCGGCCTGGTCGCAAATCGGACAATCGAGGGGGTGGTTCACCAGCAGGAGCTCCATCACCCCTTCGCGTGCGCGCTTCACGCGCTCGGTTTTCGTGCGCACGACCATGCCGTCCTTGACCGGCGTATTGCAGGCGATCTGGAGCTTCGGGATGCCCTCGATCTCGACCTGGCAGAGCCGACAGCTACCGTCGATCGAAAGCTTCGGGTGCCAGCAGTAGTGGGGAATCTCGATCCCGTTCATGAGCAGCCCGAGATCGTCGAGGGCCTGGAGGATCGTACGTCCCTCGCTGACTTCGAGCTCCCGACCGTCGACCGTAATGCGAGGCATCTCTAAAGCTCGAAGCTCTGCGGGAAGGGGCACTTGCCGTGGGCGACGTGCGCCTCGAAGTCCTCGCGGAAATGGCGAAGCAGACCCTGCACCGGCCAGGCGGCGGCGTCGGCGAAGGCGCAGATCGTCTGGCCGTCCATTTTCGCCGCCACGTCGAGCAGAATTTCGAGGTCGTCGCGCGACCCTGCGCCGCGCTCGATGCGCTCGAAGATCTTGTGCATCCAGCCCGTGCCCTCGCGGCATTGGGTGCACTGGCCGCACGACTCGTCGCGAAAGAAGTAGGTGACAATCCAGCCCACGCGGACCATGCAGGTGGTGTCGTCCATCACGATGATCCCGCCGGTACCAAGCATGCTTTTGCGCTCCCGCAAGAACTCGTTCGCCATCGGCACGTCCAACTGACCCGCGGGCAGGATCGGCATCGACATCCCGCCCGGGATCACGCCCTTCACCTTACGGCCGGCGGAGAGGCCGCCCGCGTGCTCGAACACGATCTCGTCCAAGCGAGTCCCGAGCGGGAGCTCGTAGAGACCCGGCCGTACGACGTGGCCCGATACACCAAAGATGGTGGTGCCCGGACTTTTCTCGGTGCCGAAGCCCTTGAACCACTCCGCTCCGCTCCCGATGATGTGCGGGACATGGCAGAACGTTTCCACGTTGTTCACCGTCGTCGGCATGCCAAAGGCACCGTATTCCGCAGGGAAAGGCGGCTTCTTGCGGGGCTTCGCCATCTTGCCCTCGAGAGACTCGAGGAGTCCCGTCTCCTCACCCGCGATGTAGGCGCCAGCGCCCATCATCAAGACCACGTCATGGGAAAACTTCGAGCCCATGACGCGTTTGCCGAGGTACCCCTTGGCGTAGGCTTCCTCGATCGCGCGCGCGATTTGTGCGCCGGGGAACGCGTACTCGCCGCGGCAGTAGATGAAGGTCGTCTGCGACTGGGTCGCCCAGGCGGCGATCAGGATGCCTTCGAGAAGTTTGTGCGGCGCACGTTCCATCAGGATGCGGTCTTTGAACGAGCCTGGCTCGGACTCGTCGGCGTTGCAGGCGAGATACCTCGGCTTGTCCGCTCCTTTGGGCATGAACGACCACTTGAGACCCGTGGGAAAGCCCGCCCCTCCGCGTCCCTGGAGGCCTGAGGCCTTGACCACGTCGACCACCTGATCGGGTGTCAGCTTGGTGATTGCTTTGCGCGCGGCCTCATAGCCGCCCCGACGCTCGTAGCCCTCGAGCGTGGCGTAGGCATCCTCGGCAAAGTGTTCGGAGAGATAGTTCGTTACGTAGGGGACCTTGAGCATCGTCCTACCGCAGCGCGTCCACGATGCGCTTGGCCTCTTCGAGATCGAGGTCTTCGTGGTATTTCCCGCCGATTCGCATCATCGGGGCGTACGCGCAGGCACCAAGGCATTCCTCATGGCCGAGCGTGATGCGTCCATCGGCCGTGGTTTCACCCGGCCCGATGCCGAGATGCTTCTCGAGCGCGCGCAAGAGCCCTCGCGCGCCCCGGATCGAGCAGGGAAGATTGGTGCAGACGTAGACGTGATGGCGCCCCTGGGGTCGGTCGTAGAACATGTTGTAGAAGGTCACGACCTCCATCACTTCCACGGGAGAGACGCCGAAGATCTCGGCCACCTCTCTTGCGGTGTCGGGGGAGATGTGACCGAGCTCCTCTTGAACGAGGTGCAGCGCGGGCAGTAGCGCACCGCGCTGCTTCGGGTACTTGGCGATCTCGAGATCGATCCGCGCGCGGGTTTCGGCGGAGATCACCATTCGAGCGCGCCCTTCCTCCAGACGTAGATAAATCCCACGACGAGCACACCGACAAAGCTCATCATCTCGACGAAGCCAAAGAAGCCGAGGTCGCGAAACAGGGCACCCCACGGATAAAGAAAGACCGCCTCGACATCGAAGATGATGAAGAGGATCGCGACCAGGTAGAATTTCACCGAGAAGCGCTGGTGGGGAGAGACGATCTGGTGCTCTCCGCACTCGAAGGGCTCCTGCTTCGCGGCGAAGACGCGCTTGGGTCCGAGCAGACGATGTGCCGTCAGCATGCCCGCGGCCACCACGAACGCGAGCACGAGGATCGCCACGACGCCGGCATACTGGGCGAGCATGGGGCACCCCTCCGATGGTGGCCTAAGAGGAACGGCGCGCGTGGTCTTGCAAAACGCGCCCGACCGTAGCCGCCGACGAAAATCGAGTCAATGAACTGCGAGCCTCTTTCCAAGGGGAAACGGCGGGAGGGCCGATGGTAGACTCGTTGTGTGTCGAGTGTCTGCGTGCTGGGAGCGGGAAGCTTCGGGACTTGCCTCGCCATGCTCTGCGCGGGCGCGCACGACGTCGTCTTGTGGGCGCGAGACCCCGCGCTAAGCCTTGCCATCAATCGGGACCGGCGCAATCCGCGCTACCTCACGAGCTTCGAGCTGCCGCCACGGATGCGGGCCACCTCCGACCTGGAAGAGGCGGTGGCGGGACGCCCCCTCGTGATCTGTTCGGTGCCGAGCCACGGCGTCCGCCAGGTCGCGGCGGCGGCGGCTTCGCACTTTGCGCCGGGGGCAATCCTCGTCTCGACGGTGAAGGGCATCGAGACCGAGTCGGGCCTCACCATGCACCAGGTGCTCGAGCAGGTGCTCGGGGGCGAGCACGCCCCTCGCGTTGTCTGTCTTTCCGGCCCGTCGTTCGCACGCGAAATCGCCGCCGGAAAGCCGACCGTCGTCACCGTCGCGGCCAAGGACGAGGCCGACGCGAAGGTGGTCCAGAAGACGCTCTCGTGCCCGACGCTGCGCTGCTACTCGAACCCCGATGTGGTCGGGGTCGAGCTCGGAGGCGCCCTCAAGAACGTGATCGCAATCGCCGTGGGCATCTCCGACGGTCTCGAGCTCGGCCAGAACGCCCGGGCCGCGCTCATGACCCGCGGCCTGGCGGAGATCACACGCCTGGGTGTCCGCCTGGGCGCGAGCCCACTCACGTTTCTGGGCCTGGCTGGGGTCGGCGACCTCATTCTCACCTGCACTGGCGACCTCTCCCGCAACCGCTCCGTCGGGCTTGAACTCGGTCGCGGTCGCAAGCTGACGGACATCCTGGCGGGAATGAAGGAGGTCGCCGAAGGGGTGCGGACGACCCGTGCGGCCTGCACCCTGGCCCATCGGGTGGGCGTCGAACTGCCGATTGCGTTTATGGTTCGGGAGGTTCTGGAGGACGACCTAGCGCCGCGGGACGCCGTCGACCGGCTCATGACCCGAGAGCTCAAGAGCGAGAGTCACTGATCGAAGGGGGTTTCCACGCTTGATCCCGGCCCGAGGTCCGCCTGGCGCCTGACCCCTTGAGCAGGTACCATTTAGAAAACGATTTTCATTTTCGGGTGGCTCGCCATGCGCTCACCCTCCCCGGCTCCGCCTGTGACCCTCGACACCCTCGTACCGGGGGAGGCGGGGATCGTGGAGGGGTTGGAGGGGGACGGGCCGGTAGACCAGCGTCTGCGGGACCTTGGCCTCGTCCCGGGCACGATGGTTCGCACTCTGCGCCGTGCGCCTCTCGGCGACCCCACCGAGTACGAGCTGCGCGGCTACCGCCTCTGTCTGCGACGCACGGAGGGGGAGCGGGTACGAGTCCGCAGGGAGCTCGCTCTCCGCGCTCCAGACAGCGAGTCCGCCGCATGAGTGAGGCCGTCTTGCGGCTCGGTCTTGTCGGAAGCCCGAACTCCGGAAAGACCACGCTCTTCAACGCACTTACGGGCCTTCGGGCCAAGGTCGGCAACTACCCGGGCGTCACCGTGGAGCGTCGCGAAGGCGAGGCGACGATCGAAGGTCGGCGTGTGGTCATGATTGACCTCCCAGGCACCTATAGCCTGACACCTGTCAGCAAGGACGAGGAGGTCGTAACCCGGCTCCTCTCCGGGCAGCTCGCGGGCGTGCCGCGGCCCCATGCCCTTGTGGCCGTCGCGGATGCCTGCTCCATCGAGCGCTCCCTCCTCTTGGTGGCGCAGGTGCTGAGCCTCGGCCTGCCCTGCTGCCTCGTCCTCACCATGGTGGACGAGCTCGCAGCTCGAAGCGGTGCGCTCGACATCCCGCGCCTTGAACGCGCCCTCGGGATTCCTGTCGTGGGAGTGATCGGCCATCGCGGCGTTGGCATCGACGAGCTTCGCCGCGTCCTAAGCCGCGCCGAAAGCTGGGGGCGCCCCCCGATCCTTCCTCCGGTGGACGCGGAGGAACGCGCAGGCTGGGCGGAGTCGGTGCTCTCCCACGTGCTGCACACCCGGCCCGGGCGAAGCCGCGTCACCGACGCGATCGATCGCGCGATCCTGCACCCGGTCGCAGGCACGCTGATCTTTGCAGTGGTCATGCTGGCATTTTTCCAGCTGATCTTCGCCTTTGCACAGCCCGCGATGGACGGGCTCGATCACGCGGTGGCGTTCGCCCGTGGATGGCTCCACGGCGTCATGCCCGCGGGCATCCTGGTCGACTTCCTGGTCGACGGTGTGCTCGGCGGCGTTGGCTCGGTGATCGTCTTCTTGCCACAGATCGTTTTGCTCTTTAGCCTGCTCTATCTGCTTGATGACCTCGGCTACATGGCGCGGGCCGCTTTCGTCATCGACCGCGTCATGGGATCGATCGGACTCGAGGGCCGCTCTTTCGTGTCGCTGCTCTCCTCCTATGCCTGTGCCGTGCCGGGGATCATGGCAACCCGCACAATCCCTTCCCCGCGAGACCGGCTGGTCACGATCCTCGTCTCGCCGCTCATGACCTGTTCCGCGCGCCTTCCCGTGTACGCGCTCTTGATCGGCGCCTTCGTGCCCGCGCGCCGGGTGTTCGGCCCGCTCGGGCTTCAGGGTCTTACGCTCCTCGGCCTCTACCTCCTGGGCTCGCTCTCCGCGCTCGTCGTCGCGGCCGTGCTGAAAAAGAGCCTCTTCCGGGGCCAGGGCCTCCCCTTCTACATGGAGCTCCCCCCCTACCGCGTACCGACGCTGCGCCTTCTGCTGACCCAGGTCTGGGCGAGTGCCAGGGCTTTCTTGCGCCGGGCAGGGACCATCATCCTGGGCGTTTCCCTCGTGCTGTGGGCGCTCCTCCACTTCCCGCAAGTGACGGCCCCGCCCGCCAGTGGGCCCGGGGAGGCGGCGCGCTTTACCCTCGAGCACAGTATTGCCGGGCAGATTGGCCACGCGATTGAACCGGCGATCGCGCCCCTCGGCTTCGATTGGAAGATCGGGGTGGGGCTCGTCGCGAGCCTTGCGGCGCGGGAGGTAATCGTGTCGACCCTCGGCCAGATCTACGCCGCAAGCGACCAGGACGACACCACGTCCCTGCGCCAGGCTATTCGACGCGACGTGCACCCCGGGACCGGCGAACCCGTCTTTGCGCCAGCGACCGTGGCGTCGCTTCTGGTGTTCTTTGTCTTTGCCCTCCAGTGCATGTCCACCCTGGCTGTGATGCGCCGGGAGACGAACTCCCTGCGCTGGCCGGCCTTCGCTTTTGGGTACCTCCTCGCGCTCGCCTACGGAGCGAGCTACGTCACTCACCAGGTGGTGACCGCACTTTGGTCCTAGCCCGTGCTCTCCTCTGTGGTGTGCTCGTTCTGGCCGTGGTCGGCTGCGGGACGAGGACTGTCCGCCGCACCGTGGTGGAGGACAGTGGCATCGAGGTCACCCTGCGGGGCCAGACCAAGGGCGGAGCGCCGGTCGATAAAGGCTTCCAGCACCCGGCCGCGATCTCCGGCGTGCGTCTCTCCCACCTCCTTTCCCGCATCGATATCCGCGGCGATGACGAGAAATCAACCGATCGCACACCGGCCATCCCCGCGGAGATCCTGTTCGACGTGGGAGACGCGCTCTCCAAGGGTCTCTCCCTAGCCGATTCGTCCCAGGAGGTCGTGATCATGGCGAAGCGCCGGACACGGCGCCTTGGGGTCTTCAACGAGGACTACCTGACGAGCTTCGTGGCTTTTGTGCGCGACGATCGGCTCTACATCTATCTCTCTCGAGTTGACTGGCCGATCCCGAAGAACCCCCAAGATCCGGTGAAGGAGCCGCAGATCGACAAGCCGGTCATGAAGTTCCACGTGTTGCCCTCCGAGGCGATGCAGGCCGTTAGCCAGCAGGGCGTCGCCGCCGACTGGCGCGATCCGATCTTCAAGACGCCGACAGCGGTGCGCGTGACCGCCACCGGGAAAGTCGTGCGGCGCACGATCTTGATGGAGAGCGCGCCCGACAAGGAGGCAGGCCCCGCGACGGAGGACGAGAACATCGTGGGCGGAAATCTCGCGCCCGAGACGTTGCGCAAGCTCGCCGATCTCGAAGAGGCCCGGCGCCGGGGCGAGCTCACGGAAGGCGAGTACTCGGCTCGCAAGCGCTCGATCCTGCTGGCCGACCCTTCCTCCTCCCCCGCGCCGCCGGCGGCCACGCCCCCAGCGCCTTAGGCGCAGTGCCCTTCGCGGCCAAGCCTCTCGCGGCCTAAGCAGAGACGGGCGGCCGCCGATCCGCCCACGGGCGGGCCGCCTCGAGCTGTGCAGCGACGCGCAAAAGCAGGTCTTCGTGTCCGTAAGCGGCCACGAGTTGAACGCCGATGGGCAGTCCTGTGCCGCTGAAGTAGAGCGGGAGCGAGATCGCGGGCTGGCCCGTCACGTTAAAGGGCTGCGTAAAAATCGCAAAGGGAGTGCTTCGCACCCAGCCCTGGAGGGGTTGCTCGGGGGTGGCCGTAAACTCGCCGAGCAGGGGAGGCGGCTCGCCCAGCGTGGGAGTCAGCAGGAGGTCGAAGCCCTCCTCCCACCACGCGGCGACGGCGCGCGTCCACGCTTGCGCGCCGTCCACGGCCTGGATGTACTCCGACGCACCAATCTGTCGACCGCGCTCGGCCGCTTCCCAGGTCAGGGGTTCGACGTCCCCGGGCGCGATCGATTCACCCGTCCTGAGGCGCCACACGTCGAGGTCGCGCGCCGTCCAAGCCATGATCACCCGGGCCACGTGACCGCCGATCGCGGGATCTTCCAGCGCCTTAGGATGCGACTCCTCCACATGGTGGCCAAGGGACTCGAGGAGAACCCCGACGGCGCGCACCGCGGCCGCACAGTCGGCATGGAGCGAGAACTCAAGGCGCGGCGTCCGCGCAAGAACGCCGATCTGGAGCCGCCCGGCGGGCAAGGCGATTTCCTGTGAGTAGGGTCGCACTGGCGGAGGGGCCACGTACGGGTCGCCTCGCATCGGACCCGCCACCACGTCGAGGATCCCTGCGGTATCGCGCACCGAGCGCGTGACAACGAACTCCGCGGTGAAGCCGGCCCAGCTTTCCCCGACGTCCGGCCCCTGGGAAACGCGCCCCCGCGAAGGTTTAAGGCCCACGAGACCGCACATGCTGGCGGGGATGCGAATCGAGCCCCCGCCATCGTTGGCGTGGGCAGCAGGCACCATGCCTGACGCCGTGGCCGCAGCGGAGCCTCCGCTCGAGCCGCCCGGGGAGCGCGTGGTGTCCCATGGGTTGTGGGTCGGCCCGAAGGCGATGGGTTCGGTCGTCGTCACGAGCCCGAGTTCCGGTGTGTTCGTCTTGCCCGCGATCACAAAGCCCGCGGCACGGAGCCGCTGCACCAAAAAAGTGTCCTCAGGCTCTCGCCAGCCCCGGCGCTTTAGAAAGCCCATCCCAGCGCTGTAGGGGTCGCCCGCAGAGTGTGCGACGAGATCTTTCAGCAGGAAGGGAACGCCGCGAAACGCCCCGCGCCCGAGCTCGGCCGAGCGCACCTGCGCCCGTGCCTTCTCGAATAGCGGATAGATCACGGCGTTTAGCGTGGGGTTCAGCTTTTCAATGCGTACGATCGCGCTCTCTACGAGCTCAAGGGGCGATATCTTCCCGGTACGCACGAGCTCGGCCTGCGCGGTGGCGTCGAGAATGGCGAGCGGATCGGACATGACGGGCTCCTTGCTGGGGTTGGGGGGACGGTAGTCGGTTTGGGCGGCCGCGAGCATGGCTGGTTGACGCCCTCCGGGCGCGCGCGTACCCTGCCTTCGCCTTGGTTCGATTAGGGGAATGATTTCCGGCGCTTGCAGCCCCTCGGATGCCCAGCCTAAGGGTCCTGCACCCGACGTGCTAAGCGCCACTAACGCGAGAGAGCGCAATGAGCGAAGGCCCGGGTAGGCCGAAACGGCCCGGCGACTCGACGCGTGCCGTGCATGCAGGCGAGCGCGAGCGCCCCGCGAGCGACGCAATCACCACGCCCATCTTCCAAACCTCGACCTATTGGTTCAGGGACTCGGAAGAGGTGCGTGCCTACCAAGAGGGGCGCAAGCCGCGGGACGAATACGGTCGCTACGGGAACCCGACGTGGCGCGCTGCCGAACGCAAGCTTGCCGACCTCGAGGGTGCCGAAGAGGCTGTGCTCTTCGCCTCGGGCATGTGCGCCGCGACAACCACGTTCCTTGCGCTCCTGCCCCGGGGTGGGCATCTCGTTACGACGAGCGACTGCTATCGGCGCACCCGCCAGTTCTGCGAGGAGTACCTGACCAAGCTCGACGTGGAGACCACGGTCGTCGAGCCCGCGGATCCGAAGAAGCTCGCCGACGCCTTACGTGACGGTACGACGCTCTTTTTCACGGAGTCCCCGACCAATCCTTATCTCCGCGTGATCGACGTCGCCGAAGCCTCACGCGTTGCCCATGCACGGGGAGCGCTCGTCGTCATTGACAGCACGTTTGCAAGCCCCGTAAACCATCGGGCCTTGGCCGACGGCGCGGATCTCGTCCTGCACAGTGCGACCAAATACCTGGGCGGGCACAACGATCTCCTTGCGGGAGCGGCAGCGGGGAGCAAGGAGCTCATTTCGCGGCTGCGTGGCGCGGTGGGTGTGCTTGGTGGCGTCACCGATCCTCATTCCGCGTATCTCCTGCTCCGCGGCATGAAGACGCTCTCACTTCGCATGGCGCGTCACAACGAGAACGGCCTGCGGATCGCCCGCATGCTCGAGGCCCATGCCCGTGTGCGACGCGTGTGGTACCCGGGGCTCGAGAGCCACCCCGACCACGCGACCGCGTCGCGAACGATGCAGGGCTTTGGCGGGGTCGTGAGTTTCGAGCTCGACAGCGACCTCGAAGGCACGATGCGTTTTGTCGACCGCTGCCGCATCCCCTATATCGCCCCGAGTCTCGGGGGTGTCGAGTCGCTGATCGAAATGCCCGCGCTGATGTCGTACTGGGACAAGCCGCGTGCTGAGCGCGAAGCCCTCGGTATCACCGACTCCTTGGTGCGGCTGTCCTGCGGGATCGAGGACACCGGAGACCTGCTGGCCGACCTCGAGCAGGCGCTCGCGTCGCCCTAGGCGGCGAGGGAACAAAGCCGCGCGGAGCTCGAACCCCTTAGTCGCGCCGGGCCACACCGCTCGCTTCAAGCTCAGCCTGATCATGGGAGACGAGGAGCACGACGCCGGCGCGGTTGCGTAGCTCGCGTAGATAGCGACGCAGCTCCCCGAGCCGCTCGCCATCCTCAGGAACCACGACGAGGCTATAGAGGAAGGGCTTTGGAATATCGTCGTTGATCCCATCGATCTGGTTCACGATGTCACCGGTCATGGCGTAGGTCTGGAGCTTCTCGCCTTTGCGAACGTGCGCGATCACGATCTGGCTGCCCGGCGTATGGCCGCCTGCGGCGATCACGAAAACGCCGGGGAACCCGTCAAGCCCGAGCAGAGGGCCGTCCCCGTCGAGGACCACCGGCTTTGCGCAGGCGGCCTTCTCGAGGAGCCAGCGGCCGGGGCGGGTGCTGTAGTTCGCTTGTTCCCGCTGCGCTTTGGTCATGAAGACGGGCACGGGACGGGGGATCTCCGCGCAGAGCGCCCCCACACCTTCCACGTGGTCCACATGCAGATGGGTGAAGACGAGGCCCGCGACGCGCGCGCCTGACGGAAGGCGCTCGGCGACCGAACGGAGGGGCTCGATCGGCTGCGCTCCACCGAGGCGTTCGATAGGCTTGCCGAACCTGAGGGCACCCTCCCGATCCATCCCTGTGTCGACGAGGAGGAGGCGACCATCGCTCCACTCGAGGACGAACGCGGGATAGCTCATCACATAGGGCCGGGTCGGAAAGGCGTCGCGCCTCGGATCGAGCACCGCCGACCGAGGCATCGCCTGGCTTGCGGTGTTGATCCAAGAAATCGAAATCGGTCGATCCTCGCCCGCCGCCGAGGACTGCACCTCCTCGACACTGGGCAGGGGAGCGCGCTCCCGACGGATCGCGAGGTGAGCCCAACCCACGCCCGTGGCCAGCCCGACCAGTGCCAGGAGGGGCAGGGCGCCGATCACAAGCAGGATGCGCTTCCACACGGGAGACCCCTCTTGGCCTACGAAGGACTCCATTGTGGCAGAGCGCGATCCCCGGGGTTCACTCGGCCAGCCCCGCCGCCGATAAGCAGCGGCAGACTTTCCGAGAGATCGCCGTTGCGGCCTCGGCAGGTCGGCCCGGGGGTGCGCCCATGTCCTCCACTGCCGCGCGTTTTGCTGAGCAGATCGACCTCCTCGTCCGTGCGCGCTACCCGGCTCTCTACGTCGTGACGTTCGAGGAGGGGCGCCTCGAGCAGCTCCTGTTCGAGCTCGCGCGGCGCCAGGGCAAGCCCTTCGCCGTGTGGACGGCGACGCGCGGGCTGCGCAGCGTCGGGGCCCACCACGACGAAGCGCCGGAACTCCCTCACTACCCCGCTCCGGCAGAGGTGCTCGAGCATATCCGGGTGGAGCGAGGGGCGGGGATCTACCTGCTCGAGGACCTGCACCTCTACTTCGAAGATCCGCAAGTCTTGCGTCGCCTGCGCGACGTCGCGGCCGAGCTCAAGGATTCCCACAAGACCGTCGTGCTCTCGGCAGCGCGCATGGCGCTCCCGCCCGAGCTCGAGAAGGACCTCACGGTTCTCGATCTGCCCCTGCCGGACGAGACAGAGCTCGCCGCGCTCCTGCGCTCGCTTTGCGAGCAGCTCTCCCAGCAGGATCCCAAGTCCGTGGCGCTCACGCGTGAGGACTTGCGGGCGCTCGTGCGTGCAGCCCGGGGCCTCACCCTGGCGGAGGCGGAGAACGCCTTCGCCAAGGCGGCGGTCCACGGAGACCGACTCGACGCCGGGGACATCCAGCTCGTGATGGAGGAGAAGCGCCAAGTGATCCGCAAGTCCGGTGTCCTCGACTTCCATCCAGCGGAAACCACGCTCGGGGACGTCGGGGGGCTTGAGCCCCTCAAGGACTGGCTCCGACGCCGCGGGAAGGCGCTCTTGCCAGGCGCGCGCGAGTTCGGGCTCGGCGCCCCAAAGGGGGTGCTGCTCCTCGGGGTGCCGGGCTGCGGCAAGAGCCTGACGGCGCAGGTCATCGCCCACAGCTGGCAGCTTCCGCTGCTCCATCTCGATCTCGGACGCGTCTTCTCCGGACTGCTCGGGAGCTCGGAGGACAACATGCGCAAGGCTCTGCGTGCAGCCGAGGCCGTGGCTCCCGCGGTGTTGTGGATCGATGAGATCGAGAAGGGCCTCGCGGGGGGCACCGCGAGCAGCCAGAGCGACGGCGGAACGGCGCAGCGTGTGTTCGCTTCGCTCCTCACCTGGATGCAAGAGCAACGCGCAGGCGTGTTCGTGGCCGCGACGGCCAACCGAATCGACGCGCTTCCGCCCGAGCTTTTACGGCGCGGGCGCTTTGACGAGATCTTCTTCGTGGACCTGCCCGCAGCGGCGGCGCGCGCCGAGATCCTTGCCATCCACCTGCGCAAGCGCGGCCGGGACCCGGCGCTGTTTGCACTGGACGAACTCGCCAAGTCGTGCGACGGCTTTAGCGGCGCGGAGATCGAGCAATCTCTGGTGGAGGCGCTGTTCGCAGCCTTCGACCGCGGGAGCGAGCTCGAGGGCCAAGACATTGCGCAGGCGATGGCCGAGACGACGCCGCTTTCGGTCACCTCAGCCGAAGAGATCGGGGCCATGCGCGCGTGGGCGAAAACCCGCGCGCGGCCTGCGGACCGAGCTCCCGCCGAACGCAGCCTTTCCTTCGTAGGGAGGGCCCGTGGATAGCCGGCGCTTTCGCGTCCTCGAACGAGCTCCGGAGGCTCCGGAGACGCCGCCCCCGGCTTCTAGCGAGCCCGTCGAGCCGGGGATGGCCGCGCGGGCGCGCAGCCTCGAACGCGAGGGCGAGCTCCAGCTCGACGAGAGCCACGCCGTTGCGACGCACTTTTGTCAGGCTTGTCACTTCGAGAACCGCGCGGAGCTCGCCCGCTGCCTGAACTGCGGCACTCCGCTCGGGGGTGCCGAGCAGGAAGCGTTTGACAAGGAGATCCGCGCTCGACACGTGGCCCTGCATCGCATGGCGGAAAGCGGCCAGCCCGGCGCGCACCCGCCCGGGACCCACGCCCGAGCCCCCTCGCCCGAGTCGGCGGTGGATCAGCCGGGGACGGAGCAGGACGCCGACCAGCCGGGGATGGGTGCTGTGATCGCGGCGGGGCTCCTTACGACGTCGATCTTCGCCTTGGTGTCCATGCCCGTGCGATTCATTTTCTCGCGGGCTTTCGGGGGCTCGTTCTCCTTCCGCAGCTGCGGGGAGCTTTTGCTTGTGCTGACCTTGTCGGCGATCGTCTACGCCGTCTATGGGCGACAGCTTCGCCGCTTCTGAGGGCGAGAGCCCGCTCAGGCGAAAGCTTCGAGTACCTCTTCAAACGCCTTCCGCTGTCCACCGCGCGTACTCGATGGAACGACAATCGGCGTTGTCACCCCCGCGGCGCGCCACGCTTCGATTCCCTCGCGCACCTGTGATGCATTGCCATAGAGCGTCGTGTCCGCGAGCCAGCGATCGCTCATGAGGCTCGTAAGCCGCTCGCGCTCGCCCTTCGCGAGCGCCGCCTCCACCGCCTCGATCTCCCCGACATAGCCGGCTTCCTTCCAATAGTTCCGGTAGTTCGGAAGCAGGAGATAGCCGCTCAACGTCTTGCGATTCACCGCGGCCGCCGCAGCTCGATCCTCGTCGACGCAGGTGGGAATCATGTTCCCGACGAAAAAATCCGCTCTGCGCCGCTCGGAGGGGAGGGCGGCAAGCGATGCGGCCATATGGCTTCGCGCAGCATTCGCCCACACCGCACCCTCGGCCAGCTCGGCGGCGAGCCCAACCATCTTGCGGCGCAGGGTGGCGAGGACGATCGGCGGAAGCTCACCGTACACCTTCGAGCCCGCCCGCACGGCTTCCAGATACGCCCGCATGTCGGAAAGGGGCTTGCCCGGTCGCGCACCCAGCCGTGCGTTGGCGGGCGCGTGAGAGACGCCGAGACCGAGACGGAAGCGCCCCCCGGAGACCTCGTGGAGATAGGCCGCCGCCTGACCCATGTCGAAGGCGGTGCGGGCGTAGATATTCGCGATCGCGGTTCCGAAGTGCAGGGTCTTTGTGGTATGGGCGAGGGAGAGGCAAAGACCCATGGCGTCGCCGAAGCTCGCGCAATAGATGCCTGAAAAGCCGCGGCGCTCGATCTCCGCGGCGAGTTCCAGGGTCGCGAGGCGGCGGCCGGGCACGCTGGCCAGAGCGAGCGCGGGAAGCTTCACCATCTCCTCCAGTTCCGTCGCGCGGAGTCTACGCGAGTTGCAAGGCGCAGGATACCCTTTGCTGCCAGCCCGCGAGGAGGGTTCATGAAACGCGCGCTCATCCTTGTGTTCGTCGCTTTCGTCGGCCTCATGGTCTTCTTGCTCGCGCGCGCGCTCGCGCTCCCGTCGCGCCAGGTGCAAGTGAAGCCCGTGCCGCGCATCACGCTGGATGAGACAGCCCTGGCCGAGCGCCTCGCCGCCGCGCTGCGCTTTGAAACCATCTCGTACCAAGACCCCGCTGCGTTACCGCGGGGGGAGTTCGACAAGTTCCAGCGCTGGCTCGCCGAGACCTACCCCCTCCTACACGCACACCTGTCGCTCGAGCGGGTTTCGGACCTCTCTCTCCTCTACACCTGGCAAGGTCGCGACCCACAGCTGCCGCCCCTCCTGCTGCTGGCCCACCAAGACGTGGTCCCGGTGGGAACACCGGAGCGCTGGTCCGAGCCTCCGTTCGCGGGTCGCATGGATGGGGGATTCGTGTGGGGCCGCGGAGCGATCGACGACAAGAGCTCGCTGCTTTCGATCTGCGAAGCCGTCGAGCTGCTTCTTGCGCGTGGCTTTCGGCCCGAGCGCACCGTGCTGCTGGCGTTCGGCCATGACGAGGAGGTCGGCGGTGCGAACGGGGCAACGCAGGTCGCCGCGCTCCTGGCATCGCGCTCCGTGCACGCCTGGTTTGCTCTGGATGAAGGCGGGGTGATTCTTTCCCCCGGGGTCGTGCCTGGCATTTCCGGTCCTGTTGCACTGATTGGTGTGGCAGAAAAAGGCTACGTGACACTGGACGTCGTGGCGAAGGCCGAAGGCGGCCACTCCTCGATGCCCCCGCGCCACACCGCGGCGGGGATCCTTGCAAAAGCCATCGTGGCTCTCGAGGACCACCCGATGCCCGGGGGTGTCGGGGGCGTGACGGGATCCACGATCGCGTACCTAGCGCCTGAGATGCCCCTGCCCGGACGCGTGCTCCTTGCCAATCTTTGGCTCTTTGCTGCGCCCCTCGACACGCTCTTGTCGAGCCAACCCTCAGTGAATGCGTTCTTGCGCACCACCACCGCGGTGACACAGCTCACGGGGAGTCCCAAGGACAACATCCTGCCGAGCGAGGCCGTGGCAGGTGTGAACTTCCGGATTCTCCCTGGGGACACGATCGATCTCGTCGAAAAACGTGCGCGTGCGGTGGTGGACGATCCGCGCGTGGAGGTGCGCACGCGCAGTCCGGCCTGGGAGGCAAGTCCGGTTTCGCCGATCGATGCGGCCTCGTTTGCACTCCTCGCGCGCACGATCCGTGAGAGCTTTCCAGACGCGATCGTTGCACCGAGCCTCGTCCTCGGGGGAACCGACGAGCGCCACTACGGTGAGGTGACGAAGGAGCTCTACCGCTTCCAGCCCTTCCGCATGGAGCGGGCCGACATGAAGCGCCCGCACGGAATCGACGAGCGCATGTCGACGCAGAACTACGCCGACGCGGTTCGCTACCAGGTCCAGCTCCTGGTAAACGCAGCGGGCAGTCCGCCGACGCAGTAAGAGGCGACTGGGAAAGGTGCTCGGAAACGCTCTGCGGCGTCGCGTTCGATGCGCTACGGCCATACACTCGTCTTCACCGGCGATCCGAATCTCAAGCTCGGTCGTCATGCCCCTCTTCGTCCGGTGGCCGTAGCCGTTCGCGCAGCTTGCGCAGAATCAAGGTGCAGCGTCGCAGCTCACCCTCCGACAGGCCCCTCGCGACCTCCTCGGCAAAGGCTTGCTGCCCACGCACCAAGGCGTGGTACGCCTTGTTCCCCCGTGTGGTGAGCCGCAAGAGCTTTGAGCGCCGATGGTCGGGGTTGTGGACGTACTCGACGAGCCCCTCGTGCGCGAGGGCATCCGCCAGGCGCTGCACGCCCTGTCGTGCGACCGGTCGCGAGCGCGCGACCTGCGCGACCGTCCGCGGGCCCTCCTCCGCCAGGGTGCGCAAGACGCCGAGGCGTCCCGTCGACTGGCCCACCCTTCTGGCCCGGCGGTCTCCCTCCGCCCGCAGACGGAAGAACGTGTACGCGAGCTCGAGGAGGAGCTCCGCCGCCGCCGTACCCTGCGGACTCCCTCGCCGCCTCCTGCCGCTCATGGCCAAATTGACAACATATTGTCGAAATGACATCTTGACGTCAATGGCGGATTTCCCCGCGGCCGCACGGGGTGCCCTCGGCACCGGGAGCCCGGGACAGGCCGGCCACCCGAGGGGGCTCGTGGGCCGGCTCTTCGGCGCCGTGATGGCGCGCCTGAATCACGAGATGAACCGCTTCACGCTCGAGCAACTCGACGTGCGTCCTAGTGACCGGGTGCTCGAGATCGGCTTCGGCCCCGGCCAGCTCGTCGCCGCGCTGGCCGAAAGCGCGCAGGAGGGCGCGGTGTGGGGGGCTGACCACTCTGACACGATGGTGCGTCATGCGCTCGCCCGCAACCGCAAGGCCGTGCGGGCGGGTCGGGTCGCGCTCTGCCGTGCCGCGGTCTCGCGTCTGCCCTTCGAAGATGCCCGCTTCGACCGGGTCTGCGCGGTCAACAGCTTTCAGTTCTGGCCGGCCCCGGAAGAAGATCTACGCGAGGTGCGGCGGGTGCTGAAACCCGGCGGCCTTCTCGCCATTACCCTGCGCAAGGCCGCGGGGACTTCTGCACTCGGCATGGGCCGGCTCGCCGAGCCCTCGCGGATTGACGACGCCCTTCGTTTGCTCGCGACAGCCGGTTTTCGGGAGGCGCGCGTCGAATCCCGCCAGCTGCGCTACGTCACAGCCACCTGCGTCCTCGCCCGGGGCTGAGGGGGCGCGGCTAGGTCTGCGCACGGGCCCGGGCAAGCGTGAGTTGCCTGGCGAGAAAGCTTCGCATGGGAATGCGCGCCGCCTCGAGCTGCTGGGGAATGAACGAGGCGCGGGTAAGGCCCGGTAGCGTATTGGTCTCGAGATAGACGAGCCCATCCCTCGCTACGATGAGATCGGTGCGGGAATAGCCGAAGCAGCGCAGGGCACGGTGCGCACGAAGGCCGAGCTCCTGCGCCCTGGCCGCGACCTCGGGCGCGACCTCCGCAGGGGTAATTTCGCGCGCGCCTTGCCCCAGGTACTTGGCTGTGTAGCCAAAGCTCGTCCCCGCTTGCACCCGAATCTCCGAGCAAGGCAGTGCGCGCAATCCGTCGTCGTGATCGATCACCCCGACGGTGAGCTCCGTGCCAGAGACAAAGGCCTCGGCCAGGTAGGGCTGGGCTTCGTCCTTAAGCCGGTGCAGCGCGGGCTCGATCTCGTTCCGATCATTCAGGAACTGCAGTCCCATGCTCGAGCCGTCGGCCACGGGCTTGAGCACGAGGCGCGGATGCCGATCGAGCAGGTCGAACAGGCTCGCCCGGGCCCGCGGTACGTCCCTTCCGTCGACGACACGGGCCTCGGCCACACGCGCGCCCTGTGCGTTCACGATCTCGCGGGCGCGCACCTTGTCGAAGGCATCACGGCTCGCGGCGCTGCCCGAGCCCGTGAAGGGGATGCGTCGCTCCTCGAGCCAACCCTGAAGCGTTCCGTTTTCGGCGATGCCGCCGTGGAGCGCCAAGAAGAGCGTGAACCCGTCTGCGGCGAACTCGTCGAGGGCGAGCTTGAGCTCACGCCAAAGCGCAGGCCGCCGCGGCTCGAACTCCTGCTCAAAGGGTCGCGTGTGCCTTAGGAGTTCGTCCCGGGGCAGCTCGAAGACAGCGCCATCCGCGGCCCAAAAGCAGCAGCGCGGGCTCTCGAGGAGGGCCGCGACATTCTGCGCCGAGGCCACGGACACGAGCCGCTCCCGCGTCGGACCCCCAAAGAGAAGGACGACCTCACTCGTCATGCCACACCCTTCCCTGTGCCGCCCGGACTCTACCGCCGGGAGCTTTCCTACGAGAGGGTCGGCGCAGCATGGTTTTGACCTGAGGCCCCGCGGAGGTGGCGACCCCGGCAAAACCACCGGCACGCCTGCGGAGAAGAGCGCCCTAGAGCAACCTGCCCTGTTTGGCGGCCGCGGCGCGGTTGCGCTCCAAGGTGAGCAGGCGGCGCTTTAGGGCGAGGCCGCCCGCATAGCCGCCGAGGCCGTGAGAGGCCACCACCCGATGGCAAGGCACGATGAGCGCCACTGGGTTCGCGCTGTTCGCTCCGCCGACCGCGCGGCAGGCCAGGGGCTCACCAATCGCCCGCGCAACCTCGTGGTAGCTGCGGGTCTCGCCGTAGGGAATGCGGAGCAGCTCCTGCCAGACCTCTCGCTGGAAGCGCGTGCCCCGCAGATCGAGGGGCAGCGTGAAGGCGGTGCGTTTGCCCTCGAGATACTCGAGCACCTGGGCGATCGCCGCGCGATTCGGTGCAAAGGCCTCGACCGTTTTGGCTTCCGGTGCATTCCGCGAGAGCCAGCCGGCAAGGCCACGCCCGTTCGCGTGGGGAAGCTCAAGGTACGCAACGCCGCCCGCCGTGGAGAGGATGCGCAGCGGACCGAGGGGAGACTCGAACTCGGCGAGATGAACGGCCTCCATGGCCGCACTCTACCACCCCTGGAGACCGGTCAGGCCTCCCACGCCCGCCGGGGGCGCCCAGGCGCGAGGCGGACAGCGACCGAGCCAAACGACCCTCGCTCCCTTCACTGGGCGTCCCTCGATCGGGACGGACGCGAAAAAGAACCTTGGTCCCGGCGCCGCGCGCGAGTTGGGGCGAGCGATTAGAATCGCCCCGGGATGACAAAGCTTCCCCCCTCGTCGCTCGAACTCCTGCGCGCCCTCCATTTCGCGGCGCAAAAGCACCGCGACCAACGACGGAAGGATTCGGACGCCTCCCCGTACATCAATCATCCCATCGAGGTCGCTGAGACGCTGGCACGGGTGGGAGGGGTGAGCGACCTCGCGGTGCTGCAGGCTGCGATCTTGCACGACACCGTGGAGGACACGGAAACCACTCCAGCGGAGCTCGAAGCCACCTTCGGCCGCGAGGTGCGCGAACTCGTGGCCGAGTTGACGGACGACAAGCGGCTCCCGAAGCAGGAGCGCAAGCGCCTTCAGGTCGAGCACGCGCCTTCGCTCTCCCGGCGGGCGAAGCTCGTGAAGCTCGCCGACAAGATCTGCAACCTTCGCGACATCGCGCACGCACCGCCTCGGGGCTGGTCCCGGGAACGCCGCGTCGAGTACCTCGCCTGGACCGAGCGCGTCGTCGCCGGGTTGCGCGGCGAAAACGACGCCCTCGAGAAGCGCTATGCCGAGGTCCTGGGTGAGGCCCAGAACATCCTTTCGCGCGAGGCTCCGGGCCAGAGCCAGGTCTCGATCGAGCTCGTGCCGCGCTCCGTGGAATCCCTGGAGGCCGACCTACGGCTTCTTCACGAGCACTTCCCGCAGATCTCGACGGTAAATATTCCAGACCTCCTGCGCTTTCCCGTCCGAAGCTGGGATGCCTGCCAGAGGGCACGCGCCTACGTCGAGCGCGGGATCGCGCACCTGCGCTCCATGGACTTCGACCTCACGGGGCCTTTCGTGCTGAAGGACGTGCTCGCCACGCGTGGTCTGTCCGAAGTACTCGTCGTGCGCGGCGATGCACCCCAGGAGCTCAGTCGCCGCGTCTACCCCACCCGCCCGACGGAGCTCATCTCGGCGATCAAGAGCCAGCTGCCCGGTATGAAAGTCTACGCCTCGTTCGATCCCTATCGTTCGAGCCTGCACGCGGCAAGCGAGCTTGCCCGGGCCAAGCTCGACGCCGGCGCCGACGGCTTTTTCACGCAGCCTTTCTTCGACCTGCGGCAGATGGACCTGTGCGCGGAACTTCTGGCGGGCTGCGAGGTGTACTGGGGCGTTTCGCCCGTCCTTGGCGCGCAGACGCGCCGCTACTGGGAGGTGAAAAACCGGGTGATCTTCCCGGCGGCCTTCGAGCCCACGCTTGCCTGGAACCGTCGCTTCGCCGCAGAGTGCCTGAGCTGGGTGCGAGAGCACGGCACGCATCTCTACTTCATGCCCATTCGCACCGACCTGGTGGCGTATCTGGAGGACATTCTTTGAGCCAGCCCGCGACCTCGAGGCGGCTTTCCGCCCGCGCGCCCTTGTTCCGGGTCCGGGAATGAGCTCGACCCAGACCTGGGATCCGGAACGTTACGCACGAAACGCGCGCTTTGTCTCGGATCTCGGCCAGCCCGTTCTGGATCTGCTCGCTCCGCAGCCGGGGGAGCGGGTGCTCGACCTTGGCTGCGGGGACGGCGTCCTCACCGAGAAGCTCATGGCCCTTGGTGCAAGCGTGGTGGGCGTCGACGGCAGCGCGCCGCAGATTGCCGCGGCACGCGGGCGCGGCATCGACGCGCACGTCATGGATGGGCAGGCCCTGACCTTCGAGCGTGAGTTCGACGCGGTGTTCAGCAATGCGGCGTTGCACTGGATGCGCGAGAGCGATGCGGTGATCCGCGGAGTGGCGCGTGCGCTCCGACCCGGCGGCCGCTTCGTGGGGGAGTTCGGCGGGCACGGCTGTGTCGCCAGGATCGTGGCCGCCGTGGAAGCCGCGCTCGGCCGCCGTGGGATTGACGCCGCTCGGCTCAACCCCTGGTACTTCCCCACCTCGACGGAGTACGGCGCGCGGCTCGCCGCGGGAGGATTCGAGGTGGGTTACATCGCCTTGATTCCGCGCCCGACGGCGCTGCCCGGAGACATTCGCGGATGGCTCGAGACCTTCTGCGAATGCTTCACCGCGGCCCTTCCGCCTTTGGATCGCGCCGCCTTCCTCCACGAAGTACAGGAGGCGCTTCGGCCGCAGCTGTGCGACGCCGAGGGGCGCTGGAGTGCAGACTACGTCCGCCTGCGCTTTTCCGCCCGGCTGCGCGCGCCCCTCACACCGCGTCCTTGAGCCCGAGCCGCTTCATCATCTTCTGGAGCGACTGGCGAGGGATTCCGAGCTTCTCCGCGGCGCGGCTCTTGCTGCCGGTTTCCGCGAGCGCATCGAGGATCATGCGGCACTTCAGTGCGTCGACCGACCGGTTCAAGTCCCACACGCGGGGTCCCGGGCCCTCCACGACTGGGGGAGGCTCCGACAGGACCTCACGGATGTGCTCGGAGAACATATCGACGGTGACCATCTCGGCCTCGCCCGCGAGTGCCACCACGCGCTCGATCTCGTTCTCGAGCTCCCGCACGTTGCCGCTCCAGGAGTGCGCGACCAGTCGGTCCATCGCGGCATTGGTGAACCCCTTGAGCGCGCGACCCATCTTTCGATTCGCCCGGTCGAGAAACTGGTGGGCGAGGCTCGGGATGTCGGTCCGGCGTTCGCGCAGCGGCGGCAGGTGGATCTCGACGACGCGTAGGCGGTAGTAGAGATCCTCCCGGAAGCGGCTCTCCGCCACCTCCTTGCGCAAATCGAGGTTCGTGGCCGCGATCACGCGGACGTCGACTTTGCGGGTCTCCGACGAGCCCAGGGGACGAATCTCGCCATCCTGCAGCACCCGAAGCAGGCGCACCTGCATCCCGGGCTTCGTCTCACCGATCTCGTCCAAGAAGATCGTCCCGCCATCAGCCAGCTCGAACAGGCCCTTCTTGTCCTGGTGCGCACCGGTAAAAGCCCCGCGCTTGTGGCCGAACAGCTCGCTTTCGAGCAGCGTTTCTGGCAGCGCGGCGCAGTTTTGTGCCACGAAACGGGCGTTTTTGCGGGGACCACTGTAGTGGATGGCGCGCGCCACCAGGTCCTTGCCGGTGCCCGTCTCCCCTGTCAGCAAGACCGTGGCATCGGTGCTCGCCACCTTCTCCATGACGTCAAAGACACGGTTCATGGAGGGCGATGCCCCGATGATCTGGTCGAAGGCGTAGCGACCTTGGACCTCGCGCCGCAGATACAAATTCTCGTTGCGAAGCTTCTCGTTGGCGAGGGCCAGCTCCTGCGTCAAGCCGGCATTGCGCCGCGCGAGCTCCCAGGTCTCTAGGGCACGCTTCACATCGAGACGCAGCTCGTCCGGCTCCCAGGGCTTTTGGATGTAGCGGTAGATGCGCCCCTCGTTGATGGCGCGGATCAGCGAGCCCACATCGGCGTAGCCGGTGAGCAGCATGCGAATCGTGTCGGGGTGGCGGGTGTTCACCCGCTCCAAGAACTCCGTGCCCGTCATACCAGGCATCACCTGGTCGGCGATGACGAGGGCGACCTCCTCGCGCTCGAGGACCTCGAGGCCGCGCTCCCCGCTCGAAGCCGTAAAAACCTGATAGTCATCCTCGAGGGTGAGCTCAAGGGACTCGCGGATCGCCGCTTCGTCGTCGACAAGCAGGATTCCGTAGGGGCGATCGCCACGTTCCCGGCGCGCCCCTTCGATCGCGTTTTGTGCGCGCTCGTCGGTCATCGCCGGAGGGTAACAGTCGATCGTAGTGAGAACAGCGGGGGCGGCGGCATTGCGGGCCACCGCCGCCCCCAAGGTGTCGGCGCTTGGTGGCTGGCCTACCTCCGCGCGCGGCGCGCCGTGCGGCGCGTGGTGGGCGCGCGGCGGCGTGCCTTCCTCGCGGTTCGTCGCGCGGGCTTGCGCGCCGTGCGTCGAGCGCTTGCCCGCCCGGCCGCTCGTCGGCGGCCACCCGAGCGGGCCATCTTCGTCCGGGAGACATCGCCCTGCTTGTCAATGAAATAGAGGAACCCATCCTCCCGCTTTACGCCCGCCTTGGCGACTTTTTCGGGCTTGCCCTTGGCGGGCTTTCCACCGCCGCGAGCCATTCGCGCCCGGCTGACGTCCCCCTGCTTGTCGAGATAGTAAAGCCATCCGCGCTCTCGCCGGATGCTCGTCTTCGCGACCTTCGTGGCCATGCAGCCATCTCCTTTGTGTCAAGCGGATCGCGCGGCGTCTATGTCCACGCAACCCGCGCTTCCAGATCGTCCGCGCAACCACGCGGAGCCCTGGAGGACGCGCAGCCGCAGGGAGGGAGCCAACGTGCTGCGCCGGGCGAGAGAATCGGTCTCGTCTCCGTCGGTGTCAACGGTTTTTCGAGGGGTTGGGCCTAGAATTTGCGAGTTTCACCGACGGGCGCGCCAGGAGTCATCCCGCGATCCGGGCCTCCACCCGCTCGAGGACGCGGGTCTCGAGGCTCCGGCCCTCGAGGGTGTTGATCTCCTGCAGCCCCGTGGGACTCGTCACATTCACCTCCGTCAGGCACCCACCGATCACGTCGATGCCCACGAAGAAGAGTCCATCGCGCTCGAGCCAGGGCCGCAGGGCGTCGATGATCCGACGGTCGTCCGCATCGAGCGTGGTCGCGACCGCGCGTCCACCGACGTGGAGATTGGCTCTTGTCTCCCGCTCTGCGGGGACACGCAGCAGCGCGCCGAGGGGCTCGCCCTCCAGCAGAAGGATCCGCTTGTCCCCGGTTCGGATCTCGGGCAGGTAGCGCTGCGCCATCGTCCACTGGGTGCCGAAGCGGGTGCTTTGCTCCAGGATCGAAAACAGGTTCCGGTCATCGTGGCGGACATGGAAGATGCCCTCGCCGCCCTTGCCGGAGAGCGGCTTCACGATCATTTCACCGCCCACCTTGGCCATGAAGTCGATGAGCTCAGGGATACTGCGTGTCACCCGGGTCTCAGCCATGAGCTGCGGAAAATGGAGCGCGTAGAGCTTCTCGTTCGCGGATAGGATCCCGGCGGGGCGATTCAGCACGAGCGCACGTTGGCAAAGCGTGAGAATCTGCGTTGCGGTGATGTAATCGGCGTCCGCAGGCGGGTCCTTGCGTTGAAACACGACGTCCACCCGGTCGTCGAGCACCAGGGTTTGGGCCGGGCCGAGCGCAGCATGACTCCCCTGCTCCCGCCGCAGCGTGATCGCCCGTACCCGTGCGGAGGCCTTGCCGTCATCGACCGCGAGGTCCCCCTGCTCGAGGTACAGGACGTGGTGGCCCCGGCGCTGCGCCTCGAGCATGAAGGCGAAGGTGGTATCCTTGGCGATGTCGATCCCGCCAATCGGGTCCATCAAGAAAGCCATGGTGAGGGCGCGGGAGCGCATTCAGGCAAACCTCCGTTCGACCGAACCGAAGCGGTAGCGCAGCGAGCCGACCGTCGGCTACGGTGCAAGCGGCTCCGGAGCACACATGCGCATTTTTCGCTCGCGAGTCTTCCGGCTGCTGTTCGGGCTCGCGGCGCTCTTCACGCTGGCGATCGCGGGACTTGCGCTCTACGTCTACCAGGAGATCGAGCGCGAGCTCCCGGACCTCGAGAAGCTGACCGACTACCGCCCTGCACTCACCAGCACCGTGTACGATCGCAAGGGACGCCCGATCGGCGAGTTTTTTGAGGAACGCCGTCGCCTGGTGCCTGTGGGGAAGATCCCGAAACTCGTGGTGCAGGCCTTCGTGGCGGGTGAGGACGACACCTTCTTCGAGCACACGGGCCTTGATTACGCGGCAATTCTGCGCGCGGCGTGGGTCAATCTCCGGGCGGGCGGCAAGGTCAAGCAGGGGGGGAGCACCATCACGCAGCAGGTGGCGAAGAGCCTGCTCCTGTCGTCGGAACGAAGCGTGCTGCGCAAGCTCAAGGACATGGTGCTGGCTCGGCGCATCGAGCAGCACTTCAGCAAAGACGAGATCCTCTATCTCTATCTGAACCAGATCTATCTCGGGCACGGCGCCTACGGAGTCGGGCAGGCCGCGCGCACGTACTTCGGGAAGGACGTGGCCGATCTCACGCCGTCGGAGACCGCGCTCATCGCCGGCCTGCCGAAGGCGCCGAGCGACTACTCGCCCTACAACAATCCCGAGGCTGCAGACAATCGGCGGCGCTATGTCCTCGAGCGGATGCTCCATGAGGGGTATCTCGACCAACAGCAGTACGACACGGCGGTCGCAAGTCCACCGCGACTGATCCCTCCTCCCGAGCGCGACGACTATGCGGCTGCGGGCTACTTCACGGAGGAGGTACGTCGGCTGCTGTTCGATCGGCTCGGAAGTACCCGTGTCCTGCGCGGCGGTCTCACGATCGAGACCACACTCGATCTGGATCTGCAACATTCCGCAGTGTCTGCGGTGCGCGCGGGGCTCGAGGCACTCGAGCGTCGCCACGGCGGCTACCGGGGTCCGCTGCGCCAGGTACGTCGCGGCACGGAGAGCGAGGCGCTCAACGAAATCGCGCGCGAGAACGGCTTCGCCCGGGCGGTGGTGGCGCAGGGTGGATTCCACCTCTCCCCGATCAAGGCCTACAGCGGCCTCGTGACGGCGGTCGACCCGAGTGCGGGCACCGCGAAAGTGGCCCTCGCGCCCGGCTTCGAGGCGACGCTGCACGTCGACGACGTGGGGTGGGCGCTCAAGAAACTGGGCCAGGGCGAAGTGCGCGAGCCGAAAGCAATCGCGAGCGTGCTCCATGTGGGCGATGTCGCGAAGTTCGCGATTGCGCGGCCCGAAGCACCTCCCGCCGCCCCCCCGGCGGCTCCCCCGGCCACCGCGCCTCACCCGGAGTCCGCGCCAGCGTCCCTGCACCTCGTCCTCACCCAGGAGCCGCGCGTCGAGGGTGCGCTCGTATCGCGCGACGTGACCTCCGGAGAGATCTTGGCCCTGGTGGGGGGCTACGACTTTGCGCGCAGCGAGTTCGACCGCGCGACGCAGGCGCGCCGTCAGCCGGGTTCCGCCTTTAAGCCGTTCGTCTACGGTGCGGCGCTGCTCGACGGCTTCACACCGGTCTCGATGCTCATGGACACTCCGGTGGTGATGATCGATCCGGGAACCGGAGAGCTCTGGAAGCCCGAGAACTACACCCGCAAGTTCTTGGGTGCACTGACCGCCCGGGAGGCGCTGGCGCGCTCGATCAACAACGCGACGATCCACCTATTCATGGATGTCGGGGTGAACCGGGTGATCGAGTTTGCGCACCAGCTCGGCATCCGCTCGCCCCTCGGCCACAATCCCTCTCTCGCCCTGGGCTCGACGGAAGTCTCCCTGCTTGAGCTCACGGCCGCATACACGACGATCGCCGCGCAGGGGCAGCGCACCCCACCGGTCTTCATCACGCGCGTGCTCGATCGCGAGGGCCAGGTCTTGCTCGAGAACGTCTCGCTCGGCGACATCACCTCCGAGGACGATGGCGAGAATACGCCGGCGCAGCCTCCGAAAGACGCCGCTGAAACCACCACCACCCGGGCGATTGCTCCCGAACAGGCGTTCCTGCTCACCAGTCTCTTGCGTGCGACGATCGAAGAGCCCTACGGCACGGGACACAAGGCCGCGGCTCTGGGCAGGCCCCTCGCCGGGAAGACCGGTACGACAGACGATCAAAAGGACGCGTGGTTCATCGGATTCTCCCCGGAGATCGCAACGGGCGTATGGGTCGGCCACGACGAGAAGGAGGTGCTTGGCGACAAGGAGACGGGCGCGAAGGCGGCCCTCCCGATCTGGATCGACTTCATGCAGGTCGCACTGTCCGACAAGCCCCTGCGCGACTTCCCGGTTCCGCAAGGCATCGTGTTCGCCCGCGTCAGCAAGACGACGGGCCTTCTGGCCGAAGCCGGCGACCCATCAAGCTTTTTCCAGCCCTTCGTCGAGGGCACGGAGCCTTCCGAGCGGCGCGCGACGGCGGGCCCCGACGCGGCGCAGACCGAGGGTTACGACCTGCTGCGCAACGATTCGTTCTAATTCCCGCCGAAGCGCGCCTCGAACGCGCCTAAGCCTCCGGAATGACACGTCTCTTCGTTCCCGTCGCCGCCTGTGGTGCGCGCGGCGGCAGCCCCCGGCTTTCGTAAGCCGTGGGCAAAGAGGCCCTGGGCTCGCGCTTTCGCGCCTCTACTGTCGTCGCGGCCGGAGGTGTCCGGTGGACGCGAATTGACAGGGCGATGCCCGCCGGGTTAGCAAGCGGGTAGGAGGTGCGCCGTGCCCGGGGATGTCCGCGAGCCGGCCGGGCGGACCAGCCGGAGCGGCGCTGCGCGAGCGCGCCGGGGTCGGGTCGCGAGTCCGGCGGACGCACCCGCACCGAGCGACGTGCAGAGCGTCATCGCGGCGGCCTTGCGTCGCTTGGTTGACACCACAGGGTGTGGACGTGCCGCCGCCTGGATGCGCCGGGAGGGCGGCGAGCCTTTCGTCGCGGCTGCGAGCGTGGAGGATGTCGCGCTGCAGGCTCCGACGCCGGCTGCCTTCGCCGAGGGTGCTCGCCTTCCTGGGGCTATGGATCTTGGTGTTCCCTCCGCGCCTCCCGCCCTGTGCGCGCTCGCCGCACAGCAGGGGTTCTCAGCCGTGATCCCCGTGAGACCCTGCGAAGGCGAGCCCGTCGCGCTGCTCCTCATCGGTGGCCTCGACGATCCCCCGGGCCACGTGCGCCCGCGCACCCTCGCCGCCCTGGGCACAACGGCCCAGCATCTCGCAGGCCCCCTCGAGGCTGCCGCTGGCCTCGCACGCATCGCACGTCTCGACGACGGCGTTCGGCGCCTCGACCGTCTGGCCGCACTCGGCGACCTCGTGGCGGAGATCGTGCACGAAGTGCGCAACCCCCTGGTGTCGGTGAAGACTTTCGTCCAGCTTTTGC
>Ga0074046_10000475_pt1 | contig 36884 bp, 35 predicted proteins | sample BogForMeECP23OM3_FD_94441 | JGI IMG/M metagenome (GOLD analysis project Ga0074046, IMG submission 94441) | Bog forest soil microbial communities from Calvert Island, British Columbia, Canada - Bog Forest MetaG ECP23OM3 | ecosystem: Environmental > Terrestrial > Soil > Wetlands ... | reverse complement strand
GCACCTACGACTTCGCCGAGCAGCTGCTTGCCAGCCAGCGGAAGTTCGCCGAGGACCTGCTGAAGGCGGCGGCGCCGCTGATCCCTGGCCGCGCCGAGAGCGTGTCGGCGACCGAGACTTACAAGCCAGGCCAAGTCGTTCCTCGCGACGGGACCGTCGAATGCGCGCGGCACCACGATGTCCAGGACCATGTCAAAGCCGGGACCCGATTCGCACCGTGCTCTCATCACCATGAGCATAGTGAGGGCTGTACCTGGCAATACGTCTAGGGCGTGACAGAACTCGATGCAGGGCACCGTCCCCTCTGCACCATCGCTCCCGATCCTGGTCGGCTCGGCGGTGGTCTTCGGCTTGAGGGTGCCGAGAACCCTGTCACGTCCGCTGACCTGGTCTCTTGCGCGAGCAAGTAAGCGGATTCGGTGCGCGGGCAACTCAAGATCGGGCACTGTCGGTATCCATGCCACTGCGTTTCGCCTATCTGGCGGTGCTCCGCGTGTTCGGCTGGCTTGCCTTGCTCGCCCGTTCGGACCGGGCCAAGGACGCCGAGATTCTCATGGCGCCGACGACGCCAGTACCAGGCCCGGCTATGTCACTACCGGCGACGCGGCTACGCACTCACCTGAGCTTGCAGCCGCACTTCGTTAGAAAGCCCGGCGTGGTGGCGTGAGGTGCGGACTGCCGCCTCAGGCCCAGTTGGTGATCTGTGGCCTAGTTGGGTTCCGTGCTGAGCGGTAACGTTCCCGGAACGGTCCGGGCGTAGCGTTGCCCTCCATGGGCCAGGTGCAGTGGTTATCTTGCTGTTCCCGGACGGCAGGCTGACGCCGCGGCGCTGGCGGTGGGTGCTCTGGGCCTACGCCGGGCTCGCTGCCTACTTCATAACGGTCGTCTGGGTCCCGACGATCGCCGCTGTGGCCAGGCACGACGTCCGCCTCGATTCCTTTGGCGACGTCACGAACGCTGGTCTCCCGTCCGGCGGTGCGGCAACCGCGGCGGCGGTGCTGGTGCTCGTCTTGATCGGGGGGACCTGGCTGTCATTCGTGGCTCACCAGGTGCTCAGCTGGCGGCGGGCGACAGGGGAGCGTCGTCAGCAGCTGAAGTGGCTCGCAGGCGGCGGCGCGATCACCCTTGTGTCGTTCGTCTTGTCGATCCCGTTCGGCTCAGGCATCCCGGGCCTGTTTGCCGGGATCGGGATCGCCGCTCTGCCGGTCAGAATCGGCGTCGGGATCCTGAAGTACCGCCTGTATGACATCGACCGGATCATCTCCCGGACCCTGGCGTACGCGATCGTGACCGGCCTGCTGGTCGGCGTCTACACCGGCCTGGTGCTGCTGGCCACCCAGGTGTTCCGGTTCCACACTCCGGTGGCCGTGGCCGCCTCCACGCTGGCGGCGGCGGCGCTGTTCAACCCACTCCGGCGCCGGGTGCAGAAGACCGTGGACCGGCGGTTCAACCGCGCCCGGTACGACGCGGACCAGACGGTGACGGCGTTCGCGGCCTGCTTGAAGGACGCGGTCGACCTCGACGCTGTCCGTGATGATCTGGCCGGTGTCGTGCACCAGGCCCTGGAACCCGCCCATGTCTCGGTGTGGATCAGCCAAAGCGACTGAGGCTGGGCTCCTGCCGTCACCGTCAGGCCCGGCCGGGCACGGCAACGTTGCGGGCGTACCCGCATGCGGAAGTGACAGGTATGCGCGTGCTGTGCCGGGACCGGTTCGGCGGCCTGATCCACGAATATGCCCAGGTCGCATAGGGTGACACGGTTTTCGGCACCCACAAGCGCCACTGCGGGATCTCGGTGATCTCGAAGTCACCCGCGCGGCGCGCTACCGCTTCCAGGTCGGCGTGCGGCTGGCCGGACTGGTACCTGGCGGCGCACGCTTCCCTGGGGCGCGTTTCGCGCTGCACGTACAGCTCCGCCGGACCACGGTAGCGCCCACGGACTGCCCGGCCGGGAGGCTCACGGGGGACGGCCAGCTCACCGGGGGGCGGCCGTGAGCGCAGAGCCTGACGGTCACTGGCACGATGGGGGTGCCGTTACCTCACCGGGTCGCGGACGAGCCCGGCCACAGGCGCGTTGCGCAGGCGCGGGCGGGAATGATCGCGCGGTGACACGGGGGCCGCAGCAACGCCCCGGGAAAGGACAAGACCCGATGACCGATCAGCACAACACCTCCGCCGGCTTCGCTGGCCTCATCCAGCTGTGGACCAGTCAGCTGCGCAGGATCACCGAGGGGCTGGCGGGCGTGGCCGGGCTGAGCGAGTCCGTCCTGTCGCAGCACCTACCGTCGCTGCAGGGCCTGCCGCACCCCGGCGCCCTGTCCGCGGCCGAGCTGAACGTGATCGCCAGCAGCGTCGCATCGCAGCGGCAGAGCATCGCCGCGATGCAAGCTCAGCTGGGGGTGTTCGACGAGCAGCTTGCGATGCTGGAGGGGATCCTCGGCCCGCTCGCCGGGTGGAGCAAGGCCTGGGCGGAGTTTGAGGGGCTGGTGATGAACGTGCGCCGTGACCCGGGGCCTGAGGGCTAGCGCGAATCCGGCGGCTATTGCTTACTTCTGGCCCTGCGTGCAGACCAGATCCAGCGAGCCGTCGTGCGCCCGCCCCTGTACCGATTCAGAACTTGATGCAGGGTCTGTGAGCTGCGATTTGGCGCGGTCGGAGGGTTGGGGCAGGATCGCGGTTCGTGTCTGCCCGTCTGCTGTACTTGCTCATGGTCCGGGTCTTTGGCTGGCTGGTCCTGCTGAGACGCAGCCAGGCATCTAAGGACGCGGAGATCATGGTGCTGCGCCCACGAGGTGATGGTGCTCGGTCGCCAGGTCTGCGGGGGCCGATAGTTCATCCGCGCACGTCAGCGGCCTGATGGTCCCCGCGGCCCCGCGCGAGGGGAACCTTCTATGACGACGCCCCTGACCGCAGAACCGCTCCCCTTGGGGGATGATGATCGGCCGTGCTGCGACTGGCCTATCTCGCCTTGACGAACACGTTCGCGCTCATATGCCTGCTGCCGAGGAGCGACCGCGACAAGGACGTGGAGATCCTTGCGCTGCGGCACCAGCTGGCGGTCCTGCAACGCAAAGTGGGCAAGCCCGCGTTCACGCCGAACGACCGCACGCTGCTGGCCGCGCTCCTGCACCACCTCCCTACCCAGAAGCTGCGGCAGCTCCGCCTGCTGATGCGTCCGGACACTATCCTGCGCTGGCACCGCGAGCTGCTGAACCAACGCCACGCCGCGACCTGCGCGCCGAAGCGAAGCGGACGCCAGCGCACCGTACGCTCCATCCGCGCCCTGGTCCTGCGCCTCGCCCGCGAGAACCCCTCGTGGGGTAGCGTGCCGGTCCAGTCGGCAGCGCGAGCAGTCCTTCGGCAGCGACCTGCGTGAGGCCGAGGACTTCGCGCTCAAGATCGAGCACGACAAGAAGGCGCACGTTTTCATCGACCCCAGGGCCGGGCGGGCGACGTTCCGCGCCGAGGCCCAGGCCTGGCTCGGGCACCACCTCGGCGCCGACAGCAGCATCGCCACCTACCGGTCGGTGCTCCGCACGCACGTGTACCCGCGATCGGCGATAAGCCGGGACCAGACGATGCGACTGCGGGGTTTGCCCTGGCCTTGACCTGGGTCCGGGTGCTAGCTGACCTCGCGCTGCGAGCGGCTCCGGCTAAGCTCATTCACGTCTGACCAGCTCTCTTGGGGCGGGGTGATTCCAGCCGGAACTCCCCATCAGTCGATGCTGAGCCCGTTCGCGGTCAAAGGCATCACCCGTTCCGGATGACCGGACTGTGGTCTGCTGAACCGGTCTGGCCTCGGAGTCAGCCGCCGTTACGGCCGGAACCAGCTCAGTGGGTTGTCCGTCCGAGCAGCTTGTCGATGCTGCGGCGTTCACGCTTGGTCGGCCGGCCCGCGCCGCGTTCGCGGACGGCCACCGGGGTGGCCGTCTCGCGTGGCGGAGGGGGCGGGCTGTGGTCGATGTAGCATTCGGCGGCCACGGGTGCGCCGACTCGTTTGCTGATGATCTGCGTGATCACCACTATGCGTTCGCGTCCGTCCTGGCGGAGCCGAACCTCGTCACCGGCCCGGACCGCGTGCGCGGGTTTGACGCGCGCCCCGTTGACCCTGACGTGTCCCGCCCGGCAGGCACTGGAGGCGGCTGAGCGCGTCTTGGCCAGCCGCACCGACCAGATCCAGGTGTCCACCCGCCCAGTCGGATCGTCCGCCACCTGGAAACTGTAATGCGGCCCGGATCGTCCTGACCATCGCAGGGCGGTTTCAGGCCGGAGGCCAGGGCGCCTGGATCACGTGCTCGATGTCCTCGCCGAACGGGCGGTCGCCGTCGATCGGCCCGACGATCGCGGCCAGCCAGTCCAGCAACTCCCGGCAGCCGGGCGGCGGCGGACGCTCGGACAGCGCCGCCGCCTGATAGCCGGCCAGCAGCTCACACGCGGTGACCGCGCGGGCGTGGCGCAGCGCGATGCGCAGTTTGTCGCCGGCCTCCCAGCCAAACGACTGCACGTCCTCCTGGCCACCGGATGTCTCGATCAGCCCTACCGCGGTCGCGGTGGCCAGCCGCCTCATGGCATGGACTTCTCCGCCGGCCCGCTTGTGGACTGGCGTTAGGCCGGCCTGCGGGCCCGGCTCGCGGGCAAGCTGCGCCGGCAGGCCAGTGACCGCGGGATCCATCAGCCGGTGCAGGCGCGCCGCCGCCACCTCCGACGCGTGACACAACGCCGCCGTGAGCTGGTCGCAGTGCGCGGATAGGTCGATTCCGTGGAACCCGGCGGTACTGGTGAACCGCCCGTCGAGGTAGGCGGGGGAGTCGGTGACCCCGGTCAGGGCGCGGCGGGTGGCCTCCTCAAGCTGGCCGGCGGCCCGATGCACCTGGGTGAGCACCGGTCCGGCCACCCGGAACGATACCGGCGCTTGCAGAGACCGAGGCGACGGGTCGTCACCCGCGGCCTCGCGGAGCCTTCTGAGCACCGCGGCCAGGAGGTCGTCACCGCGCCCGCATGCGCCGCGATAGGCATCGCGCGGCGCCCGGGCCACGACGATGGACAGGGCCGCGGCCGCCTCCATCAGCGAGGTGAGCGCGGCAGCCTCGCCGAGGCGGAGCACGCTGAGGCCGGTCGCCCCGGGCACGCCCTGGATGAGGGCGATGCCCTCTTTCGGACCGAGGCGGAACTCGGTCAGCCCGTGGCTGGTCAGCGCCTCGTCGGCGGGCATCAGGGCCCCGCCCGGCCCGAGCACCTGGCCGATGCCGACCAGGGGCCCGAACGCGTGCGCGAGCTGGATGATCTCGCCCGCGGCCGCCGCGCCCGGGCGGGGCACGGCCGGCACGATGTCATAGTTGAGAAAATCGGCGAGCCGCTGGCAGAGCCCGGCCGACACGGCGGCGTCGCCGGAAAGGAGTGTCAGCAGCCTGACGGCGAAGATCGCCCGGACGTCGGGCGGGCTCAGCCACGGCGGACCGCCCGTGGCCCGCGCCAGCAGCAGGTTGCGCTGGTGGGACAGCTGCTGCTGCTCGGTCAGGCGGACCGAGGAAAGCGCTCCCATGCCGGTGTTCACGCCATACACCGCCCGCCCATCGCGAAGCGCCTGCCGGGCCTCGGTGCAGCGCTGCTGCACCGCCGCGAGCAGGGCCGGGTCAATGCTGACGGCCTGGCCGGCGGCAACGGCCCTGATGAAGCCGAGATCAACGTCACCGGCTTCGGTGATCGCCAGCGGTGGCATCACCGGCGGTACCGCAGCATCGTTCCGATGCCCTGCTGCTCCGCCCGGCGCAGGATGGCCAGGCCCACGGCGATGTCGAGGATGGCCAGCCCGCGGTGCCAGAGCAGGATTCGCTCGTCGTCGTGTTCCCGGCCGGGGCGCCTGCCGGTGACGACCTGGCCCAGTTCGGCGTGGAGCGACGCAGCCGAGAGGCGACCGGTGTCCACGTGGCGGCGCAGCGCACCGAACCGCCCTGACTGCGCCTCTCGCCAGTCGTCCACTACTACCTTGTCCATCACGTCGAGCAGGTCGAGTTCGACGGCGCTGACCGTGCCGTAGGGGACGACGAAAGCGCCGGGCTTGACTGACCTGGTGCGCAGCAGCGGCTCGGGCTCGGTGAGCCGCGACGCCTCGACCAGGATGTCTGCCCCGTCGAAGGTCTCTTCGGCGGTGGCGGCCACCCGGACCCGGGTGCCGGTGACGGTGGCCAGTTCCTGCGCGAACGCCTCGCGGGATTCGGGACGGCGGCTGGTTATGCGAATCTCATCGAGTTCGAACATCTCATCGAGCAGCACCACGTTCCAGAAAGCGGTACCGCGCGCCCCGACGTGACCGAGCACCCGGGAGTCCGGCCGCGCCAGATAGCGGGCGCCCACCGCGGTCATCGCGCCGGTCCGGCAGGCCGTGATCAGGGTGGCATCCATGATCGCCAGCGGGACGCCCGTTTCCGGATCGTAAAGCGTCAGCAGCCCGAGTTCGCTGGGCAGCCCGGCGGCATAGTTGGCGACGAAGTCGCCGACCACCTTGACGCCACTCACGCCGGGCGCGGCCAAGCCGGACGCGGCCAGGTCAGGCGTGGACGGCCCGGGCGTCGGCAGATGGCCGCGGAGCACGTTGAAGTGACCGGCGCCGTTGTTGTCGGGGACGAGGTGCACCCTCGGCTCGACGACCGCGCGCCCGTCGCCGTGCGCGCGCACGGCATCCTGCACGGCGGCAACGATCTCGGCGTGGGAGAGACCGAGCGAGTCTATGTCCGGCCCGGACAGGAAACGCAGCCACAGCCCGTCTGCCGTGGTCACCTAGGCATTCACCTCCCTCGGGGGCGAAGCTTACAGTCATTTGCCGGCCTTCATCCGAGCGAGGCGCGACCCAGGATGCTCGACGTGGCGAGGCCGCCGTCGTTGATCATGACCACCTGGCGGGGTTCGATGCTGGCGGTGCTGGCGTCGAAGCCCGCGTCGTCGGCGATCCCGACCCGCCAGCCCTCTTCCGGTGGGTCACCGGCCACCCGGAGGTCACCGCCCAGGTTGACCAGGACGCCGCAGCCCGTGGTGGCCTGGATGGCGCTGGCCGCCCGGTCGGCGGCCAGCGCCTTGGCGGTGGCCCCGAGGTCGAGCCAGACCCCGGCGGGAACCCGCACCTCCAGCCGCTTTAGGTCAAGACGGACCCTGCGCCAGCCGCCGGCGGGCATCGGCGGCTGACGCAGGGGGCCTGTGTGCCGGCGGCCCTGGATGAAGTCCCGGTCGTAACCGAGCCTGACCAGGCTCTGCCCGCAGGTGGGATCCACGTCCCCGTCGGTGAGTTCAGCCGCGTCCAGGGCGACGGCCAGTGCCTCCGCGAAAAGCGGGCTGACCGGGACCGGGCGGCCGCGGGCGTGGTTGACCCGGCAGAGCTCGGAATCGGCGCGGAACCGCGAGCAGGCCAGATCCACCGCGTCCAGCTCGGCGGCGAGCAGGTCGTGGGCCGGGGCCAGCGCGTCCGGCTCGGCGACCAGCACGGTGGCGAAGGTGCCAAGCGCCGGGAACGTGCGCGCCGCGATCGTCGTAGCCTCTGACGGCATCAGCCTCCCCCGTGCGATGTGCTCGAGACCGTGGGCGTCGGGGCGGGGGCGGAGCTTGTCGACGGGGCTGGTGCCGGAGCCGTGCTCGGCGGGGCCAGCTTGGCCGACTTGGACGGAGCTGGAGCGGCCTTCTGGCTGGCCTTGGCCGTGACCTGGGCGCCGGCCTGGGGAGCAGGCGCGGCGGCCTGGGCGCTGGCGGATGCGGTCGCCCGTGCCCGCTTGGGATGGGCCTTTCCCGGCGAGGAGCTGGACGGGGCCGCGGCCGGGGGAGACGTCTTCGCGGCGGACGCCGCCGTGGTGTCGCCGGCTGCGGTCTGGGCCGGGGCGGTGCGGGCGAACAAGGTCGCGAAGCCGACCGCGGTGACCGCGCTCAGCTGGGTGGCCCGCCAGGTCAGGCGGGAAAGGCGGCGCAGTCCCGCCGAGCGCGTGGCGCGCGGCTGCTCCTCGGGGAACTCAGATCTGTCACGCATGACTGGTGATCACAGCAGGGCCTGAGTTAAGAGTTCGTGAAGAACCACTCAAGAGGTAGTTGCCGCCGTCAACCCCTTGCGCCGACCCGGGTCGAGGGCCGGCCCGGGTCGAGGGCCGGCCCGGGTCGAGGGCCGGCCCGGGTCGAGGGCCGGCCCGGGCCGCCTGGCGCGGGCCGGCGCGTGGCTCAGCGGCCGGTCCAGGAGGGCGGCCGCTTGTCGCGGAACGCCGCGGGTCCTTCCTGCGCGTCCGCGCTGTGGTACACAGGCGCCCAGATCCGCTCGGCCTCGTCGAAGACATCGGGCCGGGACAGGTACGCGGTGCGCTTGGCGGCCAGCACGGACAGCGGGGCGTTCGCGGCGATCCGCTCGGCTAGCTGCTGCGCTCGCGAGCGCAGGTCCGCGAGCGGCACCACCTCGTTGACCAGGCCGATCTCGTACCCGCGCTGCGCGCTGCCCGAGACCGTGGGCGGCAAGGTGCTCAAGTACAAGCTGCGCGCCGAGCACGCCGGTCACTACCGCAACGCCGGCGACCCGGCCTGACCATGGCCGGTGTGCCAGGAAAGCGGCGGGACCTGGCATGCTGGTTACGTGAAGGAACAGCCGCCGCGAGGCCGGCTAGCGCGCCTGTTCGAGGCCGCCGACCGGCGTCACGTCCCGCTGCGGACCATCCTGGTCACGGTCGCGGTCGTGGTGGCCACCTACCTGGCCGGCAAGCTGATCTACCGGCTGCGGGACATCGTGCTGCTGTTTCTCGTGGCCGGGTTCGTCGCGCTGCTGCTCCACCCGGCCGTGGTTAAAGTGCAGCGGCGGGTCCCGCGCCGGGGCCTCGCCGTGACGATCGTCACGTTCTGGGCCGCGCTGGTCTTTGTCGGCCTGGCCTTTGCGTTCGGCGTCCCGCTGGTGAACGGGATCACCCACCTGGCGGACCGGATGCCCAGCTACATCGCCAGCGCGCAGCACGGCAGAGGCTGGATCGGCCACCTCGTGACCAAGTACCACATCCAGGCCTGGGTGCAGCGGAACTCGCCCAAGGTGGTCAGCTACGCGGAGTCGCTCACCAAGCCGGCCCTGACCGTCGGCAAGGGCGCGGTCTCCCTGGTGATCGAGCTGTTCACGCTCTTCGTCCTGGTCCTGCTCCTGCTGCTCGAGGGCCCGAAGATGTGGAGCTGGACGCTCGGCCAGATGGCCCCGGGCCACAAGGCCACGGTCACCCGGATAGCGTCCGAAGTCAGTCAGAAGGTCACCGGGTACATGTTCGGCGACCTGCTGACCTCGCTCATCGCCGGGATCGTGGTGTTCGTGACGCTGCTGATCCTCGGCGTGCCGTTCCCGCTGCTGTGGGGCCTGTGGGTGGCCCTGGTGGACTTCCTGCCGATGATCGGCGGGGCCCTGGCCGGCATCCCCACCGTCCTGTTCGCGTTCATCGCCCGGGGCCTCACCGCGGGCATCGTCACCGCGGTCGTCTTCCTCGTCTACACCCAGATCGAGAACCACGTCCTGAACCCGGTGGTCATGAGCAAGACGGTGCGGATCAACCCGCTGCTCGTGTTCGTCGCGGTGCTGGTCGGCGCCTCGATCGGCAGCCTGATCGGCGGCATCTTCGGCGGTTTCGTCGCGGCGCTGCTGGCCATCCCGACGGCCGGCGCGCTGCAGGTGCTGGTCAAGGAGATCTGGCAGGCCACCGCCCCACCCCCAACAGAGCCGGAAGCTCCCGAGGAAGAACTCTTCCCTGTCCGGCCCGATACGCGGCAGCATGAAACCAAGCGGCAGCAAGCGTCTTAGAGAGGACCGGACATGGCACAACCGTCAGTCCTGGGAATCGTGCTCGCCGGGGGCGCCGGAACCCGCCTCAGCCCGCTGACCTTGGACCGGGCCAAACCCGCGGTCCCGTTCGGCGGCCTCTACCGGCTGATCGACTTCGCGCTGTCCAACCTGGCCAACGGCGGCATCCGCAAGATCTGCGTGCTGACCCAGTACAAGAGCCACAGCCTGGACCGGCACATCTCGACCGCGTGGCGGATGAGCGCCCTGCTCGGCAACTACGTGACGCCGGTCCCGGCCCAGCAGCGGCTCGGCCCGTACTGGTACACCGGCTCGGCGGACGCGATCTACCAGTCGATGAACCTGATCAACGACGAGCAGCCGGACATCGTGATGGTCGTCGGCGCCGATCACGTGTACCGGATGGACCCGCAGCAGATGATCGACCACCACGTGACCTACGGGGCCGGGGTGACGGTGGCGGCCATCCCGGTGCCGCGGCACGAGGCCTCCGCGTTCGGCATCGTCCACGTCGGCCAGGACGGCCGGACGGTGAACGAGTTCCTGGAGAAGCCCGCCGACCCGCCGCCCATGCCCGGCAACCCGGAAATGTCCTACGCGTCGATGGGCAACTACGTGTTCGACACCAACGTGCTCGTGGACGCGCTGCGCAAGGACGCCGACCACGACTCGAGCCGGCACGACATCGGCGGCAACATCATCCCGATGCTGGTGCGGGACGGCTGCACGCAGGCGTATGACTTCGCACTCAACGAGGTGCCCGGCGCGTCCCCGCAGGATGTCGGCTACTGGCGGGACGTCGGCTCGCTCGATGCCTACTTCGACGCGCACATGGACCTGGGGGCGGTGACGCCGGCCTTCAACCTGTACAACGACCGGTGGCCCATCCTCACCAACATTCCGTCGCTGCCGCCCGCCAAGTTCGTGCACGACGCGGGCGACCGGGTCGGGCGCGCGATCGACAGCCTGGTCAGCAACGGCGTCATCGTCTCCGGCGGCCTGGTGCGTCAGTCCGTGCTCTCGCCCGGGGTGCGGGTGAACAGCTGGGCCACCGTCGAGCGGTCGGTAATACTGCACAACACCACGATCGGCCGGCACGCCGTGGTCCGGAACGCGATCATCGACAAGAACGTCATCGTGCCGGAGTGGGCGCAGGTCGGCGTGGACAAGGAGCACGACAGGGCACGAGGCTTCGTGGTCTCGGCTGGCGGCATCACCGTGGTGGGCAAGGGTCAGGAGGTCGTGCCGTGACGGACAAGCTCCGAGTTGCGTTGCTGACCCGCGAGTACCCGCCCGAGGTGTACGGCGGCGCGGGGGTGCACGTCACCTACCTGGCGCGCGAGCTGGCGCCGCTGGTGGATCTCACCGTGCACTGCCAGGGGGCGGACCGGCCGGACGCGGTCGCGCACCGTCCCTGGGACCTGCTGGCCGACGCCAACCCGGCGCTCCGCGTGGTGTCCACGGACCTGTCGATGGCCGCCGCCGTCGGGTCGGCGCAGCTGGTCCACTCCCACACCTGGTACGCGAACCTGGCCGGTCATCTGGCGGCCATGCTCTACGACATCCCGCACGTGGTCACCATGCACTCCCTGGAGGTCCTGCGGCCGTGGAAGGCCGAACAGCTGGGCGGCGGCTACGCGGTCTCGTCCTGGTGCGAGCGGGTGGCGGCGACCTCGGCCGCCGCCGTGGTGGCGGTATCGGAGGGGATGCGGGCCGACATCATGACCGCTTACCCCGAAATTTCCCCCGAACGGATCCGGGTCATACGCAACGGCATAGACACCAACGAATACCGGCCGGACCCGGACACCGATGTGCTCGACCGGTACGGAATCGACAAGAACCGTCCTTACGTGATCTTCGTCGGCCGGATCACCAGGCAGAAGGGCCTGCCGGTGCTGCTGCGGGCCGCCTCGGCGCTGATCCCCGAGGCGCAGCTGGTGCTGCTCGCCGGGCAGGCCGACACGCCGGAGCAGCAGGCCGAGGTGACCGAACTGGTAGAGGGCCTGCGCAGTGGTCGAAATGGCAGAGCTAGGTCCGGCGTGTTCTGGATCCCCGAGATGCTGCCCAAGTCCGAGGTCATCCAGCTGCTCACGCACGCCACCGTGTTTGCCTGCCCGTCGGTGTACGAGCCGCTCGGCATCGTGAACCTGGAGGCCATGGCGTGCGGGACCGCGGTAGCGGGGTCCCGCACCGGCGGGATTCCCGAGGTGGTCGCCGAGGGCGAGACGGGGCTGCTGGTGCCGCCCGGCGAGCCGGAAGCGCTCGCGGTCGCCCTGAACGCCCTGCTGAGTGACCCCGACCGGGCCCGGGCGATGGGCCAGGCCGGCCGCAAGCGCGCGGTGGCGGAATTCGGCTGGCCCGCCATCGCCGCCCAGACCGCCGAACTCTATGCGGAATTGACTCACTCGGGATTAAAGCGCCTTCCTTCACTACTCCTCGCCGGTGAAGCTTGTGTATCCGGGCGCGGCCGTGGTCGGCTTGCGTCATCCGACTGGTTGGAGGCGCGATGTCGCAGGGAGCGGCGCTGGCTGAGAAAGCCGGCCGCCTACTGTCGGTCAACGTGGGGCTGCCGCAGGATGTGGCGTGGCACGGGCGGACCGTCCGCACCGCGGTCTGGAAACAGCCGGTTGACGGCCCGCGTCTGGTGCGGCGGCTGAATATCGACGGTGACGGGCAGGGCGATCTGGCCGGGCACGGCGGCGAGTACCGCGCGGTGTTCGTGTACCAGATCGAGTCTTACCGGTACTGGCAGGAGCAGCTGCGCCGCGACGACTTCAGTTACGGCCAGTTCGGCGAGAACTTCACGATCAGCGGCCTGGCTGATGACCAGGTGTGCATCGGTGATCGCTACCAGATTGGCGAGGCGCTGTTCGAGGTGACCCAGCCGCGGGTGACGTGTTACCGGGTGGGGATCCGGATGAACGAGGCGCGGATGCCCGCCCTGCTGGTTTCCCACCACCGGCCCGGGTTCTACTTCAGGGTGCTCCGCGAGGGCACCGTGCGGGCCGGGGACGAGATCGTTCAGGTGGCCGTCGGACCAGAGGCCATGACCGTGGCCGAGATCGACGGCCTGCTCTACCTGCCCGGGCACTCCCGCGAGCGGGTGCTGAGCGCGCTGCGTATTCCCGCGCTTCCCGACGGCTGGAAGGCCTCGTTCCGGGCCATGACGGACCAGGCTGAGCTGCCCGGAGGTGCCGCGGGCAACGCAGGGTTGGCGGCGGTGAGCCCGCCGCCAGCCTGGCCGGGATTCCGCTCGCTCGCCGTCACCTCGGTAGACCGGGAGAGCGATTCGGTGCTCTCGGTCTGCCTGGCCGATCCGGCCGGAACCGCCTTGCCGCCGCCGTTGCCGGGACAGTTCCTGACCCTGCGGCTGAATGTCGTCCCGGATGCCAGGCCGCTGCTGCGCAGCTACTCGCTGTCCGGAGCGCCGGACGCCGGCTCCTACCGCGTCAGCGTCAAGCGCGAGGCGCACGGCGTAGGCAGCCAGTTCGTCCACGCCCGGGTCCGGCCGGGCGACCTGCTAGAAGTGGCCGCGCCCCGCGGCACGTTCGTGCTCCAGCCCGGGGACGGCCCGGTCCTGCTGATCAGCGCGGGCGTCGGGGCGACCCCCGTGCTGGCCATGCTGCACGCCCTGGCCGCCGGCGCGTCCGGCCGCGACGTCTGGTGGCTACACGGCGCCCGCAACCGGGCCGAGGAGCCGTTCGCCGAAGAGTCGCGGTCCCTGCTGGCCACGCTGGCCCATGGGCACCGGCACGTCTGCTACAGCCGTCCGGCCCCCGGCGAGGTTCCGGGCCGTGACTATCAGACGGCGGGGCGGCTGTCCGCGTCCGTGCTGGCCGGGCTCGGCCTGCCGCGCGACGCCGACGCCTACATCTGCGGTCCGGCCGCGTTCATGGCGGAAACCTCTGCCGCCCTGATCGACCTGGGTGTCGACCGCGCCCGCGTGCACACCGAGATCTTCGGCGCGGCACCCTCGAGCACGCCCGGCATCGCGGCCGCGGACGCCCGGCCGCCGCATCCGCCGTCGGGAGAGCCCGGCGATGGCCCAGAGGTCGCCTTCGCGCGCAGCGGCCTGAGCGTCCGCTGGGCCCGCGGTTACGGCAGCCTGCTCGAACTGGCCGAAGCCTGTGACGTGCCGGTCCGCTGGTCCTGCCGCACCGGCGTGTGCCACACCTGCGAGACCGACCTGCTGTCAGGAACGGTCAGTTACGCCCCCGACCCGGTCGACGAGCCCGCCGCGGGCAGCGCGCTGATCTGCTGCTCCCAGCCGCGCGGTGACCTGGTCCTCGACCTGTGACCGCCAGCCGGCCCGGCGGACCTAACCGCGGGGGCGGCAGGGATGGGGCTCCCGTGTGGTCGTGTTCGTGACAGCATGTCGCCATGAAGGTGCTGCGCACTCCCGAGGACCGTTTCGCCAACCTGCCCGATTTCGGCTATCTGCCGCGGTACGCCGAGGTCGACGGGCTTCGGCTGGCTTACGTCGAGACCGGGCCGGCCGACGGCGAGCCGGTCCTGCTGCTGCACGGGGAGCCGAGCTGGTCGTTCCTGTACCGCAAGGTCATGCCGGTGCTCGCGGACGCCGGGCTGCGTGCCATCGCGGCGGACCTGGTCGGGTTCGGCCGCTCCGACAAGCCGGCCGAGATCGGTGATCACAGCTTCGCGGGGCACGTGGAGTGGATGCGTGCGCTCGCGTTCGACCACCTTGACCTGCGCGGGCTGACCATCGTCGGGCAGGACTGGGGCGGCCTGATCGGATTGCGGCTGGTAGCCGAGCACCCGGACCGGTTCGCCCGGGTGGTCGCGGCCAATACCGGGCTGCCCACCGGGGACCAGGCCATGCCCGACATCTGGCTGCGGTTTCGTGAGGTCGTCCGCACCACGCCCACGCTGAGCGTGTCCCGGCTGGTGCAGTCCGGCTGCCAGACCAAGCTTTCGCCGGAGGTCCTGGCGGCCTACGAAGCGCCGTTTCCCGGTCCGGATTATGCCGCCGCGGTCCGGGCGATGCCCGGACTGGTCCCGACGTCGCCTGATGACCCGGCCACGGAGGCCAACCGGGCCGCCTGGCGTCAGCTGGCCGCCTGGGACAAGCCGTTCCTGGTGGCGTTCAGCGACCGCGACCCGATCACCGGCGCGATGGCGCCGGTCCTGAAGAACACCGTGCCCGGAGCGGCAGGCCTCGAGCATCCCGTGATCGAGGGAGCCGGCCATTTCCTGCAGGAGGACGCGGGCGAACGGCTCGGCGCCATGATCGCCGACTTCGTCCGCGCTCACCCGGCGGGCTAGCGCGGGCGCGATCGGCAGGAAGGTCACCGACGCGCTGGTGGCACCGTAGTCATTTAACTGATGACGTGGGCCCGGCCGTAGACCAGACTGGAATCCTGCCACCGAACGGCCAGCGCTGGGAGAACAGCATGAGCGTCAGCAGTACCACGGGCGGCCGGTCGCGGAACCTGGTCCTGACGGCGATGATCTTCGCGGTGGCGATGACCTTCATCGACCAGACCATCGTCTCGATCGCCGCGCCCACGATCCAGCACGACCTGGGCCTGTCCAGCAGCGGCATGCAGTGGGCGATCAACGCCTACCTGCTGGCGCTGGCCGCGTTTTTCGCCTTCGGCGGGCGCCTGGCGGACACGCACGGGCACCGCAAGATGGTCGTGCTCGGGGTGATCATCTTCGCCGGCGCGTCGGCGCTGTGCGGCCTGACGCCCCGCGGCGGCGCCGCCGAAGCCTGGATCGTGGCGTTCCGCGCCCTGCAGGGCCTGGGCGGGGCGATCATGTTCCCGGCCGCGATCGCCATCGTCGTGCAGACGTTCGACCTGCGCTCGCGCGGCCGCGCTCTGGCGCTGTTCTTCGGCATCGCCGGCGGCCTGACCGCGATCGGCCCGATCGCGGGCGGCTACCTGCTCCAGTGGACGTGGCGGGCGATCTTCTGGATCAACATCCCCGTTGCCCTCATCGCCCTGGTGCTGATCGCCATCTCCAAGCCGGCCACCGAGCACCGTCCCGCGCCGATGGACTACCGCGGCCTGGCCCTCATCGTCGCCGGCGTCGGCCTGAGCGTGTTCGGTTTCCAGCAGTCGGCCCTGTGGGGCTGGGGCAACCCGGCCATCGAGGTGAGCATCGTCGCGGGCGTCCTGCTGCTCGGAGTCTTCTACGCCGTCGAGCGCCGGACGGAATCACCCCTGATCAACGTGCACATCTTCGCCAACCGGACCTTCACCGTGGAGAACGTCATCCTCGGCATCGCCATGATGGCGTTCATCCCGGTGTTCTTCTTCGCCAGCATCTACGGGCAGATCGCGCTGGCGGAGAAGGCGACCACGGCCAGCCTGCTGATCTTGTACTTCTTCCTCGGCTTCGTGGTCTGCGCGCAGATCGGCGGCCGGATGCTGGACCGGACCGGGGCCAAGCGCCCGGTGGTGCTCGGCTGCGCCCTGGCCGCCGTCGGGTTCGCGCTGTGGGCCGGGAAGGCGACCGACCTGCACGCCGGGGCCCAGGTCATCTACATCGTCATGGCTGGGGCCGGCATGGGGCTGATGCTCGGCCAGGCCAACACCGACGCGATCAACCGCGCCTCCCGGTACTCCTACGGCGAGGCCACCGGCATCACCCAGACCGTCCGGAACTACGGCGCCAGCCTCGGGTTCGCCATCCTCGGCACGATCCTGATCACCGAGTTCCGGTCCAAGATCACCTCCTCGCTTACCGCCCAGGGCCTGCCCGGACCGGCCGCCTCGGCCGAGGCTTCGAAGATCGCCCAGCTGCAGGGCGGCAACGGCAACGTCGCCACGATCCCGCCGTTCATCCGCGCGGACTTCGCCGGCGCCACCCGCGAGGTGCTCTACGGGATGGCCGTGATCATGGCCGTGGCCGCACTCGTGGCCCTGCGCGGGCTCAAATGGGGCGTCCAGCAGGAAACGCAGGAGAGCGCAGCGGAACTCGCCGGCCAGTCTCGCGGCTAGGATCCGGGCGCCGACCTCTACTCCACCCCGCGCTAGGCAAGCAGGCTACTGCTGCTCCGCCGCGAAGTCGCCCGCCGCGAGCAAGCCGTCAGCCAGCGGCTCGAGCAGCTCGCTGTCCCCGGGGGAGTCGTCGGACTCCAGGGGTTCGGGCACGGCCGGCAGTACCTGCTCGAAGTAGTCGCTGGCGGCGGCGGTGGTGCCGACGTCGCGGCCCGCCGCCTCCGACATGTACCAGCGGTGCTCGAGCACCTCGTGGAAGATCTCCGCCGGAGGCAGCCGGCCGCGCAGGCCCTCGGGGATCGCGGCGATCACCGGGTCGTAGACCTCCTCGAGCCACCGGTTGGCCGCCACCACCTCGGACACCGGCCGGCCCCGCTTCTGCTCCAGCCAGGCCCGGAACGCGGCCATGTCATTGAGCAGTCGGCGCGCCTGGTTCTCCCCGGCGTCGATCCCGGTCCGCAGGAACAGCTTCCTCGAGTCGTGCCCGGATTCCGCGACCCGGGTCTTCAGCCGCAGCTTGTTCCCCTCGCCGGTGCTGATCAGCTCGACCTCGCCGGCGTCGAAGCCAAGCTCGTTGAGCCGGTGCAGGCGCTCGGCGATCCGGTACCGCTGCTCCTCGGGGCGCAGGATCTCCTCGCGGGTCAGCTCCTGCCACAGCGACTCATACCGGCGGCCGAGCTCCTCGGCGATCTCCAGCGGGTCGACGTCGTCCAGGAGCATCTCACCGACCTGCAGGTCGAACAGCTCGCCGTAGATCCGCTCGATGGCCAGCTCGACGTCATAGTGGCGCTGTCCGTTGGCCAGCTCCGGGTGCTGCTCGCTGGTCTCCGCGTCGACCAGGTACGCCTCCAGCGTGCCCGCGTCGTGCCGGAACAGCGTGTTGGACAGCGAGCAGTCGCCCCAGAAGAACCCGGAGAGGTGCAGCCGGACCAGCAGTTCGACCAGCGCGTCGAGCAGGCCGTCGGTGGGCTGCAGGCCCCGGGGGGCGGAGAAGACCGCCCGGTAGGTGGTCGCGTAGCTGAGGAACTCGGTGACCAGGATCGCGTCCGCGTCGGTGTCCCGCGGGGCCGCCTCGTCCAGGTCGACCGCGATCCCGACCACCTCGACCGCGGGGATGCTCAGCTCGGCCAGCGCCCGGAGCAGCCGGTACTCGCGCCGGGCCAGCCGCTCGCTGAGTTCCTTGAGGGCGTACAGCGAGCCGTCGTCGTAGACGAAACGGACCACGTGCCGCGAGATGCCCCGCTGCCTGATTTCCACGAGCCGCTCGTCCTGCCACTCGGCCAGCGGCTCAGACCACGGCAGGGTGAGCAAGCCGGCCGCGTGGTCGGCTGGGGGAGTGAAGACGAACCGCATAGCAACACAGTGTCCCGTATCCGGGTGCGGGAACCGAGACCCGTTAGGCAGAATATTTTTTCCGAACGGCCGCGGTGCGTGCCTCAGCCAAGCTGCGACTCAAGCTGGGACGGAGCCATGTTGGCGCCACTGATGACGACGGCCACGTGCTCTCCGGGCGCAGGCTTGGCGTGCGCCGGATGTAGGGCCGGATCGCGTCGTAGGTGCCGCGGATTTCGTCCCCGGTGATCACACCTGCCAAGATGCCTAGAGCGGCCGCAGTAGCGACGCCAGCCAGCGCAGGGGAGACTAGCTGTCATGACTGAGCACACGCACGACCACGACGAAGACTCGGCCTGCGCGGTGGCGCACGAACCCGTCATCCCGGCCAGTTCCGGGGCGGCCGAGCGCACGCTGGTCGCCGTATTCGCCTCACCGGTCGCCGGCTACCTGCTGAGGTACGGCGCGGACATGGGATTCCGCGGCCTGTTGCTCGAGCCCGACGAGGCCCGCGCGGCCGGCGCCGCCGCCCTCGGGTTCCCCCTGCTCACCGCCGTCCCCGACGACCTGGATGAGTCCGCGGACGTGGTCGTTACCGACCATCACCGGCCCGAACTCGGCGTCATGCTCCGCGACGCGCTGGCCACCAAGGCCCGGTGGGTCGGGATCATGGGCAACCCGCATCATGTCGGACCGCACGTGGCCATGCTCACCGAACTCGGCGTGCCGGAGAATGAGATCGCCCGCGTGCACCGGCCGATCGGGCTCAACATCGGCTCCCGGATCCCGCCCGAGATCGCGGTCGCCACGCTGGCCGGCCTGCTCGCCGACCGCAACGGCCGACCCGGCGGATTCGAATTCTGATCGCTCCGAACCTGCCCGGCGGGGCATACCCGCCCGCTTTGCCCGGTTACACCGGATAGCGAGCTACTGCATCCGCCGCCGCCTGGACCCTGCGTCGGCCGCACGCGCCCTTCGCGGCACGTTAGGCTGCGATCAGCCAAGCGGGGGCACTGGCGTACGGGAGGCGGGGTTGGACGGGGCGTTCGTCCGCCACCGGGGGCTCATCGCGTTCGCAGCCGGGGGCGCGATGGCCGAAGCGGCATTGCTTTCTTTCCTCGCGCCCAGCGCCCGGCCGCTGGCGCCGCAGGTGACCGCGCTGCCGCCGCTCGCGGCGTATCACGACCTGCGCTGGCTGTTCGCCTTCAACCAGCCGTGGCTCGGTTTCACCGGCGTGCTCGTGCTCCTGGTCATCGCCCGTTCGGCGGTGGACGCCGTCATGGTCATGCTGGCCTGGCCGCGCGAGACGGATCCGCGCATCCCGCGGCCGCGTTTCCTGGCCTCGCTGCTGTCCTGCGCCGTGCTGACGGTGCTGGTCGGGCTGGTGATGTCGCCGGTGGTGACGCTGATGTTCGGGGTGGCGTTGCTGCCGTTCTCCTGGCCCTACCTGGCCGCGGTGCCGATCCTGTTCGGCACCGCGGTGGCGCTGAGCCAGGGCGGGGTGGGCCAGGCCTGGTGGCGGCGCCTGCCTCCGGCACGCACGGTGGCGTGGGTGATCGCCACCTTCGCTGTCCTGTCGCTGGCTTCGGTGCTGATGACGCACCTCGATACACCCGGCATCGTGGCCGTGGCCGGGCTGGCCGGGATCGTCGACGCGCGGGCCTGGTACGGCCTCACCGCCGCGGCCGTGCGAGGGGCGGCGGAACGGCCGCCTCACCCGTGGCAGTGGCGGGTCGCGCTGTGGCGGATCCGGCGGGCCCTGCGGAGCCGGACCAACTGGGTGCCGGTGGCGCCGTTGGCCGCGGTGATGGTGCTCGCCCTGGTCGTGGGAATGGCCCGGCTGGCCTTCACCGGGACCGTCCGCTTCGCCCCGGGCGCCGGAGACGTGGCGGTCGGCGCGGTCACCGGGGATGGCGCCGACGGCCAGGTCGCGCCGGGACGCGGCTCCGGCGGTGCCAGCACCGCCAGCGCCGCGCGGAGCACGGGGAACGGGCCAGCGGCCAAGTACAGCGGCGCGGTGCTCGTGGTCGCGGGCTTCGGGTCGACCTGCTGCCACAGCGCGAACGCCCTGCGCGCCGCCGAACCAAACCTGCTCGTGCGCCAGTTCTCGTACCTGGGCCTGAACGCCGCCGGCCAGCCGATCCCATACGGACTAGCCGGGAACCTGCCCATCCAGGTGCTCGGCGACCGGATGGCCGCGCAGGTGGACAAGCTGTACCAGCAGGCCCACGCGCCGGTGGACATCGTGGCGGAGAGCGAAGGCACCCTCGGCGTGTACGCGATGCTGGCCCGGCATCCGCACGTGCCGATCGGGTCGGTGGTGTCGCTCAGTCCCATTGTTGAGCCCGGCCAGGCGGGCTATACGGTCGACACCGTGCCCGGCGCCGCCCTGAGCACGCTTAACGACCTGGTCGGCGGCATGTCGCCGTATGGGCGTTCGGGGGCGCAGGCGCTGATCGAGTCGGTGAGCGAAGTCGGCGCCAGCTACTTCGCCACCGTCAGCCGCGATACCGGCCGGCCGTGGCTCGCGGTCATCCCGCTCGCCGACGCGGTCACGCTGCCCGCCTGCCCCTGGCCGTGGAACGTGATCTTCATCGACGCCTTCCACGGCGGCCTGCTCGGCGACCGCTCGGTACAGCAGATAGTCGAGGCATTCCTGGCCAGCGGCACGGTCCCGGACCGCGCCCTGGCCGGGCTGGCGGGCTGGTCCCAGCGGGACCTGCGTAACGCGGCTCAGCTCATCGCGGCCGCGGCCGCGGCCTGGCGGATGCCGGACCTGCACTCGGCCTGCCCGTCGTCCTAGGTATCGGCCAGCGGGCCGGCTGGCCAGAGCGCCGGCGATCCGCTACGCTATGCACCGTGACGCCGACAGCTCGCCTTCAGTGGTGGCGCCGCCCCTAGGCGGTGTGCTGATTCGCGTTCAATCCAGAAGCGACCGCCCAGGAAACGGCGGCCGCTTTCTTGTTTCCCGGCCGCCTCCGGGGCCTGAAACCTGAGGGGCCACCGTGGATGCCCAACGTACGGAAATGATGACCCGCGATGGCGTGCGGGTCACGCGCACCGCCACGCCGTTCGACCTCGGCGAACTCGGCCGGATCGCGGCGCTCGTCGACCAGCGTCGCGGCGGCGTGATGAGCTCGGGCATGGAGTACCCCGGACGGTACAGCCGCTGGCACATGGCTTACGCCGACCCGTGCGCGGAGATCGTCGCCACCGGCAGGCGGGTCACCGCGCGGGCCCTCAACGACCGCGGGCGCGTGCTCCTGCCGGTACTCCGCGCGGCCCTGCGCAAAAGCGGCGAACCGGTGGACGAGGACACCGTCGTCATCACGGCGGACGACCGGGAGTTCACCGAGGAGGAGCGCAGCCGCAGGCCGACGGTATTCACCGCGCTGCGGGAGATCACGGCGGCGCTGGGGTGCGAGGACCCCCACCTGGGCCTGTACGGGGCGTTCGGCTACGATCTGGCGTTCCAGTTCGAGCCGGTCCGGCTCCGGCTGGATCGTCCGGCGACCCAGCGCGACCTGGTGCTGCACCTGCCGGACGAGATCTGGGTTCTCGACCGCAAGCGCGAGGAAGCGGTCAGGTACTCCTACGACTTCGAGGTGGGCGGAGTGTCGACGGCCGGGTTCGGCCGCCAGACCGCACGCACCTTCACCGGGGCTGCAGACCAGCCCGTTCGGGATCAAGAACTGCCGCCCCAGCCCGAGCCGGCCAGCTACGCGCGGGTCGTGGAGGAGGCCCGGGAGCGGTTCGCTTGCGGGGACCTGTTCGAGGTCGTGCCCGGTCACGTGTTCTACGGCCGGTGCGCCTCGCCGGCCGGGTTCTACGAACTGCTGCGGCAGCGCAACCCGGCCCCGTACGAGTTCCTGTTCAACCTGGGCGAGGGGGAGTACCTGGTCGGCGCGTCACCCGAAATGTACGTCCGGGTCACCGGAGACCGGGTGGAGACCTGCCCGATCGCGGGCACGATCGCGCGCGGCGAGGACACCCTCGAGGACGCCGCGAACATCGCCACCCTGCTCGGCTCGGCCAAGGAGGAGTCCGAGCTGACCATGTGCACCGACGTGGACCGCAACGATAAGGCGCGGGTCTGCGTGCCCGGCTCGGTCCGGGTGATCGGGCGGCGGCAGATCGAGATGTACAGCCGCCTCATCCACACCGTCGATCACATCGAGGGACGGCTCCGGCCCGGGTTCGACGCGTTCGACGCGTTCCTCACCCACATGTGGGCGGTCACCGTGACCGGTGCCCCGAAAACCTGGGCCATGCAGTTCATCGAGGACCACGAGGAGACCCCGCGCCGCTGGTACGGCGGGGCCGTCGGCAAGGTCGGCTTCGACGGGTCGATGAACACCGGGCTCACCCTGCGCACCGCTCACATCACCGGCGGGATCGCCGCGGTACGGGCCGGCGCGACGCTGCTGTATGACTCGGTGCCCGCGGCCGAGGAGAAGGAGACCCAGATCAAGGCGCGTGCCCTGCTCGAGACCCTGGATGAGGCCAGCCGGATCGCGCCGAGCGACGCCAAGGTTGCCAGCGAGCGTGTCCTCCTCTCAGCTCGCGATTACACGCCGAGAGTCCTCCTGATCGACCACCAGGACTCCTTCGTGCACACGCTCGGCGACTACTTCAGGCAGCAGGGCGCCGAGGTGACCACGCTGCGGTTCGGGTTCTCGCCCGCGCTGCTTGACTCCTACGCGCCGGACCTGGTGGTCATGTCGCCCGGGCCGGGCCGGCCGGCCGACTTCGGCTGCGCGGCGCTGCTGGACGAGGTGTACGCGCGGCACCTGCCGACCTTCGGCGTCTGCCTGGGCCTGCAGGCCATGGTGGAGCACGCGGGCGGCACGCTGTCCCTGCTGCCCGAGCCCGCGCACGGCAAGCCTGGGCTGGTGCGGGTGTCCGGAGGATCCTTGCTGTCCGGGCTGCCCGGCGAGTTCACCGCGGGGCGGTACCACAGCCTGTACGCGCCGGCCGGCGAGGTCCGCGGCGGGTTCGCCGTGACCGCGTCGCTGCGTTCCCCGGACGGGGCGGACGTGGTGATGGCGATCGAGGACGACGAGGCCGGGCGGTGGGCCGTGCAGTTCCACCCGGAGTCGATCCTGACCGCGTCCGGCCGGTCCGGTCACCGGATCATCGCCAACGTTCTTGATCTGTGTCGCGCCCGGGATCAAGTCAGTCCGCTGTTATTGTGCTGTTGCATGAGGAGCGTGGAGCCCGAGGTTTTCCTGGTCGCCCGGCCGAAGGTCGACTACGACGCGATGGCTGCCTACCTGCGCGAGGTGGGCGGCGAGCGCTGGTTGGAGCGCATCGACCGCGACCAGCTCGGCAACGACGCCCAGGACCTCGCCGAGTTCGCCGGGAAAATGTGCTACCGCTCATGGGAGCCCGGGCTCAACCCGAACGTCCGCAAGGTACGCGACGACCAGGACGCGTACCTGCAGAACATCTTGCGGCAGCAGCACGGCTCGGTGCTCGAGCACGTCAGCTTCACTTTCGTGCTGCACAACGTGTCGCGCGTTTTTACTCATGAGCTGGTCCGCCACCGGCCGGGGACGGCGGTGTCGCAGGAGTCGCTGCGCTACGTCCGGCTCGATGAGCTGCCGTTCTGGTTCCCCGACTGGGCGCGCGAGGACGCGGAGCTGATGAAGCGGGCGACGGCGCTGCTCGGGGAATTGGAGCAGTTCCAGCAGTGGATGGCGGGACACTTCGGGCTGGACGACGACGACACCAAGATGCACGAGAAGAAGCACAAGACCTCGTTCATGCGCCGGTTCGCGCCTGAGGGCCTGGCCACCGGGCTAGTGTGGACGGCGAACATCCGCACCCTGCGGCACACGATCGAGGCACGGACCGACCAGGGCGCCGAAGAGGAGATCCGCCTGGTGTTCGGGAAGATCGGCGAGCTAATGCGGGCGGAGGCACCGGCCCTGTTCAGCGACTACACCGTGACCGACGGCACCTGGGTGCCCGGCTGGCGCAAAGTTTGAGCGGGCCCCGGAAGCGAGCAAGGGAGCAGAGTGCCTGACGTGACGGTCGGTGAAACGGCGGCGTACCTGGCGGTTCCGGTCGGCTCGCCGGGTCCGTGGCCGGGCGTGGTGATCATCCACGAGGCGTTCGGCCTGAACGCGGACATCCGGGGCCACGCGGAGCGGCTGGCCGCGCTCGGCTACCTGGTCCTGGCGCCGGACCTGTACGGCGGTAAGTCCTGGCTGCGCTGCATCCGAGGCATGATCCGGCAGCTGCACGCCGGATCGGGGCCCGCGTTCGACGCTCTGGACGCGTGCCGCGGGTGGCTGGCCGAGCGCGCGGACTGCACCGGCAGGACCGGGGTAATCGGCTTCTGCATGGGCGGCGGCTTCGCGCTGCTGTGCGCGCCGCGCGGCAAGTACGCCGCCGCGTCGGTCAACTACGGCGAGGTCCCCGCGGACGCCGAGACGGTGCTCGCGGGTTCCTGCCCGATCGTGGCCAGCTACGGCGGTCGCGACCCGATGGGTACCGACCCCCCGAAGCGGCTCGAGGCCGCGCTGACCGCGCTGGGGGTACCGCACGACGTGAAGGTGTACCCGGCGGCCGGGCACAGCTTCATGAGCCCCAAGCCGGCCCCGTTGGCGCCGCTGGCCGCGCTGGCGCGGCTGAGTTACGACAAGGAGGCGGCCGAGGACGCCTGGCAGCGGATCTTCGCGTTCTTCGACAAGTACCTACAGGCCTAGACGGCCTCGGGTCCGGGTCATCCGAATTCCCGGTGCGCGCGCCCGAGTTCCTGCCGACACGGAACGATGCTGGCGCGGTCCTCTTGGCTCTCCTGGGCGGCGGCGATCTGGCTGAGGGCCTGGAAAAAACGTCGGCACTGGAGATTTTCACGGTGGACAAGCCTGACGTGGGCATGATGGGCCATTATGGGCATGGAACCTTACGTGCGGGAGGACGGATGGGGCGGCCGATTATCGGCATCACTGGGGAGCTTGAGGCCGCCCGGTGGGGCAACTGGATTCGCGAGGCTGTGGTCTCGCCGGTGAGCTATACGCGAGCCGTCGAGCGCGCCGGGGGGACGCCGGTCATCTTGCCGCCTGTTCCCGCGAGTTCCGTGCCCGTGCTGATCGCCGGGCTCAACGGCCTGGTGTTCGCCGGCGGCCGAGACGTCGACCCCTCGCTGTACGACGAGGCGCCCCACGAGCAGACGGACCTGCCTGACCATCGGAGGGACAGGTTCGAACTGATCCTCACCCGAGCGGCCATCGACGCCGACCTACCCTTCCTGGCCATCGGCCGCGGCATGCACATCCTCAACGTGGCCCGCGGCGGCACCCTGACCCAGCATCTGCCCGATCGCACCGGCAACGAGAATCACAAGCCGGACCCGGTCAAGCTGACCATCCACGACGTGCAGATCACCGCGGCGAGCAAGCTCGGGCGCGTGCTCGGCGAGACCGCCCAGGTGCCTGCGGCCCACCATCAGGCGATCAACCGGATCGGCAGCGGGCTCCTCACCGTGGCGTGGACCGTGGATCAGGTGGTAGAGGCAATCGAGTTGCAGGGACACCGCTGGGGTCTGGGCGTGCAGTGGAATCCCGAGGACGGGGACGACCCCCGGCTGTTCGAGGCCCTGGTAACGGTGGCCACGGCCGCCGCCGCACAGGCCGGCGCCCAGCCTCAGCCCGAAGTAACCGCGCGATCCAAGCGATCCGCCAAGCGGCACGCCGCCCGCTCCTCCTAACCCCGCTCCTGCCCCCGGCTCCTCCGAGCCCTGCTGGCCCTAGATGGGGGGTTGGTAGTTACTGACCCAGTGGGCTTGGAGCCAGTCCATGAAGGTGAACCAGGCACCAGTCACCTCGAGCAGGCCGACGCAGATGAGCATGGCGCCGCCGATCCTGGTCACCAGGCGGGCGCGCCGCCGGAAGAACGCGAAGGCGCGCATCGCGACCTGGAAGCCGAACGACACCAGCAGGAACGGAACCCCCAGGCCCAGCGCGTAGACGAAGGCGAGCACGGCGCCGCGCGCCGCGGTGCCGCTGGCGGCCGACAACGCCAGCACGGCGGTCAGCGTAGGTCCGATGCACGGAGTCCAGCCGAGCCCGAACATCACGCCGAGCAGCGGCGCCCCCGCCAGGCCCGCCTTCGGCCGGGCTGCGGGCCGAACGATGCGGCCGGCGAAGGAGAACCGGTCGAGGACCCCGGCGAACAGCAGCCCGAGCACGATCGTCAGCCCGCCCAGGATCTGCGTCAGCAGCCGGGCGTGCCCGGTCAGCAGGTGGCCGAGCCCGCCAAGGGCCGCGCCGTACGCCACGAACACGACGGAGAACCCCAGCACGAACAGCGCCGTCCCGGCGACGACCCGGCCGCGGGGCGGCGGGGGCACGGTGGCGGCGAGCGGCCGCGCGGCCACCGTCACCCCGGACCCGCCGGACCCGTCTGGGCCGCCGGACCCGTCCGGGCCGCCGGATCCGTCCGGGTCCGGAGATCCGCCCGGCGGGACCGGCCCGGTGGCGTCCCCCGCCGTGGCGGGCGATGAGCCGCCCGCGCCGGCCATGCCGGTGACGAAGGACAGGTAGCCGGGCACCAGCGGCAGGCAGCAGGGGGACAGGAAGGTGACCGCCCCGGCCGCCGCGGCCACGGGCAGCGCCAGGATCAGCGGGCCAGAGGTCACGAGCTGGGTAACACCGCTCATGTCACCTCCGGCGAGGTCGAGGTCGAGGTCGAGGTCCGGGCGAACCGGGTCCGGGCGAACCCGAGGGCACGATCAAAGGGCGCTGGGATCACTATGCCACGCAAGCCCTCAACCGGTCGACAGCGGCTACTACATCAAGTCGTAGGCGAGGAAGGCGCCGTAGACGAGGAAGGCGCCGTCGAGGAAGGCGCCGTCGAGGAAGGCAGGGCGAAGACGAGCACCACGTAAGCCGCCAGCGCCACCGCGAAGGCCAGCGCCATACCGAGGGACGCCCCCGCCGCGCCATTGCCGATGAACCCTATCCCGGCGAAGAAGGCGGCCAGGATCGCCACCAGCCCGACCGCCGACATCCAGATCGTCAGCATGTGCCGGGTGCCGATGGCCCGGACCAGTTGGCCCACCGCGGCGATGATGAGCAAGAAGGCCACGATCACGTGCAGGGCGATAACCGGGCTCGAGAACATCCCGACGGACTTCTTCGCCGTCGGGGCGGTTCCGTACAAGTTGTAAATGATGCCCAGGATGAACTGGATGATCAGCATGATCACGGCGCCGAGGCTGGACATCCCGGGCGAGCCGGCTCGCCTGAGCCTGCCCGGTGGCCGGCGTGGCCGCACGAGTATGAGACATCCCACCTCCAAGAACGGAATCCTAGCCGGAGCCGCTATGGTTGGCGAGGTGAGATCGGTCCTCACCCGCACGAAGACGCCTTCCGGGAAACAGCAAAGGCCAGGCCACTGGCTGCTGCTCCTGGCCGGCCTGGTCGCGTTCGCCGTCGCCCTCGGCCTCTACGTCGTCTACATGGTGATCCACCCCAAGGACTACACCATGGACCCGGTTGACCTGGCCGTATACCGGTCCGGCGGGCTCATCGTGCGGCACGTGAGGCCACTGTACAACCCGCACCTGGCGGCGCCGCTCTACGACTGGATCGGGTACGGCAAGCTGCATCTGCCGTTCACCTACACGCCGTTCGCGGCCATCGCGTTCGCGCTGATCTCGTTCGTCCCCTGGTCGCTGTCCCTGAAGCTCTCCGTGGCGGTGGACATCATCGCGCTGCTCGCGGCGCTGTGGTTCACCCTCGGCGGCCTCGGCTACCGGAGGGTCACGACCAGGCTTGGCGCCACCCTGCTCGGCGCGGCTGCCGTCTTCTGGACCGAACCCGTGCTGCGGACGATGTATCTGGGCCAGGTCAACCTGGTCCTGATGGCGCTGATCATCTGGGACCTGTGCCAGCCAGACACGCCGCGGAGTCGCTGGTGGAAGGGGTTCGGCACGGGCATCGCGGCCGGCATCAAGCTGACCCCGCTGATCTTCATCCCGTACCTGCTGCTGGCCAGGAAGTTCCGCCAGGCGGCGATGGCCTTCGCGGGCTTCGCGTTCACCGTGCTGCTCGGCTTCGTGATCCTGCCCAAGGACTCCACCAAGTGGTGGTTCGACGGCCTGTTCGCGCAGGGCGGCCGGACCGGTTTCGAGGGCTGGGCCGGCAACCAGTCGCTCGACGGCATCATTACCAGGCTGACCGGCAGCGTGAACGGCGCCAGGCCCGCCTGGATCCTGGCCGTCTTCCTGGTCGGCGCGGCCGGCATCATCGCCGCCGCCCTGCTGGACAGGAAAGGCCACGCCATGCTCGGGCTGCTGATGGCCGCGCTGACCGGGCTGCTCGTCTCCCCGATCAGCTGGGATCACCACTGGGTGTGGATCGCGCCTGGCGCGGTCGTGGCCGCGTACTACGCGGTGCGGGCCTGGCGCCGGGGAGCGCGACGGGCGGCGTGGGCCTGCGGGCTGCTGGCCGTGGGCATCGTGGCCTGGTTCGGCGCGTGGCCGACCAGCCTGTTCGGCGTCCAGCCGCCCAACCTCGGCAAGGACTCGCTCGGCCTGATCTGGATCCCGAAGAACACCAACCCGACCTGGTACCAGTGGTACGGAGACCGGCCCTGGTTTCCTGAGTACCACTGGCACGGCCTGGCGCTTATCGTCGGCAACGCGTACGTGCTGGCCGGGCTGGCGCTGTTCGGGTTGCTGCTGGCAGTATCGCTGTTGCTGCCGCAGCGGACGAAGGAGCACGACGATGAGCCTGGCCGAGGTCCAGCAGGTCTGCGAGGACGTCTACGCCTACCTGCAGCCTGACGGCAGCTGGTACCTCAACAACACCGGCTTCCTGGTCAGCGCCACCGGCGTGATCAGCGTCGACGCCACCTCGACCGAGCGGCGCACCCGCGCTTACCTGGACGCCATCAAGGCGGTCACGGAAAAGCCGGTCCGTACGCTGGTCAACACCCATCACCACGGCGACCACACGCACGGCAACTACCTGATGAGCGGCGCCACCATCATCGGCCACGAGCGGTGCCGCGAGGGCGTGCTCAACACCCCGATGCCGCCGCCGCCCGGCGTCTGGTGCGAGGTTGACTGGGGCCACCTCGAGCCGGCCCCGCCGTTCCTGACCTACACCGACGGCGTCACCTTGTGGTCCGGTGACCTGCGCAGCGAGGTCCGGTACGTGGGCACGCCGGCGCACACCACGAACGATTCCATCGTCCACATCCCGGACCGTGACGTGGTGTTCACCGGCGACCTGCTGTTCAACGGCGGCACCCCGTTCGCGCTGATGGGCTCGATCAGCGGCTGGATCGAGGTGCTCGAGACCGTGCTGCGCCCGCTCGGCGCCCGGACCCTCGTCCCCGGCCACGGCCCGGTCTGCGGTCCCGAGGTCATCGACGACATGCTCGCCTACCTGCGCTTCGTGCAGGACGTCGCGCGGCAGGCGAAGGCGGCGGGCCTGTCGCCGCTGGAGGCCGCCCGCGCCGCCGAGCTGGGGGAGTTCAAAGACCTTCTAGATGCCGAACGGATCGTAGGAAACCTGCACCGCGCATACCTCGAGCTCGACGGCGGCGAGCGCGGGGCTCCGCTCGACCTCGCCCGCGCTCTCGGCGAGATGGTGGCCTACAACGGCGGCCAGCCCCTTACCTGTCACGCATAGTTCACCCTTCCGGTACCGACTCGGCCCGGCGGAAAAACCCGATTACCGGTGAGAAACGGCGCCGGACCTGGTCTATATAGCCATGACGGATCCGCCATCCGGCGCGATCGGGCTGCTGGCCGGCGCGATCGGCTACACGCTCGGCGTGTGCGCCCTGGTCGGGCCGGGCGAGATGGCGCTGCCCACGCCGTGCGCGGACTGGGACCTCGGCATGCTGCTCGCTCACCTGAGCGAGTCGATGGCGGACCTGGAGACTGTCATCCGCACCGGGCACCTGGACCTGGAGCGCCCGCCGTATCAGGCCGTCGGCGAGCCGGTCGAAACGCTCCGGGACCGGGCGGCTCAGCTTCTGTGCGCGGCCTACGGCTTCAGCGGCCCCGGGTTCGTGGCCGTCGGCGGCCTGCCGGTGCCGGCCGGCCTGGTGGCCTGCACGGGGGCGGTGGAGATCGCGGTGCACGGCTGGGATGTGTCCGCGGCCCGGGGTAGCGCTAGCCGCGACAGGGCCGGCCGCGACAGGGCCGGCTGCGGCGGGGTCCGTCCCATCCCGGCCGCGCTCGCCACCCGGATGCTCCGGCTGGGCCCGCTGCTCGTGGCCGGCCGCGAGGGCCTGTTCGCCGCCCCGGTCGATGTCCCGGCCCAGGCCAGCCCGGGCGACCGGCTCGTCGGCTACCTCGGCCGCCGCCCGGGTAGCGCGCCAATGGTTACTGGCTAGTAATATAGGCGGAGCAACGTTCCTTATGCGCAGGGAGATGGGATCGACGGCGGAGAACCTGCACGACCGGTTCCCGGCCATCACCCGGGATCGCGCCGACGCGTACGCGCTGGCCAGTCAGCGCAAGGTGGCTGCGGCCTACGCGGCGGGCCAGATCCAGCCCGACCTGGTGCCGGTCGCGGTGCGCAGCGCCGAGCGCGGCGTTCGCCGTCCAGGTGCTCGCGTTCGGAGACCATTTCAAGATCGCCGACGACGACCCGCGGGTGAACCCGTGGGGCGGCGCGATCGCGCTCGGCCACCCGCTCGCCAGCTCCGGCGTGCGGCTGATGATCCAGCTGGCCCGCCAGTTCGCCGGGCGGCCGGACGCCCGCTACGGCCTGACCACGATGTGCGTCGGGCTGGGCATGGGGGGCACCGTCCTGTGGGAGAACCTCAATGCCTGAAAACATTGGACCGAACGAGCCGGGTTTCGGCGAATCGCAGATCACCTCGCTGTTTCCTGGCGAAGTGGTCACCCGGGCACTCGTCCGCGACGTGGAACTGCCCTACGGGGCGGGCGCGATGGCGCTGATCACGCTGGACAACGGGCACGACCACACCCGGCCGAACACGTTCGGCCCGGCCGGGCTGCTCTCGCTGCGCGAGGCGCTGGATGAGGTGGCGGCCCGGAACGACATCGCCGCGGTGGGAGTCACCGGCAAGCCGTTCATCTTCGCGGCCGGCGCGGACCTGACCGGGGCCGCGCTGATCAGCGCCCGGGACGAGGCGCTGGCCATCGCCAGGTTCGGGCACGCGGTGTTCCGGCGGCTCGGTGAGCTGGGCGTGCCGTCGTTCGCGTTCGTGAACGGCGCGGCCCTGGGCGGCGGCCTCGAGCTGGCCCTGCACTGCTCGTACCGGACGATCTCCTCGGGCGTGACCGCGGTCGCGTTCCCCGAGTGTTTCCTGGGCCTGCTGCCCGGCTGGGGCGGCACGTACCTGCTGCCGCGCCTGATCGGTCCGACGAGCGCGCTGAAGGTCATCGTCGAGAACCCGCTCAGCCAGAACCGCATGCTGAACGGTGCGCAGGCGCAGGCGCTCGGCATCGCCGACGCGATGTTCGAGCCCGCCGACTTCCTGGCCGAGTCGCTCCGCTGGGCGGCCCGGATGCTGACCGGCGCGGTCTCGGTGAGCAGGGAGCGCGCCCTGGAGGCGCTGGCGGAGGAGATCAGGCTGATGCTCGACGAGGGTGTCGTCGCGGCGCCCGAGGACATCGACCTGTGCATGATCCTGGGCGCCGGCTGGCCCTTCCATCTCGGCGGGATCACGCCCTACCTGGACCGCGCCGGGATCGCAGAGAAGGTGACCGGCACCCGGTTCCGTGTCTAGCAACGGGGCCGCCAGCCATAACGTGACAGCTGTCGCGTGGACGGGTTCATCGCGGGTACGGGAGCCGGGTACGGGAGCATGGACAGGCGTTCGGCAGCATCGTCGCGGGCTGTTACCAGGTGTCAGTGGGAGGGAGCGGGAGGGCGACGAGGCGGGCGGCTTCGGGACCGGGAACGCCCAGCAGGCGCAGCTCGGCCTCGGCGAGCTCATCCACGGTGGTCTCATTCACGCGTTCCGGATGCCGCTGGCACATCCGCAACAGCCCGAGCAAGCCGCCGGCCAACGCGCTGAGCACGATCTCGGCATCGGCAACCGTGAACCGGCCCGATTCCTGCCCGGCCTGGATGTCGCGCAGGGCACGCGGCGCCAGGCCGCGGGGGATGTCCAACAGCAGGTCCAGGCCGCCGCCGGCGAGGAACCCGGCGATCTCCGGGTGGGTCCAGCCGAGCCGCCCGGAGATCCGCGTGCCCACGGCGAACAGCTCCGCCGGGTCGGTGATGCCGGCGCTGGCGCGGTCGATCATCTGCCCCCAGCGTTCCAGCACCTCTTCCGAGGCGGTCTGGAACAGCTGCTCCTTGCTGTCGAAGTGGTTGTAGAACGACCCGAAGCCGATGTCGGCTTCCTCGGTGATCTCGGCGATGCTCGCCCGGTCCCCGCGGCCCTCGGCGATCAGCCGCACCGCGGCGTCGATGAGGGCCTGCCGGGTGCGGGCCTTGCGCCGGTCCAGCCGCGACACTTTCGGCGCGCCGGCTGCCGATGCTGCCTCTGCCATCACTGCTCCTCCCGCCGTTCCACCTAGAACATTAGCGGCCACGTCCCCCGTAGCCAGCCCGCGGTCGCCGCTTGCCGATCGTTGCTCCGCGCCCATCTCGGTTAATCCATTATCAGTGCTGATAATTTATGTCAGTACTGACTATACTTGATAAGAAACCGATGCGCATCTCCGCCGTCGGCGTCTGGCTTCTTCTGTTGCGGCGAGGGAAGGATCTCGCGGGGCTATGTGGTAGAGGACCATCGCTCCTCTGGTCCGGCCTGTCCCGCCCGGGCAACGAAGAGTCGTGCTACCAGCAGGGCGAAGATGAATCCGCCCACGTGGGCGGAGAACGCGACGCCGCCGCCGTTCGCCGTCAGACAACGGAAGCATTTCAAGACCTCTCTCGAAGCTGCTGCCGCCGGACCGGCCCGGGCGTCGGGTTCAGCCGGGTAGCGGCTAGCCGAATACGTCGGGGCCGAAGGACTTGACCTGGGGCATGGCGGCGTCGCCGAGGTGCGGGAGGCCGAAGATGTCCTCGATGGTGCGCAGCAGGGAGTAGTGGTTGTAGGGGACGGTGCTGACGGTGCCGGGCTTGATCAGCGGGGACAGCAGGACCGCGCCGATACGGCCGCCGCCGGGGCCGGTCTTGCCCGGCAGCGGCACGTTCGGGTGGGCGGCGCTGAGCCCGGAGGTCTCGCCGCAGCAGGCGGCGGCGTCGCTGCCTTCGTCGAAGGTGACCACGATGAGGCCGCCGTCCCGGTAGGCGGGCGCGGCCATGATCTTGGGCACCCACTGCGCCAGGAACGCGTCGGCCTGCAAGAGCCCGCCGGGGGCGCCGGTGACGCACGGCGCGTCGTGGCCGTCGTTGCACAGGCTGGGGACGAGGAAGGAGAACGCCGGGGTGGTGCGGGCCTGGGCCAGGTCGGCGGGCAGCGGCCGGAACGACACGATGTGCGCGGCGCAGAAGGCCTGGTTCGCGGTGACTGACCGGAAGAACGCGAACCCGTCGTGGCGGGCGGCGTACTGGTCGCCTTTTTCGGCCTTCTGGGTGTGGTCGACGGCCCAGGTGGCGGGGTGGCCGCAGGCCGGCCCGCGGGCCGTGGCGACGGTGTGGTCGCGGGCCGGGTCGTTGCCCATGTCCTGCAGGTAGGCCGCCCAGCTGTGCCCGGCGGCGGACAGCTGGTTGCCCAGCGTGGGGACTTGCGCCGGGTAGACGCAGCCCTCGCCGAGGACCTGATGGTACGGCCCGGCCACCACGGCGCCGGGGAACGGGGTCCAGACCGGGCAGTCGGCCTGGGTAGCCAGGGACGGGGCCTGCCCGGAGACCTGCGCGATGTAGTTGGCCGCGCTGCTGTGCCCGATCCCGTAGTAGTCCTCCAGCAGCGCCCCCATCCGCGGCAGCGTCCGGGCCAGGTACGGATCGGCGGACGGGGTGCCGAAGCTCTGCTGATATCCCTGGTTCTCCAGCACGATCATCCACACATGCCGGACCGCTGGCAGTCCCCGGTGGCCGCCGGGCGCCGCGGAGCCGGACCCGGCCGCGGCGGCGGTCGTCCCGGTCCCGGAGCCCGGCTGACCGACCGTGCTGGTGCACGCGGCGAGGACCAGCGGGAGTATCGCGGCGGCGGGCAGCCACCGCCGGCTCTTGACCATCAGTACGCACCTCCGTATGCCCTCAGAGACAGTGAACAGGCCGCGGCCGGACCTAGCCTAGGCCGCGTTCGCTTCCCTCCGGGGGAAGGGTGCGGCGTGCAGGGTCTTGCCGGTCCGGCGCAGCTCGATGCCCTGGACGAGCATCCAGATCCCGGAGATCAGGCTGAACAGGCCGAACAGCAGCGCGAGGGTGATCGCGCCGATGCCGGGGCGGGCGCACAGCTCGCCAAGATTCTGTCAGGCAAGATCAAGACTGCAATATATCATCGATATTGATCGCAGTTAAGGTCAAGGCCTGGCGGCTGTGAGCCAGGGGAAACCCGCCCCAAGGGGATGTCATGGCCATGGGGTCCTTTGGCCTTGGCCTGATCGGGACCTGTGCCCTGGTGACTCCGGGCCTATGCCCTGATGACTCGGTCGGCATCTGGGCGATCATCGCCGGCCTGGTGGAGTTCTTCGCCGCGTTCCGGTCCGGCGAGACGGCCGGGACGCGGGCCCTGTTCATCTTGGGCGGGCTGGTCACGGTCGCGTTCGGCGTGGTGCTGTGCGCCCGCCCCGGCATCGGCGCGATCGCGCTCGCGCTGCTGTTCGGCCTGTTCAGCCTGATCTTCGGGATTTGGATGCTGGTGCAGGGCATCGAGTTGCGCCGCACCGGCCACACCCTGGACTCCGCCTCCAGGGAAAAGACGCCGGCCTGAGCCGGCGGCGCACGCCGTCAGGGGCTCACGGGAACAGCGGTGCGGTCCGGCCGGCGATGGCGGGCGCATCTGATTCTGATTCAGCCGATCCCGCGAGGGAGGCCGTCATGGCCGAGGGCGGCACTGCGCAGGATGCGCCGACCAGCCGCGTGCCCGCTTGCTTCCGTGTCGTCCGGCCGGAACAAACAGGGACCTTCGCCCTCTAGACGCCCGGAGTTGCGGCGCAGCAGCATGATGCGAGAAGACCTGAGCGGTGAAGCGCCGAACCCGGCGGCCGAAGCGCGGATCGCCGACGCGGGCCCGCTGACCAGCCTGCTGCCCGGCGGGATTTTCACCGGACTGGCCGTGCTGGCCGGGACATCTCACCCGGCTGAACCATCCACAAAAAGGAACAGAACGAAACGAAGGAGATGTCATGCCGGACAGTAACCCACAGGTCGTGTACGCCGCGGCGTACGAGAACGTCACGCAGGCGCTAGCCGCCCTGGACGCCATCGAGCAGTTGCACAAGGACGAGCTGATCGGCTCGTTCGACGCGGCCGTGATCGACAAGGAGAACGGCAAGCCCCACGTTGTCAAGCGGATGGATCGCCCGCGCGTCCGTATCATCCCCGAGTGGTTCGGCGGCGGGACCCTGCCTCGCAAGGAACTCCATGAGGTGGCTGAAGGGCTCACCGCCAGCGAAGCGGGACTGATCGTGGTCGGCGAGCCGACCATCGAAAAAGCGCTCGACAAGGCGATCGGCGACGCCGCAAAGGTCACCAAGCGAAACGTCGATGCCAGCACCGACGAAATCGCCAGCGAGCTGCGGCAAGCGCTTAAGAGCGAGGGGTAAACCAGGACTGGAGGCAGCCAGAGCCCCAGGCGGGGTGGGGGTTCAGATGCCCATCTGGGCTTGGACGCGTCCGGAGGCGACCGCGTCGGCCAGTGCCGCGTGGTCGCGTTCGGTCTGGTCGGCATAGGTCTCGGCGAATTCGGCCACGGCCTGGTCGAACTTGTCTGACCCGCCCAGGTAGGCGGCGATCGCGATCCGGTCCCCGGTGCGCGCGTGGGCGCGGGCGAGAGTCCAGCCGCACAGGCGGCCGTAGTCGGTCATCGCCGCGTTGTTCATGCCGTCGATCTCGGCGGAGTATTTCCAGTCGCGCAGCTGGCGGAGGTAGTAATCGGCAGGGCTGCGGCCGGGCGGGGTGGCACGTTGCCAGCCGAGGAAGATGTCGCTCGCGGCTTGCATCAGATGCTGGCCGGCGACGACACGCTCGCCCTGGTTGTCGTATTCGCTTTCCCCGGCGTAGTCGGCCAGCACCGAGCGCTGGGCCTGCTTGGCCTGCAGCAGCAGCGGCTCACCGCCGTCCTCGGGTTCCATCAGCAAGATCCACGCCTCGGTGCCGACGCTGCCGACGCCGACGACCTTGCGGGCCACGCCGGTCAGGGTGAATCGGTCTACCAGCCGGCGCCGGTAGGCCGGCAGGGTCTGCGCGTACCCGGTGATGAGGCCGCGGAGGAAGCCGTAGACGGCATCGACGTCAAGGTCCCTGGCCAGCTCTTCTACCGGGACGATCAGCGGCGGGTCGCTGATGATCCGGCGCCGCCCGTCCTTAACGGTCGTCAGTTTCGCAAGCGCCTGGGTGCTGTCCCGGGTGCGGGCCTTCGCCATCTGAGCCTTCGTCATGCGCACCGCCTTCTTGGGCAGCTCAGATTTGAGCTGGGCGATGGCGTCTTCGACGTCGACGCGGGCGTACCAGACGTCCAGGATCGACAGGGCGGCGAATTCCCGCATCGCGGTGCGGTAAGCCGCCACGGTCGCAACAGCAACCCCGCGCCGTTTCCGGGCGGTCAGGCCGTTGTCGCGGCCCGCCACGGCCATGCTCGCTGCCAGCCGCTTGACGTCCCACTCGAACGGGCCGGGCAGCGTCTCGTCAAAATCGTTCAGATCGAAGACCAGCCGCCGTTCGGGTGAGGCG
>Ga0074046_10000474_pt1 | contig 36889 bp, 20 predicted proteins | sample BogForMeECP23OM3_FD_94441 | JGI IMG/M metagenome (GOLD analysis project Ga0074046, IMG submission 94441) | Bog forest soil microbial communities from Calvert Island, British Columbia, Canada - Bog Forest MetaG ECP23OM3 | ecosystem: Environmental > Terrestrial > Soil > Wetlands ... | reverse complement strand
TCGCGCGTACGAAGAGGATGCCATGAATGGGAGAGAGCGGTGGAAGAACTGGCTGAAGGAGAATAAGAAATACCGGAAGATGTTGCCTCTGGTTTTCCTGCTTTTCATCCCGGGTGGAATAGTTGTGGCCGGCATCTGGTTCTTCGTATGGGGCATCCGTGGGAGCGATAGGATGGCTTAGTATTCCAGGGAGAGCTACGCCGAGGTCCGCGAACACAGAAGGGGGGAAGGCAAGTCATGATTGGCAGGCGTGGAGGGACTCGAACCCCCGACCCACGGATTAGAAATTCTGTGTAAGCAGTTTTCAACAGCTTAAATCATTGAATTTACAGGACCGCTGAACCCAACTTGTAGCCCGAATAAGGCCCTTTTTGCGCTTAAGTGTGACGCTAAGTGTGACGCCGTTTTCCTCCTTTGGTCCCTCAAATCCCACCGAAAACTACCTCAGTAATCCATCCCGCCAAGCAGCAGTCCAGGTCCTCTTGTTACGTAATCTCGTCTCCTGCGCGAGGCCCATCGCGGAGCCAAAACCTCTCGAAATCGTGTCCGCTGCCGGGAAACCTGAGTCACCCTGGCACAAGGGAGGGTTTCGGGCGCGAGGCCGGAAATGGGCCACGTAGATATGCACCTGGTCACGATGCGGATGTGGGGGCCCACCGAATCGTTTCGAGCCCAGGGGGTCTTTTTAGACACTTCAGTCGAGAGATCCTGCGGGCCCATCCCAGGCTGACCTGCCACCGCGCAGGACGTCCAGCGTGCCAAGGACGTTCAGACCACCCACATCCTGCGCTGGCTGCGCAGCTAACCTGATCTCAACCCAAGTCCGGCAAGCCCCGGCTTCGGCCGGGGAGCAAGGGGATCCCACATTCCCCCGCATTCCGGCAATCCCACCTCTTCTCCATTCCGTCCGGAATGGATCCCAATCTTCAGTCCCACTCTTCAGTCCCAATCCTGCCCGTCGGCGGCATGGCCGACAGAAGGAGGGGCGAACTATGCCCAATCGCGAAGAGCTGTGTTTCACCCCGGCCATCAACAAGTCGCACCAAAAGTGGTCGGTGCTTGAGGACCCGGAGCGTCCTGGCCGCAGGCCGATCTTCCGGCATTATCGCCAACCGGGCGAAAAACCGGATGTCAGGACCAGCTTCGGATTCAGTGAGCTTAGCCCAGTCCTGGAGCACTATGCCGCGAAAGCCGGCATTGAGTATTCCAGAATATCTCTCGGGCGTCAGACTGACAGCTTTGGTCTGGCCCTAGCCCTCGTCCAGTCCGGCCTTGGGCTGGAAATCCCGGGAGACGGCACGTGGTATCCGGTCATCCCTTGGGTAAGAGATGATGGCTTCTGCGCGGTGCTGATGCGGAAGCCCATCCGTTATGAGGAAGCTTGCCATTTGTTCGGATTCGATATTCCGGCCGCCAAGCCGAGTGTCCCGAAGAGGATCAAGAGGCACTTGGCTAGAGGCAGGACAGCGCTGTTTGGAAGGGAGGCCGAAGTTCGCCAGTTGAATCAATACGACTCTGTTCATCGAGTCATCTTGGCGGATGGGGTTACATCCTTCGACACTGCGGTCTACGATCCTGGCCCGCGCTGGCCCGAGGCTTGGACTTCGGGAGCGGCTCTGGCCTCTCGCCGGGGCGGCGCTCTTTTGACCGGGCATCCGGTACACATTGGTGATCTTATTCAGATTACCGGTGCCCTACCCACCGGCCAAATCAAGGCGCATTGCCTCATCTGGGATGTTGATTACGATCTGATCGTCTTCGACATCAAGAAAGAGCTTCGCGCCTGGAATGGCCAAGCCTACTTCAGCGTGCTCAACGAACTCCATGGCAGCCCAGCCAATCTGGACGTGCAAACTGCCTCCAATCTCGATCTGGCCAAGGTTCGGGATCAAAAGTTGATTCTGTTCCTCAGCCAGGAGTTTGCCTGCGACGTGTTCGAAATGATGAGGGACGACGAACGCGTCAAGGAGGAGATCGGCTTCTACAACCCCGAAGGCTGGGTCGATGAAGACGGCAATCTCGTGACTGACGAGAATCGCTGGAAGCTGTGGAGGATGTATGCCGCAGGCTTGCCAGCCATGTAATTCCGCCATTGCCGTGATGCTTTCTACCGCACCCAAATGGAATCCCCGCAGAACAGTGATCCCAATCGCTTCCGCATTCGCTTCCGGGAACCCCAGGACCTCATGACGGTCAAGCCCGAGGAGCTGGCCGGAGCTGCCGTGCGCATACATACGAGACAACGCACGCCCCACACGCGGCGCCCGATCCGGGGTTGCAGGTTCTTGCGCTCTCCGCCGGACTACGAAACGCCTTCAGGGCTACACGCGGCGCAAAACCGGTGCCGTTCAGCCGGCGCAACTCGACTCGCGAATTCGGGTTCAATGCCGCACAGAAGGTGGGTTTTTGGCCACTTTTTTGGCTTTGATTTGGGTTCGTTTGCACTCAAAGACCAGTTCGTTTTTGGCGTTTTAAAATGCTAAGCCCTTTGTTTGCAATAGATTGGTAGGTTCGTTCCCACTATTTAGTATCTTTTTTGCGTTTCCCCGCCTTTTTCCCCCTTTCCGGGTCCCTTTCGCCTACCGTTGCCGCCGCCGCTTTCCGGCGCTCTCTTATGACGACTCTGATAGGCTACCACAGGTCAGTTCTCGTGTCAAGAGAAAAGTGCAGGAGACAAAAAGGCAGGTACCAGGCGTCAGGGGTCGGGTCACGGGGGCGGGGGAAAGTAAGGACATTTATGGCGCACTTCACTAGAAGCGGTAAACTCCAACTGGCCGGGTGCGACATGGCGTCTGGAGACTGGCATGAGGGAGCAGTGCACCGCTGAAACGCAGAGCGGCGCTCTGCGCCAGCCGGCGGATATGCGCCACTCGCGGCTAGTTGGAAATTGAACTATCTGAGAGATGCGTTCTGGAAAGGGGGAGCGGTTGCCCGCTCACCCTCCCACACGACCGTAAGTACGGAGCCGTAAACGGCGGCGTGGACAGAGATTTCAGACCAGAGCCTCACTACAGACGATCTTCGGAATGGGTTGCTCTTCAAGTTGGAGGCCTCTCCGGTCCATCCAATCCCGCATGTTGTGCTGGTGGAACAGGCGCACTAGATTCTTCAGCAGGTCTTGGCCGGTTAGCGAATTTCGACGCAAGAGGTTCAGTTCCCGGTTGATTGCCGTGGTGATCGGCCCCCGAAAGGCCTTTTCGAGGATGTTGATTTGGCCTTTTGCGTCCTCATCCGCCGTCCCAAAGAGGACCCGCAATTCTCTGAGGACATACCGTTGACCATGCGTCAGCGAGAGGGTGTGCTCGCGCTCCGTTTGGCGGTGCTTTACTTCTTCGGTGAACTGGCGCATTACCCGCATCACGGCAGAGTTGTAGGCCGTTGGCAGCGGTGCGCCTGCCAGGTCCGGTCCGCACTTGATGGCCCCGAGGACCCGCGGAATATCCCGCGATACGGTCTCACCTTTTCCGTCGACGAGGAACAATTGCTGATAGCGTCCTGCCTGACAGAACGCGTAAAGGCCCTTCTCGTTTGAGGGTCTTGCGGCGCGGATTCCGTCTCGAAGTCCTGCGATCCGCTCATATTCGGCGGGATTTTCCTTCCGCAATTGCCGCATTATTTCTTCCGCCTCATTGAGGTCCAGGGCTTCCTGTTCCTCATCCTCGAACAACCCTAGTTGCGCGCCTTTCTTTTCATAGATCGCATACATGGCATCTTCATTGAGTTGCTCGGTGGAGTCGAGGATAGCGGAGTCTTCACCAATCGTGTCGTGGATTTCTTGAATCCGATTGTGGAGTTTTTGCGTCAATTGAAGATGGCGCTCAATGCCTGTTTCCGGCAGGAAATTGAATCCATAAACCACATCATGTTCAGAGCCGATGCGGTCGATGCGTCCGAACCGCTGGATGAGGCGGACGGGATTCCAGTGAAGGTCGTAATTGATGATCTTGTCGCAGTCCTGGAGATTCAACCCTTCCGCCAGAACATCGGTGGCCACGACGGTCATTAGCTCGCTTTCGCCCGCCTGAGGTCGATATTCGGGGTTGGCCTTGGGAGCGAACCTTCCTACCACGCGGGCCTTGCTCTTGTCCCCACTAAAGATCACCTCGATGTCGTCGCGCTTCCCGCCGGGATTCAGATTCTCAAACAAGTACCGTGCCGTGTCCGCGTATTGGGTGAAGATGAGGCGCTTGCCCTCTTTGAGTGGCGCTTGTGCCAGCCGTTTCTTGAGCGTCTGGAGTTTGGCATCCTGATCAGGGGTAATGGGCGCCACCAGGCTGAGCATTTTCTTCAGCAAGCGGATGTCCTGGTCGATGTGCTTGCGCAACCTTTCCAAGTCAAAGTCCTTCGCGGGATACCTCTGTGAAACGCCACGCAGAGCGTCCACAACGTCCTGCTCCTCCTCGAGATTGGGCTCATAGAGAATTGCCTGCGCAGCATCCCCCGCCGGGACGATCCCCTGATCCAGGGCTTCCAGGAATCGCTCGTGCACGGTCAAGAGCCTGCGGACCGTTTCCTGAAAAGCGAAAACGCTCGATTCGAAGCGCTTGAACATTAGGACTCGAATCAGGCCGCGGAGGTTACCGCCCGCGCGGTGCAGGCTGGCGTAAGGTTCCTGGCGTTGCTTTTCCTTGACCACATAATGCCAAAGGCCGTAGCGGGCGTAAGTCAAGGCATCGGAGGGCGTCTTGACGGGCTGCGTCTTGGCGGACAAGCTCTTGGGGGACTTCCCCAAATAACCACGCAATTCCTGATAGAGGCCCTGGTAGGTGTCCTCAATGCTGTATTCGATGGTTTCAAGTTCACGTTTCGGGAAGAACTGATGTCGCCCGGCGACCATGACATAGGCGCGCCGATTGCCGTCCAGGTATTCCTTGAAGCGTGAGGGGTCGACGAGCTGATGCGTTTCTGAGTCGAACCCATACCATCGCAAGATGTGATTTCGAGTCCGTCGAATGAGGATGTTGGCAAGCAAGTCAGGGAGCTTCTTCTCTCCCTTTTCGACCAGCTTGAAATACTCTTTGAGGTCCGGCGGAGTCACTGGCAGATCTGTTTTGTCATCCTGATGGAAGAGCTTGATTTGGTAATAGACATCCCATGCGCTCTTGTTTCGGGGAGTCGCGGTCAGGAAGCAGCAGCGTCTCCCCGTAGCCAGGAATGTCTGAACCACCTTATAGCGTTGTATATCGGGATAGCGAAAGTTGTGGCTCTCGTCGATGAGCACAAAGTCCCGGTCCCGGTACTTCACATCGTCCAAAAGGAAATTGACCGCGCCCTGGTCGTCCTCACGCAAATAGCCCATCGAAAGCACGCGGGCATTGAGCTGGTAGACTTCATTGTACCGTTCCCACATGTCGACCAGGGTCGCAGGGCAGATAATGAGTGGCCTTGCGTGGTCCGTGCGCTCGAAGTGCTTGACGATGGCAGCGCCAATGTAGCTCTTCCCAAGCCCAACAACATCGGCCACAAATGCGCCGCCATAGTCGCGGATCATTTGCCGCGCCTGTCGCACGGCGACCTTCTGGAAATCTGCCAGCCGCCTGATGATCTCGTCATCCCATAGGATGTCCTTGTCGTCTTCACCCTCCAGGCGGTCTTTAACCAGCGCGTACAAGGTCTTCATGTAAATGTCATAGGGGCGGGCCGGAATAATGGCCCATGATTGTTTCATTTCGTTCATGAGGGTTTCGTCAAAGTCCTGGGACTCCTCCCAGAGATCGTCAAACCAGCGGACCAACTCCGCGTGATTGCTATTGCCTTGCACCATGACATTCAGTTCGGTGTTATGCGTCACCCCCGCGAGCGTGAGGTTTGATGAGCCGACGATTGCGATGCCATCTTCATGCCGATCCAGCTTGTTACCGAGCAGGTCGAAAACTTCTCCGTAATCAAAAATGTAAGCCTTGGCGTGCATTCGGCCCTTCGTGTACACCCGCACCTTCAGGCGCTTCTCCTCGATCATGCGGACCATGACCTTGACCAGTCTTTCGCCCTCGTCAGTCTGATCCATCAGTTCGACTGCCGTGCGAATGTTTTCGGCGGTCTCAGTCGCCATGCGCGTAGCTTCCGCACGCTTCGGGAAGGATTGGGCTTCTACGGCATCAACCACCATCTCCAGTCGCTGGTAACCTTCGGCAAGTTGCTCCAGAGTTTTGCGGTTCGTGGTGTTGCCGATAAGGAGCCTAAGTTCTTTCACTGCCTGGAGGCGTTCAGCAATGCTGGTTAGCCCGGAGAGGAAGAAGTATCCGACCGCAAACCGCGCTCTCTCGGTCGAACTAAGGATGCGCTTAATGTGGTCAACCAGCTTTTCGTTGCGGTTGTCGATGATGTCGTGGGTGGGCATGGATTAATCGCCGCCGCGAGGCGCGGTTTCGAAAAACCGGTCCAACTGTTCTTCCACCAGATGGAGCGTCTCTTCGCACTCCAGCACGAGGGTCTTCATTCTGTCCCAACGCAAATGGAACACGTAGCTGTGCCGGAAAAAATGGCGAAAATCCAGATAAGCATCCAGCCGTTCAACCAGGGACTGAGAAATGGCCGCCTGCCCTGTTCTTCCCGGCTGAGCCATCAAATCCAGCAGTTCACGGTGCCACGCCTGGCCTTGAGGCAATCGGTCGTAACATTCTGCGGCAATGCGCTTAAAGATGTTTTCAATGCCGTTAAAGAAGGAGTGAAGCATGGCGGCAAGCGCGGAAAGCTCGTGATCATTCGGAGGGTTCGACGCACACTTCTGGAGAAGCGGGCGATAGTGCTCCAGCAGGCGCCGTAACTGTCGCCGCTCGACCGCCCACTTCCCCCGCAGATCATCCCACACGCACGAGCTCCTGGTGGTCTTTCAGGTATTCAGTGAAAGGGTTATCCTCGTCCAAATCGACAAGATCAACCTGCCGTCCCAAAGCCCGGCTGGCTATTCCCATGGCGCGGAAAAAGACCTCCGGCGGCAAGCCCGAGACCGCCAGATCGACGTCGGAGTCAGGACGCATCTCCCCCTTGCTCGCCGAGCCGAAAACATACACCTCTTTCGCTCCGACCGCCTTGAGCGCAGTCGCCGCCTTGTCAATTGATACCTTCATTTGATCCGTCATGGCACCCGTCCTAGGTCAAGTATGGCAAACCGCGCCGCCTCCGTCGAGACAAGAATATTGCGAAATCAGAGGCCTGCCCAGAGATAGGTGGTCCGGCCGCGCAGATGAAATCGTTCCCGAGGAACGTTGAGTTTGCCGCGAATGCTTTTTACCTTGGGCGATATCTTGATCTTCCGCTTCGCCAGCTCGTCGTAGGGCACCGCGAAAGGGATCCCCTCCGGCACGGTTTCGTCGTCGATAATGCGCTTGAAGGTCCTTAGAAAAGCCGCTGGGTCAGTGCTGTAGGGCCGAACGGCGTTCGGCCCAGGGCCAGCGCCGCTGGCCCCTACAAATTTTGTTGCGGCCACAAGCCGCGCTGTGCTATTTCCGGCGGGCGGATTGGGAACGGGCTCACCGTTTGCTTCCGCTTTTGCCACCGCCTTTTCGTATTCCAGCAAGGCGTAATTCTCAGCCGCGACTGGCCACGCGGCTTGGACGCGCGAGTCTTTCCAAATCGCCGCTGCCCAATCGTCCAATTCCACCGGGCCTCCGTTCTTCTTGTGCTCCAGCCACCATTCGGCTTTCTCGCTCAGCCACCACTCGAAAGCGTCAACAAATTCGGCGGCGTAGGCAACGGGGCCGGAGCGCCACTCGTTGCCGACTTTCCACTGTTCGTCCCAGCGGCGCTTGCAAACGGGCTGCTCGATGCGCCGAATGTGCTCGTTGTCGCGGATTGCGGCGAGGCGGGCTTCCCACAGCGCCCGGCGTTCGGCTGGCCAGCTTGCCGGGATCAGCGCAACAGCCTTGGCGTAGTCGCCTTCCACTTGCTGCCAGAGGCGGAATGGGCGTTGCCCTTGATCGAGTGGCACGCTGTCCTGCATGTCATTCTGAGCGAAGCGAAGAATCTCGCCTTGGCCCTTCTGAGGATCAGAGCGGGATTCTTCGCTTCGCTCAGAATGACATGGTACCGCGGGATGGTCCGTGGGCAATAGGCCGTAGGCCGCATACACCAGCCAATCCATTTCTTCCTGTAACGCAATCATTTCCGCGCGCAGCCTTTCACGAATGGTTTGGGCGCGCAGGTAAGCATGGCGCAGATCACTTTCGGTTTGGAACGGCGCGCCAAGCTCAGGATTGGGCGGCACGTATCCGGGCAGCGAGCTGTTCCATTCTTGATAGGTCTCGCCAAGCTTCTCGAAGAGTTTTTTCAGAGCCAGGCTGGGCATCTGCTGGCCGCGATCCCAGCAGGCTCGCGAAAACTCGTATAGCCGTTGGGCCAAGGGGTTACCGTTGCCATGCAAGGCTTCAGCAATGGTCGGGTAGACTGGAATTTCCTCTATCTTGCGCCCAGAGAATTCGTAGTATGTGTCCCTCTCTGCTTCTTCCGATTCTCGCTTGCTGAAGCATTCCTTCTTGAGTGCTTCGAGGATGAGCGAGCTATTGAGCAGTCCTGACAGTAAGAGCAGTTGGGATGCCTTGAGACCGCCGCCATGAACGATTGCTTGCGCTTTTTCCTTGAACGCAATCGTATGGTCCGAGACGACGAAGTGTGTGTGAGTAGCGATCTGTGGAATTATGATGTTGAACTCGGCCGCAAACTTGGCGCGAGCCAGCCTTCGAAACTCAAACCACTTCAGCTTGGTTTCCTTCTTCTTGGTCGACCCTGAAATCACGGAGTTCTCAAGAGCTTCCTTGTAAGGTCGGAGATGTTCCGACAAAGGCCGTGGCAGAGGTTCTTTGAGAGGAGCAAGATCTTTGTCATAGGGAAAGATGATTAGCTCACTGGGCAGAGCGACCCAATCACGAACATCCTCACCGGTTCCGTAAGCCTTCACCGTGGCGGTCGGAATCTGTAATCGACGAATGTAATGCCCAGGCAAGACGAAAACTTCGTCCTTCCCTGTAATGAATTGTGCCCCGATAGGTTCTGAACAGAAAGTGGCGAGCCGTTCTGCGGAGGAATCTTTTTCCTGTTGTTCTTGATATTGAATGATTCCCCACGGCCATTTCGCGATGTCTCTTCCGCTCCAATCGGTGACGACTACTCGCTCACTCGAGAAGCCTGGTTGGTCGTGCCTTTCTGCGATCGTGTACCAGAGCTCGCTTTCCTCGGGTGGAGTACGCAGATCCCCTCCGCCTGTGCGAACGGCGACCATGCGAACTTGAGAATCTGGGCTGGGTGTGGCTGCTCGACCGAACACGAGGCACGTGGGCGTGCCGTGCCCAGGAAACATTAGCCCCGAGCAATCGACAATCTTCTGCAATCGGACCGTTGGGAAGAAATTCTCCACCATCGGCTTGCCGAACTCGCGTTTGGCGAAAGCATTGGACACAATGAAGCCGAGTTGGCCGCTGGGCTTCAGGAGACCGAAGCCCAGCTCGAAGAATGGACAAACCAGTTGATAGTTCATGTAACACACTCTTGGCCACCGCTCGTGCCACAGGGCGCGCTTCCTTGGATTTCGAGCGGTGACGAATGGCGGATTGCCAACAATAATATCGAATCCACCGCCGTTACTGCCACCCGCGAAAACGCCGGGGAAATCAATGGTCCAGGCGAAATTAAATGGGCTGTCGAAATCCGCGCCTTCGAGTTTCCGCAGCTTGGGAAAGAATTGGCTGTCAAACCCTCTGCGCGCGAGCTGCTCCAATTCGTCGCGGCTTTTCTCCACTTCTTTCAGAGCTTCCGCCAGTTTCTCCGCCTCGTGCGCAAATCGTTTTCGCTTTTCTGCCGCTGACTCATCCAAGCCGAAAAAGTTGTCCAGCTTGGAATCATCCGTCTTGACTGCATTGAGCTCGTCTTCCAGGATGCGGGCACTCAGCGCCAAGCGTTTTCCCAGAATCTCCAACCGCAACTTCCTTTTGGTTTCCCCCGTCTTGGCCTTGTGGAACCGTTCACCCAATTTATAGATGGCCCGGAACGTATCGGCATGGCGCGAGGCGCGGTCAGGCAGAATGACGATAGGCACACCGCAGATGTGATCGTGCAGGCTGTCGCCACGGTGGAAGTTCATCTCCAGGTTGGGCAGTTGGGAGATGCGTTCGATGGCATGGCTGAACTGGCTCTTCTCCGCCGTAAAGGGTTCAAGCCCGAGGTCGTAATCCACCACCATGGAGAGCCAAAGCCTGAGCCGGCAAATTTCAATGGCTTGCTGCTGAATGTCCACGCCGAAGAGACAGTTTTGCACGATGTCCGCTTTGGTGTCGTGCAACCAGGTGGAGCCCTCTCCCCGCACGGGGTCAACATAGCCATTGGCGGCCGTCGTCAAAAGGCGGCGCAAGTTCACGAGTTCGTGGAGCAGGCCCACCGGAAAGGCTCCCGAGCCCACGGCGGGGTCGCAGCACTTCAGCGGCAGCACGAGGTCACGCAGTTGAACGGCCTGCGTCGGAGTGAGGGTGTGTTTCAATCGTTCTTTGGCGTCCTCGTCGAGCCCGTCCGAGGCATCGATCTCCAAGAGCGTGCGAAGTCGTGTCCCCCAATCTATGGAGTGCGGGAGCTTGCTCCCGCTTTCTCCAGCCGGAGCTTGCTCCGGCGAACTGGTGGGAGCTCTCGCGGTGTCCGCAAGCAAGCTTGCGGAAGGGAAAGCTGCAGCAAGCTGCCGCGCTCCAAGGCGCGCGTGGAGATATTGATAGAGCACCTCGCGGCAGATAAAGTGCACGACGATGCGGGGCGTGTAATAAGAACCGGTCGCTTTGCGCTTGTCAGGAGCGGTGGCGTCGGGGTCCGCAGCTTCCGCGTGAAGCACGATGGACTCAAAAACCTTGCCTAACATTTCCGGGTCAACCGCAACTTCCTGGTTCAGCGGCGTGTCTTCCGTGACGGTGAAGTTGAAAGCTTCCAGAAGATCGCCGAAAACCGATTTGAAAGTAGAGTTGCGGACCTTGAGGGGCGGGTTCGTCTTGCGCGAACCGGCAGGCTGGCGGAATTCGTCGTCATCAAACAAGCCGCCATTGAGGAAAGGGATTCCCGGCAGGCGTCCACCCTCGCCGGGCGCGGAGCTGAGCGTCCAAAACAGCTTGTCCAAAAACTCGCTGTAATAGGTAAACGCTCCCGGCTCCGACTGATGCTCTGTCAGGTGGTTGAGGAGAAAACGATCGTCCTGATTCAGCCAGCCGCGATTTTGCAGAAAATAAAGGAAAATGAGCCTTTCCAGAAGAAGCTGCGCCTGGGTGTAAGCCTCCGCCGAGTTGATGATGGGCCTTTGGTATTCTTCCAGATCACTCTTGATGGCTTCCAGCGCCTGATGGAAGCGCTTGAAAAAGTCCTTGGTCAGCGGTTCTTTATCGAAGGCTTTGTCGTGCTGGGCCTGGATTTCGAGTGGTGACACGCCGAAAACGCCGGCCCCGATGGATTCGAGGTCAAGCATGAGGATTCGTTCGGAAGCAGTCCGCGGGCGCACTCCCGGCCCGATGGTAATGCGCCGAAATACCCGTCGCTTGGTGATTTCGTCGTCATACTTGACGTTGAGGAAGTGCCAGCGATTGAGTGACTTGTTCGAGAAGACGAAGAGTGCGTAAGGGTGTTCTTTGAGGAGCTGCGAAACCACCGGGCGCTCTTGCCCCATCAGCAGCTTGTCAGTCGGGAGGCGAGAATGAATGATGTGGAAGCCGTCACCCCCGGTCGCAAACAGAACGGGGTCCGCCGCCAGCGAATCCGCTGCCGTCGCATTCCAGCCCCGGCGAGAGAGCGGCGTGTTGATCCGGCTGTAGTTCAGTTCAGACCAGAAGAGTTGCTTGAGCGGCTCAGGGCCGCGAAAGTCCTTGAGAATGTCCAAGACGGTTTGCTGGCGTTCAGGTCGAGTCATGGCCTCTTCTCGGTGTCGGGAACATGATGGTGAGACAGTTCCGGCACCAAGTGCCTCCTCACCGCGTTCCTCCTCGCAGAACGAGTAACTATGAGCAGGATTGTACTCGCTGTTGATCTTTAGGGCAATGGGGAGACCGCGTCCCCAATTCCCGGATAAGGTTGTCGAAAGCAGTAGACACTTGGTTTGGCGGGCTGGCGCAGACCCTGCCGTTGGGGGTTTGCGATCTCCCCAAGCCGTATGCACCTCTATAAGCGCTACCGGCTTCATTTGGGGTGCTCCCACTCCTCCCATCGAGGTCGAAGATGAATCCTCTGACGAACTTGGCTCTAAGCGTGGGAGAAACACTCGTTCATGAAAGTGGAAGGCTGCTATTCGGAGTTGCTCTCGGCAGGGCGAAGGAACTTCTGGGTACCCCCCAGCAGCTTGGAACCCGGCAACTGGCCTTGAATCGTGCCTTGCAGAAGAAAGCAGTGGATGGCGCTCTGCTGGCAGGTCCGCGGACTGGAAAGGAATACGCCAAGTTCACATTGAAGAAAGGTCTGCCCACCGATCAGCGGCCCAAAACCTTGGCACTTGAGAATGAGCCTCACTCCGTGGATGATTTCGATGGGGTCATCAAGGAAGGCTATGGAAAAGGTGAAAAGAGGCTTATCTACTCTGACACGGGCGTCATCAAGGTTGGGGGAAGCCGCCAGCTTGGGAAGATCAATATTCACGAACACGAGGCCGAGAAGGCAGGCTTCCACTATGACTTCGTTAGGCATCTCCATATTGTCCCCGCCATGCCCGAGGGCGGTGACCCTGTGGAGTTCTATCGCACCATCATCCACGATCCCCGTGGCCTGCCCTGGAGCGAAGGCGTGGTTGTGAAGTACCGGGATTCCGCGGACGAATGGTTCAAGGTGAAGGCGAATGACACCCTCGATGTAAGAGTCATACGTTGCCTTGAAGGGGCGGGAAAGTCCGCGGGCAGCCTGGGAGCCATGGTCGTGGAAGGACCGACTGGCGTGGAGAGCGAGATTGGTTCCTTCCAGTTGACCAATGAGCAGCGGCGGTGGATTTGGGAGCATCGTGACCTGCTGACGGGTCAGATCGCCGAAGTGAGAGCATTGACGGTCAATGAGAGCGGAGCAATCCGGGCAGGAGTGTTCGTGCGGTTTCACCCCAGTCGATCAGAAGCTGGTCTGCTTATGTACTCCGAGAGCCTCTCTGGGGGAGATCCCGGGAATCCAGAAGCACGCTCTACAGGCTCAAGAGTGCTGCTGGCTGGAGAAGGAAGGTGTAGGGAAGCACGACAATCGCTTTATTAGACAATTTCAACACGACGTCTGCGCCACTCGCTACGTGTGGAATGGCGCCTTTGGACCGGCATGACTGCGTTTGTGTGCCCCTTGGACTTGAAATTTGCTGACAAGCAGAGCTGTGTTTTGCGCTCGTCGAGGCTGGTCTCAGCGGAGTGTCATGCCATGGTTTTTCAGGAATGCCCGAATCTCAGCGAGGACCGGCGCGGCGTCCTCCGCGGGGCCCTCGACCGCCCACTTAAACGCCGTGCCTTTAGGAAACTGAGATAGTTTTTGCCTAAGAGAGTCTAGTGAATCCAGACCGTACTGATTGACCGACGCTGATTGCATTCCTCTCGGCTGGACAATTAGCTTGATGACGGGCGGGTCGGACAACTGGGCCACCATCGCCTGCACCCATTCGCACCCTATGGGAGAGAGACACAGGTTCGAAAGCCTGGCTAGCTTGTCACGCCCTGCAAACCAAGCCTGGCCCGTCCCCAGCGCTTGGACAAGTGCCGCCTCCAGGCTTGTTTCACCGTCATTCCTCTCGTCGTTTCGAAGCTCTTCGGCGCGGCCCGCCCAAGTAGCGTGCCACTTTTCCAGTCGGTCCCACAGTAGCTGCTCCGTCGCGGGGGACCCCTTGTCTCCGAGCATATTCACAGCATTCGCCGCGACGTTGGGGTTCGGATCCTGTATATGCGCAATTGCTACACGTTCAATCTCAGGCACCATGTAGCGAGACGCGACGTCTCCGATTATGCTCCCGGAACAGCCCGGGGGCTTTCGTATGGAAACCGACTTCTCCAGCAACTCCGCCCCAATGGCTCGATTGCACTTGAAGACATAAGCAAGAAAGGCCGCTTGTGCTCTGCACCGCAACTGCGTGAAGCGATCTCTTTCCGTCACGAGTACAGGCGCAAAGATGGACGCCGTTGCATATCGGGCGATCAGTTCGACAATCGTATCGTCGCCACCCTGCGACACTTGTAAGTTTTTGGCCCATACTTCATCCAGCTCCGGAATCTCTTTGTCGGGCAGCAAATCGTAGTACTCGATATTCAATTGGGGATGCGGACGTTTCATCTCGGCAAGGATAAGTGGACGGCCTTCGGAGGGGGAGAGCTCATAGAGACGCCGGAGTGTGAGAGCCACAAACTCCGCAGCGCGCCACGGTGGGGGATTCTCACAAATACGCTGGAGCACCGGAACCGCAGGCCCCCGTAAGAAATCCGGCCAAGGAGAATAAAGCAGATCCAACTGCTCGGAAACAGGCAAGTGATCGAAGAATTCCACCATCTGCCCTCCAAGTTTCACAAGAAGCGCCGGATCTTCTGATTTAAGCTCATTGGGTTGGCCCACGACCCGGGAATCAAAGAGCGTCTTCAAGCAGACGGCGCGAGCCGCGTCCGTCTTATTCTGGAGAGCGCGGATGAGATTTTGGGCAATCTGGTTCTCTTCCGCCTCGACCATATACCAATAGGCCAATGCCAGAGGCCCGCCCATGGGATTCTCGGAGGTTCCCATATACTGGTCAAATTCGAGGGGAAGTAACTCCGGATGTCGGAGGTAGACTGAAAGAACCCCGAGGCTGCGTAAGTACGTTGCATCGACGGCCCCGCTGGGTTCGATAAGGAAGTCTTCCAACCGTTTCACCACGTATTTGCGGTCGGGAAAAGCGAAGATGCCGTACTCAGCGTCACGACCGCAACTGTTCCCATCTGAGAAGTGCTGGATCATCGCGTCCACGGCCGCGCGGGTGGTCAGGAAACGTAGGATTCGACACCCCTCGTTGTGGCGATCGAAGTTGGCCTTTCCTCTTGTCAGCTGGAGGGCATCGTGCAGGGTTGATGCCTGCCAGGCAGGATCAGCAGGCACGATCTCGAACTCAACGTTGTTGGATGTGAGCCTAAGTGCTCCGCGTTCGTGAAAGTAATAGCCACGTTCGTTGCGCACAGGGTGAGCATCGACCGAGAGGCGATATCGGCCGGGCTTGTCGAACCTAAACCATTCATTGATCTCGGCTCTTGTCCAACCGTCGTGCTTCTCCACGAATAATTTCGGGCGCGGGGGAGGCCCGTCCCAACCACCCACCGATCCCAGAAAATCCCTGAGTGGGTCGCTAACTCCAGTCCGAGGCTCCAAATGAAGTCCGTCGACCGCCAAGCCGGGCCGGTCGCGGTGCATCCACCGTCGGCGCACGGGCGCCCTCGAGTCCGCGCCATAACCAAGCTCCAGCACGATCTTTTCGCCTTGGTGGAACCGAACCAGTCTCTTCGCCATTCGGATCGTGAATGCTCCCGGGAAGACCCGGGATGCCGGTTGGCTCGGCACGTCGGAGCCCAGAAACGGTTTCGCCATAGCTGCGGTCCTTGGCGTCAAGTCCTGGCCAGTAAAGGCGACTAGGATTAGGAGTTTCCAAAGGACTGACCAGTTGGCACGTAGCCGACCTCGCGGGGCTTCCTTCGAGGCTGCACCGTCAGGAAGACAGTTAGCCAGCACAGGTGATGGCTTCACTTGTATCTCGGTTCCCATAGAGCAACGCCACGAGTGATTAACCGCCATCTCCATCTCAACTTGCTGGACAGCCCGTAATGTACCTCTAATTACCTCTACATGCAATTCGCGAACAGCAGGGCTAGGGAGGCGAAAACGCAACTGCGGACCAAGGCTCAGGCAGGCTCTCAGAATTGAAGATTGACGAAGAGTAGCCACAACCACGCAGGCAATCAGGGCAACAGAGATTTCAACGAGGAGTTCCCATGATCATTGGTGTTACGCACGACCTAGACGGCCGTGTCGTCCAGCGGCTGCTGGAGCTTCAGGCAGCGGAGACCAGTCGGAAGCCGCTCCTGGCCGAGGTTGAGACTCTGAAACAGCGGCTGCGCAAGACTGACGCCGAGATCACAGAGACCAAACGCCAGATAGGAAGGGATGAGAGCCTACTGGCAGGGAAGAAGGACCTCGCCGATTTGACGGAACGAGGCACCACACTTGCTACGCGCATCGAAGAACTCCATCGTCAGATCCGGGAGATACAGGGTCTGGAGACATCTAATCGTGAAGCCGAGCGCACAGTCCAAACTCTGGATGCTGAGCTTAGAGCGAATGTGGCCGAACTTGAGCGGCTGCGTGTGGAGCGTGAAGAGCTGGCGGTAGTGCCCTGCCGGGGCGAGGGTGCGTACGCCTCCTGCCCGAAGATTCAACGGGCCGTGAAGGCAGGTCAGAAGTTGCCAGCGCTGGAGGGAGAGGTTGCCACACTCTCAATTGAAGTCGAGGTCCAGCGCGGCGCGCTGGCTCAAATTGCCACGCCCTCATCCGAGCTAACCCGGACACTCGAAGGTTGCGAGCGGCAGCGCAGGGTAGTCGATGAGGAACGACAGCGATATGAGGAATTGCGGGCCGTTGAGATACGCCGGGAGGAGCGGCTGAAGGGCTTGGACCGACTCAATCAGGCTCGGACGGAAGTCGGCGAGGAACTATTGAGGAAGGAATCCGCGCTCTCTGCATTCTCCGATCTCGACGCTAAGATGCAGGCTTCACGGCGAGAGATTGAAAACGCGGATCGTCCGATTGTTTCCTGCCGCCGTGAGCGAGATGGTCTCATTGCCCGCCAAGCACAAATCAAACAGCGTCAGGAGCAATGAGAGGCTGCGCGGACTCGCTTGGCCCAGGTCGAGGCCGAACTCGGGGCGGCAAGGACCGAACAGGATGACTACACCTATCTCGCCAGGGCCTTCGGTCCGGACGAGATCCAGCTCTGCGAGATCCAGGCCGCGGGACCACAAGTCTCGGTCTTGGTCAATGCTTTATTAGAGGGATGCTTCGACAACAAGTTCGAAATCCGCTTCAGGACGCAACGCCCCAAGGCGGACGGCAAGGGCATGGTAGATGATTTTGATGTCGAGGTTCGCAACAAGAATCTGGACCGTACGTGCCTCGTGGATGAGCTTTCGGGCGGGCAGTTCGTACTGGTCAATGAAGCCGTGAATCTAGGAATTGCCATCTACAATATGCGGCAGGGCAAAGGCATTCGATATGAAACTCTATTCCGGGACGAAACGGTTGGAGCTCTGGATGCTGTCAATGGCAAGGAATACGTGCGCATGCTGCGTCGGGCCATGGACCTGGGGGCATTTCACCAAGTAATCTTCATCTGCCATACACCGCTCGTCTGGGAGCTGGCGGACAGGATCCTGTCAGCCGGTGATGGACGTGTTGTTGTGGGAAATGCAGGGGAAACTGTTACTGAACCCCGATCAGGCTCCCTTCCTCTAACTCCTAACAGTTGAATCACTTGGCGCGACCCCGTGTGCCATCTGTGTGCCGCGTGTTACCCAGGTGTTTTAATGGCACGTAGATCATCGCCCGCGGCCCGTGGATTTGGATGCAAGGGAAGGAAAATCCCTTGTCCCGCAAGGGACGTGCCGGTTCGATTCCGGCCCTCCGCACCATTCTTTTCTTATACTTACAAGCGCCTGCTTAGGTCCGTTTCCTCGCTCTTCGACACCGCTGGGTAATGATTTGGGTAAAAGCCTCTCAATCCGCTGCACCGCGCTGCCGAGGTTTTCCCCGCTCAAATGTGCGTACCTTTCCGTCGTGGTAATGGACTTGTGGCCCATCAGCTTCTGGATCGCCCGCAACGGGACGCCCTCTATCGCCAGCCATGAACCGAAAGTGTGCCGAAGCGTATGGAGTGTGATGTTAAATGGCGGGTCTGACTGCAGCCCGCATCGTCGGACCAAGGCCTTGAAGGAATCATGAATGGCAGCCCAACGGCCCCCGTCCCCCTTGTGGAAGACGAAGTCGCTCGCCCGATGCTTCTTGGCCAGCATCGACTGCACGGCTGCATGCGCGTGGCTATTGAGCCGGATATGGCGCTTCTGATAGTTCTTAATGTGGAAGTTTAGGTGGGGCTTATTTCTTACGCGCAGGATTCCCCTGTCCCAGTCAACGTGGGAGAATTCAAGGGTCAGCACTTCCGATACACGAAGGCCTGTATTGCAGTCTAACATGATGAATTCGGCTAGATCCTCAAACCGCTCACTGGGCAGAGTCCAAGGCCGAGGACTATTAATGCGGGCATGGGAAAGCAAGGGTACGTATTCTTCGGGCGCGAGAAAGCGCTCCCGAATCTGTCCGTCGTCGGGCAGATCCTTCACCTTTCTTGCCGGACTGATTGGTAGGTGTCCCCATTCTTCGGCGTTCTTCATCATGTGGCGCATACACGCCAGTTCCTTGTTGACCGTCGTTCCCTTAACCTTTGTCCGCCACCATTCAGCGTACTGCTCGATCTTTCGGGAAGTGATCGCGGTCGTGAGTGTATCGGAGCCGAAAAATGGCAGGACAGTGGTGTAAAGGTAGTTCATCTGTTTGCTGTGCCAACTCGACGACTTGTGTGACTTCACGTAACGAAGATACTCCTCCGCGAACTCGCCAAGGCGTAATGGCCGGACCTCAGAAAACAACAGCTCCCGCTCTTCCAGTTGTTTCAGGAACTGACCGTAGCGGACCTGGGCGGTCGCCTTGTGGGGGGTGTGTAAGGAGTGATGCGTCCATTTTCCATCAGGCTTTCGATACTTCGCGTACCAGCGGCCGTTTTCCCTTTTCACCAGGTAGGTCTGCACCATCCTCCACCGTCCTTTCCTCAAGCCACTCTACGATCCGGTCGTAGTCAAATAGCAGCCTTCGTCCGATGCGTGTGACAGGAATCTGTCGGGTGTGCGTGAGGTAGTAGATATAGCTTCTCTTGAGCGGCAAAACCTCGAGGAGTTGTTCGAGGGTTAGCCACCGCCTTACGGCGCCTGGTGCCCGAAGATGCCTGCTCCAACCGGCCTGCTCGTGCGACCCGCTGGCACGGTCGGGCCCTGGTCGTGGCCATGTCCCAAATGGCTGGAGTATATGTGAATGAATCAGCCGCTGAGACTGTTGGCGACTGGCATTACTGGTTGGCGCAGGGCTACTGCTTCTGAGTCATCCCTCAGATGGCCTCCGATTTACGCAACCCTGCCGAAAGCTCAGGTTCCATCGCGGCGCAGGCTGTGCCCATACCAATGGCTGCATGGCCATCCCTGGCGGCCGAAGCCGGTCCCTTACGGATGTCCTATTGTTTTGCTTTGTGGTCGACTCCGCCGGCACGAATTTTATTGAAATAGTTCCGCGGTGATAGATAGGAGCCGTGAGAAAAAGTCTCACAAATATCTGTGGTCACTAACATCTTGGCCGCAGTTTCCGCGTCTCGTTTGTCGAGCCCTGGGGACTGCAAGGCGTGGACGCAGAATGCCCTTAGTTTCTCCGGGGAAACGCGCTTCACCGACACGTTCTGCCAGAAAAGTCCCTCACGTGCAGAGTAGACTCGGGTTGCGAGTCCGCGAATTCACGATGGCTGCTGCCGTTAAATCTCGAACACTACCATTTGGTGTCCTTGGACCGATGGCACTACGGTCTGCGCGTAACCGTCATCGAAATCGAATTTCAAACTTCGGCGTTGCGGCGCTAGGTAAACCCGGAATGGCTTGTTCTCCGTGCACAAAGCAAGCTTTACATTCGCGAGCGGAATTGCCTCCTCGACAATATCCTGGTTCGGGGCGCGACGGCTAGCGGGATAGTGCAATAGGTGGACGATGCGTTTGGCATTCTGCTGGGTCACTGTCGCCTCAGCGATGGAGGGAAGCTCCGCCTTCAACAAGGGCCGGCGCAGAAGGCGGCGAAGGCAGTTTCTCACCAGCAATTTGTGTACGCGGTAGGCATTGTTTGCGTAGGACTCAAAGAGCGGAAATGAAATATAGATGATGCTGCCGTATTGCGCGACAGCCGCCTGATCTGTGGGCCTGTCAAAGGGCGTCTGATGATGGGAGCTAAAGTGCTTGTAGGTACGGTCGAAGTAGGGCTTCCAGATTCGCGCCAGCACCGTAGTTCCCGAGTGTGACTTGACCACCGAACCCGGAACGTAGGTAAATTGCACCACGGGGTCAATGTCTTCGTTCGCGCGTTCCAGGACCTCGAAGTAATCGCCGCTGTCACCCTGGTACGGTGAAGGCCCCACGTATTCAAGTCCGATCTCCTCCATGGCAAATTGCTTTCCGTCCACATCCAGCCCCGACTCGTGGCTGAGGATCAGCTTGCCTCCGCCTGCCACGTAACTTCGCACCCGCTTCAACAACTGTTGATCAAAACGATCCGTATCGGGAAGAATCAGTACTTTATATCGGGAAAAATCCGATTCGCGGTCAAGCACGTCGAATTGATGGTGTAACTCGGCGAGGATGTTGGTAACGCCTACGTCCGATGTAGCCAGCACCCCAGGCAACAGGGTCGTGGAGGTGGAAAGAAAACCAATCTCCGTCACCGCGTGCGCTCCAACGCACCACGGCTCTTTCTCCGCCACACTCTTGTACGTGTGTCCGATGCGGCTGTAGACAGGTTTCAGCAGTCGCCCGTGAGGGTGCATCTGGTCACCAATCGAACACTTGCCGGCCTGCGCCAACATGCGGAAGCACTCGTAGTCCAGTGATCGCCGCGTCAAAGAATCCATTTCTTTACCCCCAGTTAGTGTTGTACTTGCCCCGATGCGCATCCCGGGATTCCTGTGCTGGATTTCCAGCCCCCGAAAGTTCAGGCAACGCGGAATACAGCCAGGACCGTTGGAGTTCCCTTTGCGACGCTGCCTCTGCCCCCCAAGAATGGAGAAAACGAGGCGAGGGGGCGCAACCGGAGCCGTCTAGAGGGGACGCGGCAGATCTGCCGAGGTTTAGCGGAAGAGCCACCATATTCCCGAAGTGATGATGACGATGGCCACAGCCCATACCCGGTAGTCCGCGAGTCCTTCCCATGAACCTCCCGGTCCCGTTAACATCAATCCCCGCACGCTTTCCGGTTTCGGGGCCGGTGTCGCCAAACTGACGACTACCATCACGAGGATTGTAATAATCCAGCAAAGCAGCGATCGGTGGAGAAACGAGTTTAGATAAGGATGCGCTAGAAAAGGGAGTTTCCAATTCAAGGTTTGGTCGAGGAAACAGATCAACCCGGAGGCAAAACCCACGGCGGCCGAGGTGATGGCGCCAGTGGTGTTGGCGCGTTTCCACAGCAACCCGAGGAAAATGGCCCCACCCAGAGGGACCGAGAGATAAGCCGAAATCTGCTGCAAGTAGAACCAAAGAGTGACGGAGTGGCCCACCAGCGGCGCGGTCAGGACGCCTATCACCGCCATGGCGGCCGTCACCCAGCGGCCAAAAACGACTTGCTGGCGGCCCGAGGTAAGTGGGCGCCAGCGAAGGAGAAAATCTTTGGTCATCAGAGTCGCGCTCGAGTTGTAGCAGGCGGCCATGGAGGACATCAAGGTGGCAAGAACGCCGGCCAACACCAGCCCCCGTACCCCCTCCGGCAGCAAATGAGTGACGAGCATGGGAAACGCCAGGTCGTGACGCTGTAAGTTTGGGTAGAGTGCGCGAGCGATCACGCCGGGCAGAACTAGGATGAAGAGGGGGAGAATCTTGAGGAAAGCAGCAAAGATAGCCCCCTTCTGCCCCTCCCCGATCGTGCGCGCGCCCAATACGCGTTGCACATTGGTCTGGTCGATGCACCAGTAGAACATGCCGACGACGAAGTTGCCGATGAGAAAACCGGTGATAGGAAGCTCATTGTCGAGGGGCTTTACCATGTGGAGCAGCGGTGCCTGGCCCAATGAATGCAGTCCTGCCACCAGACCGGTCCAGCCGCCCACTTTGATAAGGCCAAACACCGTGAGGATCGAAGCGCCCACGATTAACCAACAGCCCTGGATCATATCCGCATAAACCACCGCTTTCAAGCCACCCTTGAACGTGTAAAGTCCGGTAAGCACAGAAAGAACCACCATGACCGCCAGTTGATTCCATCCGAAGATGGAGGTAAACAGCAGGGAGCCGGCCCAGAGAATTAGCGCGCTCCGGGTGAAGATGTTCATCACCATGAGATTGGCGGAGAGAAAAGCACGCACTCCCCAACCGAACCGGCGCTCCAGAAACTCCGGAATGGTGAAGACCTGCGATTTTAGATACAGGGGAGCAAAAAAGGCCGCGAGCATCACCAGGTCCCAACTCCCTACCAACTCATACCCGGCCACGGCCAGGCCGACGCGATGACCGTCACCTGCCAAACCGATTACGTGCATGGCGGAAATATTGGTCATGAAGATGGACATCCCCACAAGTGGCCACGAGAGGTCCCGTCCCGCCAGAAAGTATTGGGCGCCGGAGGACTTGGCGCCACCTCGGGAGGCCCACAGGGCTACGAAGATGACGACAGCCAGGCTGACTAATATTGTCAAAAAATCAAGCATTGAGAGCATCGAGCCAGTGACCTCTCATGGTGAAGTAGACCATCAATTTCGCGCCACGGCCGGCGCCGTAGTGGTATTCGCCTAACGCGCCGACGATGGCATCTCATCAAACATTCCAGTGCGAAAGTGTTTACCGCCGATGTCTACCGTCGGAATGTTCTTCACGTTCCCGAACCTGCACGGCCCAAAGGAGAGAGATGGAATTCGAAATTCGTGGGCTAGGCCGAAAGACCGCCTAAGCCATTCGCTTCGAATCGTTGCCGAGCACGTTCGATGGTTCGTGAAGTCGCGCGCAGAGTACTTGCATGATGACGTGGAGCAAGATGAAGTGGACATCTTCAGCTTTCTGCATATCATCCACGGGCGCCAGCAGCGAAGTGCCAGCCAGCTTCGCCAACTTACCGCCACTATATCCGCTGAGGCCCACCGTGTGGCCGCCGTGAGTATGGGCATACTCAATGGCCTTAAGCACGTTTGCCGAGTTGCCACTTCCCGAGATCCCGATTACCAAATCTCCTGGCAGAAGAAAGTTCTTCAATGACTCGACAAAAACATCCTCATAGCAAACGTCGTTGGCATAAGCCGTCAAGGTGGGGAGTTGGTCGTTGAGGCAAATCACCCGGAAGCGCTTCTCGAGGCCATAGGACACACCCTTATTCAGATCACAAGCAAAGTGGGAGGCCGTCGACCCGCTCCCCCCATTCCCAAAGACGAACACCTGGCGATTTCCGTGATACGCAGATTCCAGCAATCGAACTAATTCCTCAAATCGCTCCGAGGAAACCTTTTTCAGCACTTCACTTAGGCTTTCACAATAATTCGCGAGCCATGTACTTCCCATATCGTTACTATTAACTGCAGGATCGGTTTTTTCAGCGACTGTATCCGCTGCAACTCCGTCGACTTGAAAGCTTTTCTGTCGTTTCTACAGCCAGCACTTCTGCGGGAGATGGAGTGATCTTTCCTTTATTGTTACCGTTATCGAAGCCACAAGATTGCCGAAGCCTGCTGCGACCATAGGGTCTCGCGTCATCGCCATCGTCAGGGCTGTGCCCTCCGCGAAACTATCGCCCGCACCACGGATATCCACGGGTTTCTCCACATGCCACGCCTTCGCCCAGGTCCCTTGCCTTCCTTAAGGACCAGCGCACCTCTGGGACCTTGAGTCACCATCATTTTGACTTCGCGCGCATGGATGCCATGCTTCCATCAACTGCCACGCCACCTCGCTCGCCTTCGCGGGCGTCTTTGTGTCTTGGTGGATCGAAGTTTTCTGCTTCGGCGGTTGCCGCCAGGATTTCCTCGGGTGAGGCTGTACCCGTCCCTTTCTTCATGACCGTAATCGAGGCCACGATATTGCCGAAGCTGGCGGCTTCTACGGGGTTGTGGGTCACGGCCATGGTGAGTGCAGTTCCCGCGGCAAAGCTATCGCCGGCCCCACAGATGTCCACAGGTTTCTCCACCGGACGCGGCTTGGACCAGGTTTCCTTCCCCGCTTCGAGGACCAGCGCGCCCTTGGAGCCGTGCGTCAAAAAGAGCGCCTCGGCACCCAGAGTTTCGCGCAGCCGCTTGAAATCTATGCTTCCAAAGAGCGCCTTGCACGCAGCCTCCGCCTCGCTGTGGTTCGGCTTAACCATCACGTTGCGGAACAGGTGAACACGCCGGCGCGAATCCGCCAGAAAGGTTTTTTCCGGATGCTTTGCGGCCAAGGCGATGAGCGACTCGCGTACAGCCGGCGTTACGACTCCGCCTGCCGAGGTCTCTGCTTGGTCTGCCACTAACACGGCGTCAAAGCCTTCAATGGCGGCGGAAAGGTTTGCGAGGATTCTCAGTTCCGCTTCCGAAGGGAGGGGCTTGGTGTTGATGAAGTCTGCGCGCGGTTGGTCCTCGATGCCGGTTTCACTGTTCAGAAGCTTCGTGTAGGTGAAGGTTTGCCATTGGCGGACCTCCACCATGAGGCTGGCGTCGATGCTGCGCTCCTTCAAAGCGCGGTCCAACTCGAACCCAAATCCATCGTCACCGCGGACTCCCAGCACCGCGACCTTTGCCGGTCCCAATGCCGCGAGATTATTGGCTACGGTTCCGCCGCCTCCCGGAGTTACTTCGGAGGCCACAATTCCCAGGCGCGGAATGCCGGTTTCAGCCGAGGGCTCCGAGGTGGCGGGATCGTAGGTACACCAGCGGTCCAGGCAGATGTCACCCACTACCAAGGCCCGCACTTTCTTCATGCCATTGAGAATTTCCGGAATGGTCATGGTTGCAGCTCCAAAAGAGCGCGCCGCAAGGCAGCCACGGTGGCGCGATGATCTCCACAGAAATAAAAACTCTCTCCCCCATCGGCCACGGTCCTTACCAGGATCGTTTTGTGGGGGCGGAAATAATAGCCGGGATCGGTTTTGGGCAATTCGTGGTGAATGTCCCCTTGAATCGGCACCAGGTCGAAAACGGCAGTGGTGAAATTCTTGATCACTTGTCCGTGTTGGTGCGCGACGTTGCGAACCATGGAAAGCGCCTTCAAATAAACCTCGGGACCCATAATGGCGGACCCAAAATTTAGCATGATGCCGCCCTCGAGCTTTTCCATGGTCTTGGTGAAAATCAGGAAATCATGGTAGCTGGCCGCGCCCAGCGCCTGGCCGTCGCAGTTCGGGTGCTCGTGGATGATGTCGTAGCCAACCCCCACATGCACGGTGGCTGGCACCGAACGGCGATAGGCCGCGGCGAAGATGCTGACACCCTTGTGAGGGAAGGTGCTTTCCTCAATCCGCCGCCCCACGTTTTCACCCAGGCCCAGCGAGAGCTCCGCGGCTTCGCGAATGACGTCATTTAAATCACCGGCTTCGCGCCAGAGACCGAATTCGCCGCTGCGGATGTAACGCGCCACGCTTTCCGTGGAGGCGCCGATAAGCGCCAGCTCGTAATCGTGAATCGCGCCCGCGCCGTTCATGGCGACGTGCGTAATATAGCCGTGCTCGATGAGGTCGATCACGTGGCGGCTGGCTCCGGCTTTGATGACGTGCGCTCCCATCATCAGGATGCGGGCTGCGCCTTTGTTCCGGGCGGCAATCAGCCTTTGCGCCACTCCCGGCAACTGCGGATGCGAGAGTTCGGGCGCCGGCTCATCGAGCTTTAAGATGTAATCGAGACCCATGTCGTGCTTCCGCCCGCTCAAGGGCTTGATCAGCAGTTGCGCGCGGTCGAAGGTTTCGTACTTTGATTTCATTACGCCTCATGAATTCGGGAACAATTTTTGCAAAAGCTCCCGACGAGGAAGGAAATTGGGGATGATGAAGTCCGCGCCGACGCCCACCAGGCGTTGGCGTTTCCACTCATCCACCACCTGGCACTCCGGCTCAGCGGTGGCCAGCCCTACGGCAGTTCCCCCCGCGTCTTTCACATTCTTGATCTCCACGAAGCCGTCGCCGAACCCGAGCAATTCATCTCCCTGGCATTCGAGTCCGGCAATCATGCGCCGAATCAGGATCTCTTTGGAAAAGTTCTCGTAGTCGTCTTGCGCGCCGTAAATGCCGCCCTGAAAGTATTGCCGAATGTCGAGCAGCCCGGCCTCTTCCAGAGTGTAGAACTCATCGGTGCCGCTGGCGCAATACAGTTTCAGACCGTGATCGCGCAAAGATTCCAGAAAGGCTCGCGCTCCCGGCACCAGGTATTTCTCCGGCGAAACGGCGCCCCGGCGAAGATCCTGGCGGCGATATTCGATCTCTGCCATGAGCATTTCATGATACCTCCGCTTGTAAGCGAGCGGTTCAAGGGGCTTGCCACCTCGCAGCTCCACCTGGTGAGCAAGTTCCATCATTTGGTAAATTGTCTGCTCGCCGGTCAGTCGCGCCACGAAATCTTCCACCACCGCGGTTAATGCGGCCTCGTTCTCGCCGGTGTGCAGTTCCATCAGAACTTCCACCATCATCGGCACCATTACGTCCACCCAGCCTGAGCGGATCAGGGAGATGGTGCCATCGAAATCAAAAAGGCTAACGCGCGCCTTTTTAGAGGAGGCGTTGGGGTGTAGGGCTTCAATTGTGTCCGTCAATCCTCGAAATGCTCCTTGAATGGGATTCCACATGCTTTCTGCACCAAAAACACACCATGCGATCTCTTGGTCCATGCCCGGGCCACAAACTGCGGCGAGTTGCGCGCTCCGCCTCTACCAGTTGTAGTACCGATACGGATCATCGCCGAGGGGATAGTCGTCGCGGTAATCCGACACCTAATCAGGACTCTCGTGAATGGAACGCGAAGAATCGAGTAACAGAACCCAGTCGCTGTCACCTTCGCTGTTGTTCCGGGGCGGCGCAAAGTGCCGCGTTCCCCTGTTAACGAAGGGGCCTCCCGGAATTGTGGTGTAAGTTCCATTCGTGGGGTCAAACCATCGGGCATGGGCAGGCGCTTTCAAGCTTGCCATGTTGACAGTGATCGTCCGAGCGGTGGGCATATAGGCGACAATAAAAGAGCCGTCAGACGTTGTGGAAACAGTGCAATAATCGCTTTGACTCACACGGGTTTGCAGATTTCCGTAAGTTCCAAGCCCGACAGTGACTACCATATGATCCTGGTCCGGAACGAGGTTTTGCCAGGGCAGAGAAGTAAAGAAGTTTTTCCAGATCGCAATCTGCCTCACCCCGAGCGTATCGAGATGGGACTCCCAGCCGGGAGCAAAAGTCCAGGTATAGCGATTGCCGTAAAACTGCCCTTTCCCGCCGCTCAGCATGGTCCAATACTCTTCGCGTCTGAGCACCCATGGCGTCCCAAAGTCCGGTGGCTTGCCGACATCCTCCCAATCGTAGTGCGCCTCGACCAAGTAGGTGGGTGCGACCGGCCTCTGATTGTAGCTATGCAGCATCTGCATGTATGTCGGCGAGTATGTGTAGGTACTGTTGAGAGAAATGATCGGCACCCAAGTGGGATCATCGAAAGAAGAGCTTGTATCGTAGTTGAGTTCGACCGTCTGAATGTGCCTTGAGTCGGCGGATTTAATTCCTTTTGCTACGGCCTGGGCCAGCGCGTCGTCATTAGGATTCTTCCAGTCATTGAAATCATTGCCGCTCAACCAGGCGACGTTCGGAAAGTGCTTGTAGCGGCGGCCGAGATACTGTCCATAGGCGTAAGCGGCGGTAAGGCCATTGTTGCGCAGAGTGTGAAGCCATCCGACGGTTTCGACGGGATCAAGGAATGCCAATATGCCGTGTTTTGCCGCAAGCATGACGATGTGGTCGAGACGGGTGAAGTAGGCCTCGTTAGGTTTCGTGAGATCATAATGTTTGGAGTCGGTTCCTCCGGAAACGAATCCGGTGAAAGGGCGAATGCCGTCATAAGTGCTGCCTTCAGGGTTGGCTGGGTAGTCGCGGCCAGTGCACGACACGTCGATCCACCCAGCGGTATTGAATCCGTGCGCCTGCCGGTCGGCAAAGTAACTCTCGGCTTGCTCCTCGCTCAACCGGGACATCAAGCCTTGCGGACTATCACCGACGATCAGGAAAGGAGTGTTGTTCTGGTCGACCAAATAGCGTCCGTTGGCGCTGACCTTGAGTGGGTAGGCAGGAGGATTTGAACCGGGGACTTTGGTCGACCCCGCACTTACTTGGGCCCTCGCCCACACGGATCCCAACAACGTAAGCACCATGAGCACGGCGGGTAGCCTTGGGTCCGAATAATTCCGGAGACTTGATATAGTCATTTGCCCAAGTTGTCCTATTTCTAGCTTGGGCCGAAGTCCACGTCAATTTCTCTAGTCGGCGTTGGGGCTTGGGCTAACGGTAAACGAATAACCAACCGGTTGCCGGCCGGGTCAGATCCCCAGCCTGCCGGCATCGAGTTAAATTCGGCCGCTGTCAGCTTCGGTAAAACCTTGCCGTCCACCTTTACCATGGAGGCGGTAGTTGTGCCATAAACCAGCAAATAATTCGTTTCGGGAAGGTTTTCGAGTATCCAATCAAAACGCTCAGCCTTGGATTGGGCCATCACTTTTGCGACTTCGCCCTGTGCATTGAGCAGAGAGACCATTTCATTCCCATTTGGCCGAGTTACAACCAGGGCGCTAACGCGACCGCTGGTCATGCTCTCCCCGAATCGCAATTCTCGGCTTAGTTGCACGGGCACGGCGGCCCCTGGCTTCAGATAGACTGGAATCTCGTCCAAAGGCACGCTGATTTTCACATTGGCCGGACCGGAGACCGTTTTGCCATCCCACAGGCTCGTCCACACGCCGGACGGAAACAAGATAGTCCTGAGATTGTCTTCGGTAATCACCGGCGCAACGAGTAAATCCGGCCCGAACATGTATTGATCCCTGACCGAGGTCATTTGCATTTCATGGGGAAAGGCCACCGCCATGGAGCGCATGATGGGAATACCGCTTTCATGCGCAACAACCGCGGCATTATAGATGTAGTTCAACAAATTCTCCCGAACCCAGGCATCGAATTTATAGCTTGCCACGGCCGCTTCACCGAAATCCCACGGATCGCGCGACGCTTTGCCGTGAGGGCGCATCAGCGGACTGAAACATCCGAATTGGACCCAGCGCATATACACCGCCGGTTCCGGCAAGCCGAAATATCCGCCGATGTCGCTGCCCCAGGTGGAGTAACCGCAGGCGCACAAGTTCAGCGCCCCGGTCAGGACGGCTTTCAGCCCGTCAAAGTTGGACGGGTGATCGCCGGCAAATTGGCCGACCCATTTTTGCGTGCCTGGCGCAGCACCTCTGGCATACAAGATGAAATCATTACCACGTTTCTCCGAGTACGCTTCACTGACCGTTCGCTGATAGTCATGGTAGTAGAAATTGTGCATCTCAGCGCCGTGTTGGTGGTCATGAAACACCGCGTCATCCGGCACCATATCGCCGTAGTCCGCCATGCTACCGGCCACGCCAAGGTCCAAGGTATGCTTCAACGCTCGCCGGCAGAGCTCCAGGGCGTGAGGGTTGGTGAAGTCCACATAACCAAGTTCACGGGTCAGGTTTTCGGTACCACAGTGCAGAATGGGAAGTTCAGCGGGCTTGAGTTCAGGCATGAGCGATTGCTGCCTCGCGGGGCGAATCACGGGATAAAAGTAGCCCAACACTTTGATCCCGCGCGCCTCCATGAATTGATTCAAAGCCGGCGAAAGGGCAGAGGGACCTTCGGCATAAATCGCGGAATGAGGGATGTTTAATTCCGCGAAACGCTTCGTGACGCTTTCTTCTTCCGCCACCGCATCGTGCGACGGGCCGCTGGCCCAAGCCTCTTCGCCTCTGCCCATCCACGGTTCAAAAGCCCACTTGGGTGGCAGAATAGGTCTGCCGGTCAGAGCCGTGTAGGATTGCAATGCTTTCTCGGGTGTTCCCAACCAAAAGTAATAATCAAATATCGGGCCCTGTTGCGTGAGGCGATATTGGTTCGCATTGGTCCTCCCAATGTCGGCCCTCAAACGATAGGATGAATTGTCAAAAACCATATAACCTTTGGAACTGTGAAAGATGGGCAGAGGTTTGTAAGTCGTATTCCTCAAACCCATCCCGTTCCCAACCCAGTCATCCGTTCCCCAAAGCGTCAACACATTTCCGTTTTGATCGAAGTGATCGTACTTCTCTCCGAAGCCATAAATAACCTCGCCCGGATCAAGATGATTCTTGAAATCCGTCGCCAGTATCTCGCCCTCTTGACCGAACCGGAAAGCCGGGTCATTGGCGCCGATTTCCATCACTGCGTTGCCCGCGGCGTTAATCAAAGAAATTGAAAACGGTCTTCGTCGGATAATAATCCTGCCATCGACGGTTTCGATGGTATGTGTGTTTGAGGACTGGAGAGGTTTTAACGGCAGTAGATCATCCGGCTTGAAATAACCTTCGTGACTAGTGAAGATTCTTATGCCACCCGTTTTCGGCAGGGCAAGATACAAGTCAACTTCATGGCCTCCGGCCATACACCGCATCCGTAGTGTGTTGTCATTAACTTCCAGGCTGTCCGCAGTCGCAATGGGGTTCCATTCGTCCTTCAGAAGGTCGCCCGGCGAGCCATCCGCATACCACCATCTGGACATCTTATCAAGCTGGCTCAGGTAAGTGTCCAATGCTCGACACGCCCGACCCAGGTCATTTTTCTGGAAAGCGGCGTTCACTCTCTGCCGGAAGAAGGCCAGCGTCAGGTCGTTCGTCAGAATCCCCCAGGCGCGAGGGAGAGGAGTGAATCCCTCCAGCGTCATCAAGTCCATCCATCGCTGTGTGAGATAAAGCCGTTGCCCCAGATTATTCCTTTCCGTCGGCGTTGTTAATGATGACTGCATCTGCCAAATCTGTTGGAGCGTTTCGATATCGGGATAGGTCAGCACTGCCGGCCTTTGCCAGCGGAGTATGCCGGAGGGCAACTGGCACAGACTGCTCGTAGATTCCCGGACTTGCGCGGTGCCCGGAAAGTGGATTTCTATTAAGAGGTCAACCGGCAGGCATTCATCGAAATCAATCGCCGCCGGGCTGGTGAATTCGCCGTCGCGCCAGCGAGTCCGCATGGGCAGAATGCCAAATTGAGTTTTGGGTTTCCCGCCCAAAGTCTCCCACGGTATCTGGAAGAATGCCATCCATGCATTTGTTCTCCTGGTAACACTCGCTTCAAACGTCTCGACTTTTTTAACACGGACGGAGGCGCTGGCAACCTCATCAGCACTCCCATCGTGATTGGAACTCAACCTTCGCTCGCAGCCGAACTTCAAACCCTCGGGCGTTAGCGCGAATTGGTAATAGCATGGATTTCCCATGTCGGGCTGAATTAGAAGGTCCACTTCGTCGGGAAAAGGGGGCCAGGAATCTGATCCAGAGGGCAAACCGCGCAATGCATACCAATCCGCCTTTTGCAGCCCGACAGGGAAAGACAGGTCGTTTTCCTCGCAACGAAAAACCACCAACAGCGTGTTGCTATCGTAGCCAATGCGGCATTCGGTCGGCGTCACCGGGCGACTGTCACCGCCGAAACGATAAAACTGGTTCAGCACAAGAGTCTGCTCCTGGTCGGCGAGAAGGTCATCCAGGGAAGGCGAACTGCTCCAGGGCGACTTGAGAACAACGGCGTTGGTTCCCCAAACGAGTTGCCCTTCTTCTTTCGTTTCCACAAACCCGGAAGCTCCGGATTGCGCAGCTACGACGGGCTGGTGATTATCGCCCGCCCCCTCCGCCTTCAAGCCATGGATTCCGGCAAGAGTCCCGATTCCCATCACTGTGTTTCGTAGGAATGTGCGTCTTCGCATTTTATCTCCTGCTCTCGAGTGTGCCGTCGCAGTTAACGCGTGAATCTTCTGTATACAGTGTTTGCTGCGAGGTGCCCGCCTTCTCTCGAGATCATACCGAACCTTACTGAAATGCCAGCGCGGCAGGGATATGTCGTCACCTCAGATTTGGCAAAACCCGATCTCTTGACCGGGTGATGTCAAGCAGGGGACGGATGGCTGGTCTGCGGGAGCGGGACTCGGGCACTCTCGGCGTCGTCATTCTGAAGCGCTGATTGTCCCCTTGAGCATTCGAATGCCGGAGAAATCGAAACGGGGACGCACGAGATTGCTAACATGGAGAGAAGCGAAGTGATATCGCCGAAGCGGCGAACCGAATAGTTTGATCGCACAATTCCATGCTGAGACCCTGGCCCTTGCTTCCGACGCCGAGTCATCCCCGCTTCAAGGAAGAAACGTCGCTATGCGGATGAGGGTGCTTCCGCTCTCCTTGCTAACACAACCTCCCTTTTTCCTACCTTTGTTCTCCTCGGACCTTTCACCCGCCAACTCTTGCTTCGGAGTTGGCCTATTGCGCGCTCTACGTCTTCCAAGCCATACCGGACATGGGCGCGCATAGCGTCTTCTGCTTCTTGGGGCGACCCCTCGACAATGCGGGCAACGAGCTCTTGATGAAAACTGGCAGGCAGACTCTGGCGACCCGAGGTTGTATCATAAAGCCAGTTGAATGTCAGTATGTGGCTCTTCTCAATTGCGGATCTCAAAGGCTCGGACCGAGCACATTCCGCGATCTTCATGTGGAGGTCAATATGATACTTCTGCACAGCAAATAGTAAGTCCTTATCCAGCCCTTTCGTAGCTCCTGTCGCGAACAAAGTATCCACATATTCGGCCAGTCTTTTGAACTGCAGAACTTCTTGAAAAGTCACACGCTCTGCGCAGAGGCGAGCGGATTGGCATTCGAGCGCCTCGCGTAACTCGAACCGCTCGCGTACCTCCTCAGCGGTTGGTACTCGAACGCGTGTCCCTGCACGTGGGCGGCTTTCCACTAGACCTTCGAGTTCCAAACGCTGTAGCGCTTCTGCCACGGGCACCAGGCTCATTCCAAACTGCTTTGCCAATTTGCGACGCGAGACGGAGGAGCCAACGGAAAGAGACCCTCGGAGGATTTGGTCAAGGATTAAATGATAAGCTTTTTCGGCTAGGCTAGGTTCCGACAAGCCCTCCCCTACACCCGCCTGCTTTCGTCGCGCTGCCATTGTCGACATGGGAAAGTCTCCAGGAGAACAGACAACGTTCTCCCTTCTATTTGTTGTGATTGCCGTTTGACATATCAGTCATCCAGGCATTGTAAGTTGCTTTGATCGGCGTCGTCAACCTCCTACTCGTCGCCCTGTTTTCCCTTTAGCTTCGCAGAGTCACCATCGCGCAGCCCCGCAGAAGCGGGACACGCAGCCTGGTCGCACCATCCTTGTCCTTGGAGAGGATAGTGGCAGGAACGGCAGTCTCGACGCCAGGATGGATCACGGAATATTTCAAGTTGTCGAGGCCCGGGATATTTCTGATAATAACCTCCGCAAATTCAGCTTTCCCACCGAAGCAGACCGGCATGGCGTAGCCGCCGGGGACCTTGAACAAGTTGACTTTTGCGGCGCCGCCAGCAACCTCGACGCAATGCGGCGCGAGCACCCATTTCTTCCCGCGCATCGCGTCCAGCAGCGGGCCGTAAGCCAGATAATATTGCTCCGTTTTCATCCACAGGTGCCCGGTGTCCCGCTCGAACAACGAGCCAAATTTGAAATAAAAATCGTCCCAACTCATATCGGGAAGGATGCAGTGGTTGTTCCAGGGATACGGCGCGGTCGGATAAGCGCCCATCAGCAGATGCCGCTGGAAAAACGAATCCGGATCGGGCCGGAAAAGCGATTCGTTGTAGGTCCACACCAGCACCGGTTTGTCGAGTCCCATGAATGCGCTGCCGTTCAGCCCGCGACCGTCATAACCGTATTCATCGTAGAAGCCGTCAAGGAGTCGGTACACATCAAGACGCGCGAAAAGCGGACTCGCAAAAACCACTTTGCCCGCGCCGTGCATTATCGGGCTAAGCTTGGAAAAGAGAGCGTTCCACGAAATGCACAGCGAACGCACGGCTCTGCCGTCGACCCAACTCACACCGTCGTCGGCCTGATTGTTGTTTAACATCGCAAAATACGTATTATCGATGCAGATGCCGGCAGAATCGGGGATCCATCGGACGTCCCGCTCAGCCTGCTCCAAGAGGAATTTCTCAAAATCAGGGTCGCCACAATCGACCACGCCCCGCTCGGTGGTCAACGGCGCGTGAGGGAAGTTCGCGGCCAGGAAGGCGCGCGGGTTGTTCCACAAGGGACCGCCGGGTTTCCGCCGCCATCCACCAAAGTTGTAGACGTTGAAATAATCCAGCAAATAAAAGCCATTGGTCTTTAGATAATGGGCGTAATTATTCATCCGGCGGGCGCTCGTCCAGTGCGGCTTGTCGGGTGTTTCCGCTTCTCTATCCCACTCGCGCTCCCATCTTTCATCGGCATTCGTCACCGGGGGGATGTACATGCCCATGTATGGCATATCGTCATCCAGTTTCCAATTGATGCGGAACGCCATCTTCTTATATTTTTCGACGTCAATCGGCTCTTCATCGCCGGAATAGGCGGCGCAGCCGGCCATCATATCGGCACGGGGATTGGGCGGCTGGAAGAAGTCGGAATAGCGCGCCGTCATCCATCGCAGCCCGCCGCGCCAGCCCGCCTCGTGGGCGATCAAATCCATTTCGAAACGCACGGGTTTGCCGCCACCAAGGCGGTAATTCGAGCGTGAAAACCGGATCGCACCTGACTGCGTCGTTGTCAATTGCGGGGCGCACAGGATGGTGTCCTCCGGCGAATACACGAGGCTCAGACCAAAATCTTCGGCCGGTTCCGCGAGGGTCGCCAGCGGCAACACGATGTGATCGGGGCTCGTGTTCCACCCGCCGTACGTCCAGGTCGCGTCTATCAACGGCCGCAGCACCAGCGGATCGCGCCACTCGCCGGTCTGCTTATCGGGATCGGACCACGTTGACCAAACGGGATCGGACCACGCCGTCCAAAACCGCGTCGCCGGAGTCGCGGGATAATTCAGTTCCGTGGTGATGACCTTCGTCCACGGCTTGCCCTCGGAAACGACTGCGATTTCCCAGCGCACGCTGTCGCCCGCGGGCTTGAAGCGGTCCACCACCGTGAGCGTCCGTCCCGAGGCGCCGTCCTGCAACGTCCGTGTGAACTGAACCGCGTCGCCCGCTAATTCTTCCGTCTTCGCCGCGCCGACTTGAGCGCAACCGTCGAGGGTTGTCCGGCCCGTGACGTTGATTTCGCGACCGCCGGCAATCACGCCGACGATTTCACCCTTGGCCGACAATTTCACCGCGATGCCCTTGGCATTCACCTTATATTCCGGCGAACTCGCCGCGGCTGGCCGGGCGTTGGCGGGAAAAGAGGGGATTGATATCGCAATCATTTCGCACAGAACGGCCGCCACTCCAATCAACCTGCTGATGAAGTTCCTTCCTACCATGTGTGTCTGCCTCCTCATTCATTGGCCTATACGACTTGCGATCATTCGGCGGAAAATCGGGTCGTAGGGGCGGCCCTAGTGGCCGCCCGTCGCCCCGTCCTGGGATTAGGGGCGACCACCAGGATCGCCCCTAGACGCGGTAACGCGTGCCCGCGGCAAGAGCTCGAGGGCCCGACGCGCCCTCATTCTGATATATCAACATGGTGGGAATGTCAAGCCCTGTTTTCATGCGCCGGCCTTGGGGGCAGCCCTTGACTACTTGCCCAGATTGCCCAGCTAGAAGCGTCGCATCCCGCCCTCCGCTCTTTCAGGCTTGCGATCACCGGCCCTCTGGAAGACAGAAGTGAGGCGCAAATTCAAAGCTGTTGAATCCCTTAAACCTCAAGGCAATTGAACCGCGGCGAGAGAAAGGGCTTGACACGGTCACCAACTTGATATATCAGAATGAGCGCACATTGGGCCGTGCAGCTGCTGCCATTTGCACGCGCCAAATCGCAAGTCATATCGGCCAATGGATGAGGAGACAGACACACATGGTACGAAGGAATTTCATTAGCAGGTTGATTGGAGCGGCGGCCGGTCTATGCGGAGTGAATCGAAAATCAATCCCCTCAGTTTCTGTTGCTGAATCCGGTGATCCTCTTTCAGAGCCATGCGAGGGGAGCCGCTTTTGGGTTCTTAGCAAGGCGTTGGACCGCGATGCAATGCAACGGGGTTGGGCTCGGGATGTAAGCCCTGATTATCATCACTGCCCTAACGCAGCCATTGAATCCTTCAAGGATCTTAAGTTCGGGATTCGGATCCATTGGGGGTTGTACTGCTTGATTGGCAGCCACGAATCCTGGGGCTTGGCTGGTGCCAACCAAGAGTTTTGGAATATTTACAATGTTCTATATCAGTTTTTTGACCCTACGGACTTCGATGCCGATGCTTGGATGGATCTGTTTTGCCGGTCGGGGATCAGGTTTTTCACCTTTACAACTAAACACCATGACGGTTTCTGCATGTGGCCCACAAAGACAACGCAACCGTCCACTTTTCTTACTGCCCAGGCCTTCAATCAAGGCTGCGAGTACACGACCACGGTAACGAACACGTATAGCATCATGGATAGCCCATACAAAAAGGACATTGTCCGCGCCGTGGTTGAGGCTGCGAGGAAGAAGGACATCAAGACGGGGCTCTATTACTCCCACGTCGACTGGCATGACCCGGCATTCGCGTGGGACCCCTTTCATTGCCACTACAACCCCAAGTTCACGAAGCAGACTGATCCCCAAAGGTGGCAGATGTTCATTGACCATGAGCGCGAGCAGGTGCGGGAACTGATGACCGACTATGGCAAGATCGACGTCCTGGACTTCGATATCGGTTGGCCGAAGGAAGCTGCAACGGACATCGCCGATATTGCCAAGATGGTTCGCAGACTTCAACCTGACGTGATCATGCGAAGCCGCGGGATCGGAGCTTACGGAGATTATTACACGCCTGAAAGAGAAATCCCCGCCGGACCCTCGCCAGGACTGTGGAAGGTCATATATCCTTGCGGGACTTCCTTTTCATATATTCCGAGTGATGTGTATAAGTCAGCGGAATGGGTCTTGGAGAGTCTAATTA
>Ga0074046_10000473_pt1 | contig 36891 bp, 31 predicted proteins | sample BogForMeECP23OM3_FD_94441 | JGI IMG/M metagenome (GOLD analysis project Ga0074046, IMG submission 94441) | Bog forest soil microbial communities from Calvert Island, British Columbia, Canada - Bog Forest MetaG ECP23OM3 | ecosystem: Environmental > Terrestrial > Soil > Wetlands ... | reverse complement strand
GGCCTCGAAGACTCTTTGTTTCTGGTCGCCCACCGTAATATAGAACTGGATCGGACCGTTGGTGCCGCCGAATTCCTCGGAGAAATAGAGCTTCCGCTGCGCCGTTACCGTCGCATGCGCGAGATCGGAAAACTTGAGCCCCGTGGTTGGCATGGGAGCTGGCGCGGGGGCTGGCGCGGGCGCGAGTGCGGGCGCGGCCGGTGCCGCGTGCGATGATTTGTCAGCGTCTGTGAGCTGGATATCGGCGAGGACCTGCGCGACATCCGCGTTTCCCGTCGGGCCGGTGGAATAGGACTGAGTGAACAGCACCGCGCTTCCTCCAGCCGGAGGAGCTTGCACGATAAACTCAGCTCGTCCGGCCGGCGGAATCAGAATTTCCTTTTCGTCCCTGGTCTGAGCTAGAGGATAACCATCCAGCGCGATCAATTCCAGGTTTTTGGGCTTGTCATTGTCCAGCACCTGCAACTGCAGGAAGTCCTGGATGGTGGCATTGACCACTCTCCAGAACTGCTTCTCACCCGGCGCCATTTGAATGATTGGTGGAAGAGCGCCAACAGCCGCTACCTGATAGTTAATCGTATATTGGTAGGGGCCGGGGATCCACGGAACCAGGTACTGCTGGCGAATCACGAAGACGCGTTCCGTAAGTCCCTTAACTTCGGGCCGATATTTCTCCATCCCTTCGACAATGATTGCTCCGGCCGCGCCCCCGTTCACCTGAAATTCAGTGAACCCGTGCACATGCGGATGGTACCAATACAAGCCCGGCGGCTCGGTCGTGGGAATCTGCATACTGAACTTAAAGCCAGGGTCGCCGGGCTGAATCAGGGTATCGATCACATCGTCCTGATGGCATATGGGAGGAACATTCAAGCCATGAAAATGCACGTTTGTGGCATCCAGCGTCGGGTCTCCGCCATCGCCACAGGTCTGACCGGCCGCGCCTGACGTTTTCATGTTCATGTTCATCTTCGTCTTTGTCTTTATCGCATCGTCATCCTTGATGCGATTGGCGACCGTGAGATTCAGCGTATCTCCAGGATTGAGGCGCAAGGTTGGCGCCTCGACGACCTGACCAGAGGCGTCATATTTGTAACAGTAGTGGGTATAGCCTTTCTCATCCACCGAGTGTGCCAGGTAAAGTGCGGCGGAAAGAACGCCATTCTGGGAGGAAATGCTATAGGGGTCATTCACCACGCTGCCCGACGCCGGACGAGGGGGACAGTCGGACGCCGCGAGCTTCAGAAAAGAACATCCGCAAAATATGATTGCCAGCAACCACCTCGACCGCAGCCGCATGTCCAACTCCTTCACATTTCCTAAGTCAAATTCCTGGGCGTAAATTCTTGAAGATCGAAGCCAACGAAAGCATCAATCTTTCCACATTATTTTCTACAGGGCTGCGCAAATCCCACGGTTTTGTTTCCGGCGTTCCTTTAGTCACGTAGTCACGCCCACTTCGTATCAGGATACCGCGTTAGCGGCGCCGAAGGGCGTCGAATTAAACCCTTCTTGGAGGCCGCGGATTGACGGCCTGTTAGACGCCCTGCTAGAAAGACCGCGGAGGAAAGGTGCCGATGGACAGCAATCCCGAACTGTACGGATCTGCGAACGGCGACTGCGGCACTTCCTTCAGCCAACACTTCCCGCCCGAGGAATTGAGTTGCACCATCGCGATCGCGGACGGGCTGCCGAACTCCGCCACATACACTCCGCCGCCGTTTCCCGTGTCGCTGATCAAGCCCAGTCCTGCCAGATAGGACCAGTTCGCGGATTCGCCCTTCACTCGGGCCGAGGTGCAACCGCCGGAAAGCTTGCCTGTCTTCTTGTCAAAAAACTTTGCGCTGACGCTCGCCCCTTGCGTATTGATCACATAAAGCAAGGTTTCGTCCGGACTCAGCATAATGTTGCTCGAGTTAATGCTGGCATTGGATGTGTACACCAGCGTCGGCGTCAACTTGCCGGAGGAAATGTCTGAGACTTCCACCACCCCCAACGTCGAGGTGTCGCCGAAAATCGCGTAGTGGCCATCACTCGTGATGTCGATGGAATTGGGATACGTCGCGTCCGTAGAAGACAGCGTCGCAGTGGAATACTGTTCGTCGCCATTCGACACCGGAGTTCCCGACGAAATGTCAAAGGATTCAATCGAGCCGTCGGTGAAGGTGGCAACCATGATGTTGCCGTGGATCATCATGCCATTGATCATGCCGCCCGCCAAGCCGCTCACGGAAACATCCGCGACAAAGGTCAGACCGCATGCCGGCTGGACCTGGAAGGTCCCGATGGTGTTCGAACTGGTGAAGCTGGCATATAAATATTGGCTATTCATCGCCAGCCCAATGCCATTGGCCGCACCGCTGTCGGTTGGGGATCCAGTCGCGCTGCCGCTCACTGTCAGCGTGCTGACGGCAATTCCCACGACATCTCCGGTATAGGCTTCGGATGCAAAGACGCACTGCTGGTTCCCGCTGTCGAGTACGCTGATCCGGTTTGTGCCAAAAAAGCCGCCGCCGACGCCAGTACCACCCGTTTGCACTTGCTGCGTGAAAGTCAGCAGGCCGTCCGGTGCCGCAGTGTAAAAGCTGACACTGGTTAAATACGGAAATGCCGCGTCGTCATTGGTGACGACGTACTGAGTTGCACCCGTTGCAAGTCCGCTTGTGGCGAGAACGCTAGCCATCAACGCAGCCGCACGCAACCACCAGGTCTGTCGCAGTCGCTTCATACGTCGCTTCACACTAGGGGGATGTTCGCGACAGAACTCATTGAACTCCACCTAATACTCAAGCGTCTCTTGTGTCGCCGTTACGTTCAGACCATAGTTGCAACTCGGGTTTGTGCCCGCAGGCGCGGGAGTTCCTATCCAACCCGGATCCGAGATCAAATTGCGGTTCTGGTCGTACAGTTGGACTGTGAATACGACACTGTTATTGTCGGGAAAATAGCTACATTGTTGCACGCCGTAAACTTCGAGCACAGCGCTGAAGGCCCAATTCCAAAACTGCCCCTCGGCGGGAATCTTACGCAGAACTGTCTCCTTACCCGTAGTCTCATCCTGACTTATCACTTTCCAGCTGGTACAGTAATTCGATGCCTTCTTGCACGAGGGAATAATCTTCCCAAGGATGGTATCGCCCGGACTCACTTTCACCGGATGGCTTTCCCAAGCGGTGCCTACGATGCAGCAGTTCCAGCTCGCCATAGCCCAGGGTCCCGGCCCGTACCACTGCAGCACGGGCTGAAGAATGCTTTGCACATTGTTGATGTCCTCTAAGCCGGGAAAGAAAAATATGCTCTGATAACCCTCGGTAGACGGCTGCGGCGGCACCGTCCAGGTTGCGGTAATTTCGCCGTACGAAGCAGTCGTGGTAGCCGCCACGAATTCAAGCCAGCCGTCAACTGTAGGCTTGTTTTTCCCGCTGGCACCGATTAGGCCTTCGGTTACAAGCAATCCCGTGGGAGTGTAACGCGGATAATTGCAAATCGGAATGCTCGCCTCTACCGTGCCATCGGCATGTTCGACGCGGCCATCTGCCAGCAGCGTCTCACCTTCCTCGATCCCAAACACGCAGGATGGATGAAAATAGCCGAACGGTGTGATCACGTAACCCTCCGGCACTTCCGGAGGCCGGTCCGGCCCTGCTATGGCAAGGTTTCTGGCGAAAGCAGGCGCCGTCCCCTGCCCGCTCAGCGATGCAGAAAACATAAACAGAACCGCCAGAACAGCTAAGCCAGCGAGAGCGCGATGGTTAGATCTTTGTGTGCATTTCGTCATAATGAATCACCTATAGAAGCCCAATAGACTCCTTCAGGCGGTCTCCACTGCCCAAAACAACGACCCTTGCTGCAAACAGTTGCAGAAAATTGGTAGTAGATTCCACTCCCTGCCTGGCTATTTGCCCCAGTGGTCAAGGCTTCCCGTCCTTCATCCCGGATATCAGCAAGCCGATGTCCTTCCGAGCCACCTTATTACCTTAACTTCCTAGAAATTTCCTAGAAAGACCGAGGGGGGAAAGTGCCAATGGACAGCAATCCCGCGCTGTTCGGATCTGCGAACGGCGAACTCGGCGCTTCCTGCAGCGAACAGTTCCCGCCCGAGGAATTGAGCGTCACCATGGCGATCCCGGACGGGGTGCCAAACTCCGCCACGTACACTCCACCGCCGTTTCCCGTTTCGCTGATCAAGCCCAGTCCTGCCAGATAGGACCAATTCGCCGACTCGCCCGTGAGTTGCCCGGATGTACAGCCGCCGGAAAGCTTGCCCGTCTTCTTGTCAAAAAACATCGCGCTGACAGTGGCCCCCTGTGTATTGATCGCATAAAGCAGAGTTTCGTCAGGGCTCAGCATGACGTTGCTCGAACTGATGGTGGCTTTCGTTGTGTGCACCACCGTCGGCATCAACTTGCCGGAGGAAATGTCCGAGACCTCCACCACCCCCAACGTCGAGGTGTCGCCGAAAATCGCGTAGTGGCCATCACTCGTGATGTCGATGGAGTTGGGATACGTCGCGTCCGTAGAAGACAGCGTCGCGCTGGAATACTGTTCGTCGCCATTCGACACCGGAGTGCCCGCGGAAATGTCAAAGGATTCAATCGAGCCATCCGTGAAGGTGGCAATCATGATGTTGCCGCGGATCGCGATCCCATTGATCATTCCCCCCGCCAAACCGGCCCCGGAGACATCAGCGACGAAAGTCAGACTGCATCCCGGCTGGACCTGGAAGGTCCCAATCGTGTTCGAACTGGTGAAGCTGGCATATAAATATTGGCTATTCATCGCCAACCCAATGCCATTGGCCGCGCCGCTGTCGGTCGGGGATCCGCTCGCGCTGCCAGCCACCGTCAAGGTACTGACGACAATTCCCGCAATCTCTCCGGTCGAAGCTGCGGACGCATAGACGCACTGCTGGTTCCCGCTGTCTAATACGCTGATCCGGTTAGCCCCAAAAAAGCCTGCCACATTACCAAACCCACCGATTTGCAATTGTTGCTGCAGGGCAAGCACACCGCCTGGTGTCACCGCAAAAACGCTGACACCCGGGTCGTCATTGGTAAACACATATTCAGTTGCATGCGCGCTAAGCGCACTCGTGGCGAGAACGCCCGCCATCAGCGCAGCCACACGCAGCCACCAGGATTGCCGCAGACTCTTCATACTAGATTCCTTCAGGCGGGGGCCCACGTCCTGCAAGTAGATCACAGGTCAGGCGATGGTTCAAGAACTACCCTTGGCTTTTAAAGAAGGACCAACAAACGGCACAGCTGCAATTGGTTGCGGAAAACAGGCAACTGGATTCCATCGCGGCCTGCCGGGTAACGCTCTCCTCGTACTCCGGTCGGATCTCACCCTACCCCGCTCTTGCCGCTTGCCCCAGCCCACTCTTCAAATCCGCCGCCAGCAACTGATGAAACAACTGTTCTCCCGCTTCCCGCCGCGCGGAGAGCCGCCCCGCGCCATACGCGCGAGACTTCAGCCCCCGCTGCACTGCTTCACAAATCCCCAAGTCCTCATCTTGCACCCGATGCCCCACCGCCACGCTCTGCTCGTTGTAGGCGCGAGCCGCTTCGCTGACGTCGCTAAAGTAGAAGTCGAAAATCACCCGGCAATGGTCCACATCAATCGGAATCACCAGATTCGTATCGAGATACCCTTCGTAGCAATTGAACATGAAATTCGGATGCAGCCAGAAATACCAGGCCCGGTCGCCTCTCCGCGTCGTGCCCGTAGCCCTGTCCTCATCCGAACTCAGCATCGGACTCGACTGCAAACAATACCGGTCTTCATTCTCGATCGTGTACTGCTTGTAATCCAGCACCGAGCTAAGTCCCTTGTGTAAATGCGGCACGTGATAGCCGCCATCCAAGTAGTTATCGACAAATACCTTCCAGTTACAGTTAATGTCATAACTCTTGGTCGCAAAGTAGTGCAGCTTACTCAACCCGAGCGGAGCCACGCGCTTTGTCAATCCCCCGAGAAACTCCGCCAACGGAGCAGCTTCCGCATCCAGATTCACAAAAACAAACTTTTCCCAAGTCTCCACCTTCGCCGGGACGAGCCCGTTGTCCTTACGTTCGAAGTTCTTGACTCCATCGAACTCCGGCATCCCCTTAAGCGTCCCATCCAGCCCGTAATTCCATCCGTGATATGGACAATGCAAGATCGAAGCCTGCCCGCAAGGCTCCGTCACCACCGCTGCCGCATGATGCCGGCACACGTTATAAAATGCCCGCAGCACGCCATCGTTCCCGCGCACCGCCACCAGCGGCTCTCCCGCCACGGTCGCGGTCACAAACTGTCCCGGTTTTTCCACTTGGTCTACTCGTCCCATCACCTGCCAGGTCCGCGAGAAAGCCGTCTGCCGCTCCAGTTCTGCGATCCGCGGATCCACATACCACGGCGCCGGAATCGTCGACGCTTCCGTCAATGGCGCCGTCTCGTCATAACTCGCCACAATCTGCTCGATACTCATGCTCATTCCGTGCTTCATGCTTTCTTTCCGGTTACCTGCACTGTTTCGGATCCAATCGCCCGCCGCAATAATTCCACAAACTGCTCAATGCGCGCTTCTTTCTCCTCCGGAACCGGTCCCGACTTCCGGAACAATCCCGGATCTAACTCCTCTGTAAGCAGCGCATCCTGAAACCGATCCATCGTCCACTCCAGGATCGAGCCAATCATGTCCACATCCAGATCGGTCCGCAACTCTCCCCGCCTTACTCCAAAACTCACAAACTCGCGCCATCCATAAGGATCCTCCGCCACTAGAAAGCGATTGATCTCCCGCCGCAGCGCCAGATCCGTCCCATAATTACCAATTAGATAAATCCGGTATGACGACCAGTTATCGCGCACCATATTCTCCGTGCATCCCAGCCAGTACCGCAGCAGTTCAAAGAATCCCCGCTCCTGCGCCGCCGCCGGAGCCTGCAAATATTTCGGAAACGATTGCACTGCCTTTTTGTACGCCTCGAAAAACAATCCATCCTTGCTCTTGAAGTGCTGAAACACCGACCCCTTGGCAATGCCCAACTGAGCCGCGATATCTTCCACTCGTGCCGCGCTATAGCCGCGTTCGGCAAAATGCCGGATCGCCACCTCCACAATCCGCGCCCGCTTGGCTTCTGAGCGCGGACGAGGCTTTCCGTCCCGCCGAATCTGCGTCGGTTTTGCCAGACTACTCGTAATCCCTTCCATGGCCCAACTCCTCCCAAGTTCTTTGACCTTCGGTCAACGAAAGATACAGTATATTGAAACGATTTTTCAATGGCCCCTAGGGAGGGATTTCGTTCGTTTCCTCCACTGCGGTCTTTTCTTTTTGACCGTTGGTCAGCCGACTGACGAACTCTGTAGGGGCGACGCATGGCGACGTCGTCGTCTTCATGGCTTGGCGCTGGCTAAATGGAGCGACGTTAAATTATAAGTATTGCAAGACGAGGAGATTCCAAATGCCCGAAACCGTTCAGCAATACACGCATCGCATCATGGCCAACGCCCAAGGGGTAGACCCGATCAAAGTCCAATCCGCGACGCCGAAGAAATTAGCTCGCCTCATCAAGGGCGTCCCCACCGCGAAACTCCGCAAGCGACCCGCGCCTGAAAAGTGGTCCGTCGCCGAGATCCTGGCTCACCTCGCCGACGCCGAAATCGTAATTAGCTGGCGCATGCGCTCCATCCTCGGAGCCCCGGGCGTGCCTGTCCAAGCCTATGATCAGAACTCGTGGGTCATTGCCGGACGCTACGAGAAACGCGACCCCCGCAAATCCATCGAACTACAGCGCGTTTTGCGGGAAGCAAATCTTGCGCTTCTCAAATCGCTTTCCCCCGAGCAGTGGAAGCACTATGGCCAGCATTCCGAGCGCGGACAGGAATCGATCGAGCACATCGTCCGCATGATAGCCGGACACGATATCAACCATATCCACCAAATCGAGCGCATTCTGACCCCAGCCAAATGACCGCATCTGCACAGGAGCACTTATACGAGCAAGGTGCTCCTGGCTTGAGATGGTGGTGAACATGGTGGTGAGCTATGGTGTGAACTGTGTTAATGAACTATGGTTCCGCCACTTCCTGCAGCGGTTCCACCAGGGGCGCGACCGCAGGCTTCCTGGCGCGGGTGGTGGTGATCACGATCACGCTGACGAGCACCAGAAGCGTTCCGAGCAGGGTTCTAGGACCGATGGTCTCGCCGCCAAGAAAATAGCCGACGATTACCGCTACTACCGGGTTGACGTAGGCGTAGGTGCCAACTTTGGTTGGCGATTCATGATGGATGAGCCAGACGTAGGCGGTAAATCCAATGATGGAGCCGGCCACGATCAAGTAAGCGAGCGCGAACCAGGCGCCGCGAGAGACCGCCGAAATGTGAAATCCGCGGAACTCGCCGAATATTGCCGCAGTCAGCGCCAGCAAAATTCCTCCCGCCAGCATCTGCGCTCCGGAGCTCATTACTTTTGAGGCGGGCAACGGGAGCTTGCGGGTAAGCGCCGAAGCAATCGACCAGCTCATGGCGGCGATCACGAGCGCGACTGCTCCCGCACGATCGATGGGAGCTTCGCCAATATTTACTGACCGGCTCACCAGAACGGACACACCGCCGATCCCTACCAGAAGAGCCAGCGCAAGCCGCAATGTAAGCCGTTGCGTCCGCAGAAAAATTATCTCCGAGAGCGCCATAAAGACTGGAATGGTCGCCAGCATCACGGCGGCGATTCCCGAAGGCACGCGTTGTTCAGCCCAGAACAACAGGCCGTAATCGACCACAAAAATGCAAACCGCGAGAAGCGAAGCCGCAAGCCACTCGCGACGCGACGGAGATGGCGTACCGGTTAGGCGCATCCACAAAAAGAGCACGACTCCAGCAACGAAAAACCTCATGCTCGCAAGAATCAGCGGCGGAACCTCGCGCACACCGACGCGAATCGCCAGGAAGGTCGAGCCCCAGACGAAATAAATGATGGCGAAGGCCAGCAAGGTCTTCCAGGTTGGAGGACGAACTGTGGCTTCCATGGGAAATAGATCACCGGCGAGGCCGCGGGGACGCAGAGTTTTCTGACAAGCGTGGGTTTTCGTGGAAGACACTCGTCGAGCAGCAGTTTCATTGAAGTTGGCTGACAACGAGTGATTTGGCGTGTTCCAAGGCGTGAACGGCTGCTTCACGCGTCACGGTGGGGAAATTCTCAAGGAACTCATCCAGCGTTTGCCCACCTTCCAGATAGTCGATCAAAGCTTGAAACGGAACGCGCGTTCCTCTGAAGACAGGCGTCCCCCCAAGGATATCCGGGTCCTTCGTGATCACTTCATTCCGTTGAGCAGGCATGCCACTCCCTAACTCGAATTCTCCACTGAGTCTACTCCCGCTAAGCCGGGCTCAGGTGAAATTACCGATTACAAATTACCAAATTACCAATCCCTCACGAGCTGCCAATCCAAATCCCCACCGCAAACACCAGCACTCCGCCCACCACCACCTGAAACGCCGCCGACAGCAGCGGCGTATCCATATAGCGATTCCGGATCCAGGCAATTGTGGCTAACTCCATGGCTACGATAATCACTGCCGTGATAAGCGCGACATGAAAGTCTTTAATCAGGAACGGCAGCGTGTGTCCGATGCCGCCAGCCGTCGTCATCAATCCTGTTACTGCGCCGCGCAGCACAGGACGCCCACGTCCCGTCATTGACCCATCATCAGACAGCGCCTCGGCAAACGCCATCGAGATTCCCGCTCCAATCGATGCCGCGAGGCCGACCAGAAACGCATCGTTACTGCTCTTCGTGGCGAATGCCGCCGCAAATACCGGAGCCAGCGTCGATACCGAGCCATCCATCAGCCCTGCCAGCCCGGGCTGCACAATCTGCAACACAAACAATCGCCGCTGCGCTTCATCTTCCGTCCTTCTAGTTGCCGGAGTAATGCTCTCCGACAGGGCCTCCGCCGCCACCTGATGCTTGCGCTCGACCTCCTCCAGATCGCCGAGCAGTTTACGGATCCCTGCATCGGTCACCTGCCCGATCGCCTTTTGGTAAAACTGGCGCGTCTCTAATTCCATGATCTCTGCCTGCTTGCGCACCTCGGAAATCTTCAAAGGACGCGTCAGCCAGAACGGCCGCCGTTGCACGAAACCCTTCACATCCTGCCGCCGGATCAGCGGGATATGCTCCCCGAATCGTTCCCTGTAAGTTGCGATCAGCGACGCTCGATGCCCAGACTCCTCCGCGCCCATGTCATCGAACAGTTTCGCCGTCGCCGGATAGGTCTCGCGCAGGCCATCGGCAAAATCGGCATACACGCGGCCGTCTTCTTCTTCCAGTGAAATCGCGAGCGCCAGGATTTCGCGCTCCGACAAGTCTTTGAAGTTTCGCGCCATGCGAACAAGTTTACTGTTTTTGAATTCGGTTTCAAGATTGGCGAGTGTGGGACGGGACCTGCGAGCCCGCCGCGAGCGCAGCCGAAGGCTACAAGAGCTGTGCGCGGCAGGTAGCCAACCACCGTTGCATCAAGCTGTCGAGCGATGGTGTGCCGAGCGCATGCCGCACCCGGCAACTCTTGCCTCCACCATGCCTGCAGGCTTTGCCCCGCGCGGCCCGCACCGCGCCGACTCGCCGATCGCGATTCTCTGCAACCGCCACAAAACGCACCGTCATTTCTTCCGCGCCACTTACCGCGACAAATGGAATCGAGCGTGCTCCCACCGCACCAGGTCCACGCGGAATTTCGCCGGCGTCAGCACGCACGCTCCGCGGCGAATTCCCGGTGGAGCGCTACTCAACTTTTACATCGAGGTACATCAATGTCCATGTCCGGGATTCAAAGCAGTACCTTCAATCCATATCAACTCGCTTCCAACAATCCTATGCAACAGCAATTGCAACAGCTCAGCCAGGCTCTTCAGTCTGGCAATCTTTCTGAAGCGCAGTCCGATTTCGCTACTTTGCAACAAGCCTTTTCGCAGCCCGCTGCCACCTCAGGCGCTACTTCCACCGCTACAACCAACCCCCTCAATCAGTCCTTCAATCAGCTCGCCTCCGATCTTCAGTCCGGCAACCTCGCCGCCGCACAAAAGGATCTCTCCACCGTGCAGCAGGATCTCCATGGTGGCGTCGGTACTCCTCCGTTTCACCGCGTCCCCCCCAACCAGCATACCGGCGGCGGACTTTCCAACGGCACGGGCTTCCAGTTCAAGGACCCCAATCAATTCAGCCCGAGCGCCTCGTCCACTAACCTTGCCAGCGCGCAACAGACCTACACTACGCTGGCGCAACAATTACAACAGTTCGCGCTCGGCGGAGCAGCCCTCACCGCGGAGTCACCCATCTCGTTTGACGCCTGACCGGAGCAATGGCCGCGGACAATTCTGCCCGCGGCCGTTGATGATTGCGCCCTATTGCGCCAATGAAAAAGCGCGGGCATAGGCCCGCGCCCAGAAACCGAAAAACAGCCATCCACCGTCAGCTATCCGTCATCAGCAAAAGTCCGCTGACGTCCGCTAGCTGATGATGGCTAATGGTTGGCAGCCGGCAGCTTTTACCGCTCTGCCCGAATCGCTTCGATCGCATCGTGCAACTCGCGCTCCGCTGCGTGCAGATGCTCTTCCGCCTTTGCGCCATGCCCCGCCATATCGTAATGGTTCGCGGCGCGGGCATGGTCCAACTCTTTGATCGCTTCTTCCACGTGGTGATGGACCGCATCCAGATCGTGCCAGTCATGCACCCTGTCGGCAACCGCGAACCCGGCAACGAACGACAGACACACAGAAAGAACGGCAACGGCAATCGTTTTCTTCATAGTTTTCCTCTCCAAATTGTGGCCTAAGGTTGTGGATTGAGTTTTTCAGGCACGCACGGATACCCGCCATTTTCCCCGGCCACAAACCTCCTGTCAAAAGGAAATGAACGCATCTTAGTGTTACAAGAGGTTCGGGTCGTTCGTGTGGCGCGGACGCTCTGAAATGGAGGTTGTCTCTACATCACCCGCTGCGACTGGTTCAGCAGGATGACAAACTGCCGGCCGCAATACGTGCATTTCGCCGGGGAAAACAGGATCATGGTTCCTGACCAAGGATGCACAGATTGCTTTTGGCAGTGCGGGCAGGTAATCAAATGCCGATCAAAATCAAAGTTGATAGTGGCGTCTTCCGACATGACTTATTCCCCACGACCTATCCCCGATGAGGCGGAATAGTTTTTCTCGCGGACAATGCGCGAGCGCTCAGGCTACGCTGACGCCGGCCAAGTGTCGGTACGCTAAGAAACTGGCGAATGTGCGCTGGCGCGCCAAGGGCCGCTACTTCGTTTCGCTCCGCCATTCTTGAATCTGCAGTTGCATGATTCCATAGCACTCGCAGGCTGCTTCTTCCAGTCTTCGCCGGTCGATGATCTGCACGTCTCCGCGACTGTGGGCGATGAGGCCCGCCTTCTGCAACATTCCGGCCGCCACGGTCACGCTGGAGCGGCGAGTGCCCAGCATTTGGGCAATCAATTCCTGAGTCAAGGGCACCGAATTCGATCCGATCCGGTCGGCGCTCATCAATAACCATCTCGCCAATCTCTCATTCACTTCATGCAGACGATTACAGGCTGCAATCTGTGTGACCTGCATGGTCGAGATCTGCGCAAACTGCTGTAATCGCCGCTCCAGGGTCAGGCACTGTTGCAGAATTCCCACCAGCGTCTCACCCTCGACTCGAAAGGCGGAGCCCTCAATCTGAGTCACGGCCCGGGTTGGGGCGGTGCGAAACCCTGCAACCAGCGGCAACCCGACAAAACCTTCCTTGCCCACCAGACCCACTTCCACACTCTTTCCGTCCGGGAAGACGCTCAGGATGGACACTAAGCCGCTGTTCGGGAAATAGGCAGACTTCAAAGTATCGCCCGGCTCGTGCAGCACGTGGTGAATCGTCAGACGTACAAACTCCAATTTTGGGAAGAGGAGTTCGGACTCTTCCGGCGGCAAGCCGAGCAGGATCTCGTTGTGGATATGGTTGCCGTCACCGTCAGCGCGGGGTGGCGTCAAAGAGGACTTTGCAGACAGATGTGTTTTGTTGGCCATAACGGCTCCTTGCACATTGCACAGCGCAAACGCTGTCTAATTTTCGCAAGGGACCGTCACCGTACGATTACGGCGGAAGGATGCTAGAAGAGACAACTCAACACTACTCTCTTTCCGGTCTTAGAAGTGTGCGATATCGCACATTTTGTAAGTTCTCGTGTGGCACGGACCTGTCCAGTTTTGCCGAAACCCCGAGCGAATCCGAGATCGAAGGACGCTCGCCCGAGGCCTTTGACTATGTGCACAAACCGCAGACCAGCATGATCCTCGCCTGGCGTGACCTGCCTCGCGTGATCTGGATCACAGCCTCATGCCCGTCATTTCCGGTACAGTGAATCACGCATGGGCGGATTTTCCATTCTCACCAACCGCAAACGCGCCGTCGTCGCACTGGTGCATTCCGTCGTGTTCCTCCTGATCGCGGTGCGCCAGATGGTTGCCGCCAATCCTGCCAGTGGCATCTGGGTGGCGGCCACGGTATCCCGTGCTACCTGGATACTCTGCGGAATCTTTGCCGTAGTCTCCTCCATTCTTTTGTGGCTCCTCGTCATTTCCCGCGGATGGATGGAAAAATTCTATTTCGGATTCTGCACTATCAGCGCCACCTCGGGCCTGGCTCGAACCGCTGCCGGCGATCAGGCCTTTCATGCCGGCCTCTACATCCGGGTGGTGATGCTGATCAGCGCGGTTCTGGTGGGACTGCTGATCGTTAGAATGCATTCCCGCACGAACTCCGTCGCAAACTCGGAGTACGCCGACGAAAGTTTGTAAAACCCGCTAACAATGCGCACCAACGTCCTCCGTGAAAGAGTCAAGGGAGTGTGAGCACCTGCCTCGAAAGCTTTCGCGAGGCAGCCCTCCCCGACCTGTCAAGGTATTCGCCCAAGTTTCACCGCTACCCGCTACCCCCTATTTTCTCGTTCCATTAGAATCATAGAGTTAGGCGAGTTGTTCCCGCTACATAATTAATAAATAAGGACTTAACAGATCCGCAATGGTTGACAGTATGCTAAAAGTAGTATATTCTACGCTTGTACAATGACAGCCACTTCGATCAGGCCGCTGCGGTTCATGGGGGATTCGCTGAAAGTGCTGCGCGACCTGCCGGAAGAGGTCAAGGACGAGATTGGGTTTGCGTTGGAGCGCGTCCAGAGGGGCAAAACGCCGGAGAACGCAAAGCCCTTGAGAGGTATTGCGCCGGGTGTTCTGGAGATCGTTTCCGATTTCAGGGGAGATGCGTTCAGGGCCGTTTATACGGTCAGGTTCCCGAAGGCCGTTTATGTTTTGCATGTGTTCCAGAAGAAGTCCAAACGGGGCATCGCGACGCCGAAGCATGAAATCGATCTGGTGAAGCAGCGCCTCGCGCAAGTGGTGGAACTGGAAAAACTGAAAGGAAAAAGTTAGGTGTAGGAAGAATTACGCTGAACGAATTACGTTGAACTAAGGATGAATCAGGATGAAGAAGCATGGGTACGTGGAAGGCAGTGGAAACGTCTACGCCGATCTGGGAGTTGTCCATCCCCAAGAGGCACGCGCGAAGGCCGATCTGGCTCACCGGATCGTTGACATCATCGAAGAACGCGGACTGACACAGGTGCAAGCCGGGAAGGTGTTAGGTGTGGATCAGCCCAAAGTCTCCGCCTTGACGCGGGGCCGTCTCACTGATTTCTCCATCGAGCGGCTTCTTGGCTTCCTGCTCTTACTCGGCCATGACGTGCGGATTACGGTCACGCCCAAACCACACTCCAGCCGGAAACCGCCAACCTTGGAAGTGAACGCGATAGGGGCCGTGGCCGCGGCTCGCCGCTAAGGCCCCACTTCTCGCGCTTTTTCAGACAACTGAGTTGGAGCCCTTCAATGTATGCTGTCCTGCAATGATGTGGGAAGCGGTAAACTTAGCGATGCGAAAAATACTCCGATTCGAAATACTGCCGGTAGTGCTAGCCTTTCTCGCAAGTCTCGCTTTCTTTGTGCATGCCGCACAGGTTGCGCCTTCTTCGCCGTCCGTGACGACTGCCTCTAAGCCTGCTCCTTCCGATAATACTCAGACTCAAACCAAAAACCGAGAACGATATGCTGAAGGCCCAACTGGAAGTAATTAGGGATTATGACCAGCGGCTGCTTGCGACTGTATACGCGTCTCTGGGTGGAGTCTTTCTTCTGGTCGTCCTAGTGGGTGGTCTTAACTGGTTTACGAACTACCGTCTGTATGAGCGAGAGCGAGACTCGTTGAAGCAGTCCCTGCAAGTCGCATCGCAAGAGGAAGCTGCCAAGCTGGCTCAGCGGTTCGAAGAGTTTAAGAAAGGAACAGAAAACCAGCTTGCCGACTATTGCACGAGGGTGAAAACCGCCGCAGAGGAAGCGGCAAACTCCTCGACTCGGTCGATCGCGCACAGCCTTTGGATGGCTGAATACGAAAATACCAAATTTCGGGCGGAGTATTTTGACTCAAAAGAAGACGGCTATCGCTGCTTTCAAGCATGGGTCGAGCATCTAGAGGTGCTGGAGGCCTTAGGTTGGTTCGACGAGCGCTGGGTGGGGCCGACCATCGGAAAAATCTTAGAAGTTTTGCCAAAGTGCCCTATTGCTTCTTATCAACTACGAACCAAGCTTTTCAAGCTTCTAGAGAAGGCACCGCCAATACTCTTAAGTGACGTCGAGCGACTCAAAAAAGCGGACGCCAAGAGAAAAATTTAGCCACAGGGCTTCGTCGGTCGCAACGCCAGAGGGGGCTCCCTCACACTACAAAATACTTAGCCGCCGGATGATGCACTACGATCGCCGAAGTACTCTGCTCCGGCTCCAGCAAGAAGCCCGAAGTCAGCCGCACACCTACGTTCTCCTCAGGCTTGAGCAGGGCGAACAGTTTGGTCTGGTCTTCCAGATTCGGACACGCCGGATAACCAAACGAATAGCGCGACCCGCGATACTTCTGATGGAAGAGATCGCGGGTGTGCGGCGAGTCTTCGGTGGCTATGCCTAACTCTTCGCGCATCTTCTTATGGAGGAATTCGGCCAGGGCTTCAGCTGTCTCCACGCTTAGGCCGTGGAGATAGAGATAACGCGTATATTCTCCGCCTTCGAACAGGCGCTGGGTTTCTACGGAGGCTTTGGGACCAATCGTCACCAACGACAGTCCGAGGACGTCCATCTTGCCGGATGAGGGCGCGGCGAAGAAGTCAGAGATACAAAGACGACGGCCCTCTTTCTGCCGCGGAAAAGTAAATCGCAACAATTCCTTTAGGTTTTGCTTTTCACTGAGAACTGGGTCCTGGGAACTGGGAACTGAATACACCACGACATCATTGCCGTCGCCCTGTGCTGGAAAGTATCCGTACACTACCTTTGGTTCGAACCAGCCCGCGGCTATCACATCCGCTTCCAGCTTCTTTTTGATCGGACGGTACTTCTCTTCCACCAGCCGCGCGTAATCTTCCTGCGAAGCCGTTTTCAGCTGCCACTGGTTCTTGAATAGAGCGGTGTCGTTGATGTAGTGGAAAATCTCCTGCAGATCGTAATCCGTCACCACGCGCACTCCCCAGAACGGAGGCACCGGAATATTTGGCGCATCGGTCACCACCGCGCTGCGCTCGGAAAATACTGGGCCGATCTCTTCGTCCACGGCTGCGGCTTTCGCGTATTCCTTAACCGTCCTGCCGTCTTTCAGCCGCGATTCGCGCTTGCCGTCTGCCGCAGCTAGATCTTCCATCACATGCAGGCCTGCGAACGCATCTTCTCCGTAGAACACGGCATTTGAATACTCGCGGCGCAGATCGTCTTCTACATACTTGCGGGTCAGGGCGGCGCCTCCGCAAATCACTGGGAACTCGAGCTTCTGGCGTTCCAGTTCCTGGATCACGTACTTCATCTCCAGCGTCGACTTCACCAGCAGGCCGCTCAGGCCAATGGCATCGGCCTTGTGCTCCTGTGCGGAGTGGATGATGGTGTCACCCGGCTGTTTGATGCCAAGATTCACCACCTTGAATCCGTTGTTCGACAGAATAATATCGACTAGATTCTTTCCGATGTCATGGACGTCGCCTTTCACTGTCGCGAGTATGATCGTACCCTTTTGCTGCGAACCGGTTTTCTTTTCCATCTTCGGCTCAAGATAGGCTACCGCCGCCTTCATCACTCCCGCCGAATCCAGCACCGATGGCAACTGCATCTTGCGCGCCCCGAATAGATCGCCCACCGTCTTCATACCGTCGAGCAGCACTGTGTTGATCAGGTCGAGCGGTTTGTACTCGACCAGCGCTTCTTCCAGCAACTCCTCCAGGCTGCGCTTGGTTTTGCCTTCGCCCACCGATTTTTCTCCGTTGATGATCGCGTACTTCAGCTTGTCTTCGATCGAGAGCGTTTCTACGTGCGCCGTCGTCTGCGCTTGCGCCTTGCCTTTCATCCCGGTGAAATGCTGCATGTAGACCTGCAGCGGATCGCCTTTTGAGCGGTCCTGATAAATCAGTTTGCGCGCCAGTTCCACTTCTTCCGAAGGAATCTTGTAGAGCGGATAAATCTTCGTGTAGTTAACGATGGCAACGTCCAGGCCGTTTTCCACCGCCTCATGCAGAAATACGGAGTTCAGAACGCGGCGCGGATAGGCGTCCAGGCCGAAACTAATGTTGCTGACCCCGAGTACGGTTTTTACTTCCGGAAGTTCGTCGTGGATTCGCTTCACCGCCTTCAGCGTCTCGATGCCCGCCGACCGGTATTCTTCCTGCCCGGTCGAAATTGGGAGCGTCAGCGTGTCGAAGAGCAAGTCTACCGGGCGGATGCCGTACTTTTTCGTCGCCAAGTCGAAGATGCGATGCGCGATCGCAACTTTCTTGTCCGCAGTCAGCGCCATGCCTTCTTCGTCGATGGTCAGCGCGATTACTCCCGCGCCGTAGCGCTTTGCCATCGGCAACACTTTTGAAGTTCGCTTCTCGCCGTCTTCGAGGTTGATCGAATTGATGATGGCCTTGCCGGGGATGCGCTTCAGCGCCTCTTCGACTACGTCGGCTTCGGTGCTGTCGATCAGGATCGGCGCGGGCACCCGGGTCGCAATCTTTTCGAGGATAGCGGAGATGTATCCCTTTTCGTCTTCGCCCACGATGGCGCAGCACAGGTCGAGCATGTGCGAGCCTTCGTTGGCCAGCTTTTTCGCCAGCGTCAGAATGTCGTCGTACTTTGTGGCCTGCACCAGTTTGCGGAAGTGATCGACGCGCGTCGTCGTGTTCATTTCTTCCGCTACGATCAGGGGCTTGGGCTCCAGATCGAGCGGCACCGATGTATAGGCGCTTGACGCTGCTCCTACCGGCTTTACATCACGCTCGGCGGGCTCGACTCCGGACACGGCGTCAACCACGGCCTTCAGGTGTTCAGGAGTTGTGCCGCAACATCCACCCACTATTCTTACACCGTAGTCCTTCACGAAATGTTTGTGATAGTCGGCCAGATCTTTGGGCGAGAGCTTGTAGACTGCTTGTCCGCCTACGTTTTGCGGTAGGCCAGCATTCGGCAAAACTGAAATCAGTTTGGTGGAATTGAGGCCGAGATATCGGACCGCCTCATTCATCTCCGCCGGACCGGTTGCGCAGTTGAGACCGATGATGTCGATGTCGTAGGGCTCAAGCGTAGTAAGGGCTGCGCCAATTTCGGTCCCGAGAAGCATCGTTCCGGATTCTTGCAGCGTGACCTGCACCTGCACTGGCAGGCGCTTGCCCGCCTTGCGCATTGCCTCCAGCACAGCGACCGTGGCAATCTTTGCCTGCAGCAGATCCTGGCAGGTTTCAATCAGCAGCACATCGACTCCACCCTCGATCAGCGCAGACGCCTGCTCTTCATACGACGCCAGCATCGCGTCCCAACCGATGTGTCCGAGCGAGGGCAATTTTGTGGTTGGACCCATCGATCCGGCGACGAATTTCGGTTTGCCTTTGGTAGAAAATTGCTGCGCTACTTCTCTTGCGAGTTGCGCCGCCTTCAGATTGATCTCGCGCACCTTGTCCCGCAGCTCAAACTCGCCTAGAACCAGGCCCGTTCCACCGAAGGTATTGGTCTCTACTATGTCGCAGCCTACTTGGAAAAAGTCCGCATGAATGTCGCGGATGATGTCGGGACGGCTCAGGACCAGAACTTCGCTACAGTTCTCCTTGCCCCAGTAGTCGTCGAGGGTCGGATTGCGGGTCTGGATGTTGGTGCCCATCGCGCCGTCGTAAACCACGACGCGTTCTTTTACGAGTTGGAGAAAGTTGGACATCAGCCTCAGTTCCCAGTTCCCAGTTTCAGGTTCTCAGCCTTTGACTGAGAACTGGGAACTGAGAAATGGCGTTATACAAGAACGCCGGTCCCGTTGAGGGACCGGCGTTTGGTGAAGAATCTCTAAGTTCGCTAAGTCCCCGTCACGCCTGCATCCGTCTCCGATTGCGCGAACACCTGATTGGCTCCCATGTGCGCTGGAGCCGGCGCCAGCATCTGTTCTTTGCGGTAGATTAAATTGCTGGCATTGAAACTTGCCAGCTCAAAGCCATGACCGTGGGTGATCGCATCGGTCGGGCACGCCTCCACACAATACCCACAAAATATACATCGATTATAGTCGATGTTGTAAACGCGGGCGTAGCGTTCGGCGCCTGAAACTCGGGTCTGTGCGGTGTTTTCCGCCGCTTCTATGTAGATGCAATTCGCCGGACAAGCGGCAGCGCATAGGAAACAGGCTACACACTTTTCCAGTCCGTTCTCGTCGCGCTGCAGGACGTGCATGCCGCGAAACCGTTCCTGAAACTTTGCTCCTTTCAGAGGGCCGGGGCCGTCGGGATAATTCTCGACGATGGTGGGCTGAAACATCTCCTTCAGGGTGATGCTCATTCCCTGGGCGATGGCTCCTATGTTTTTAATCACGGACATGCATTGTCATTATAGCGGTTGAGATTGCGGGCTGTCAGCTGTCAGTTCTCGGCTTGGCTCTTGGCTCTTGGCTGCTCGCTCTTCGCCTTTCGCTGTTCAAAAAATGGCTACCAAGGGCTGCGGCACCTTCGAGGACGTGGAAATCTTTCCTTAATGGTTGAGACTCCAGATGTGCGCTCGGTCGCGCCGGCGCCCAACAGCGTTTTCATTTATGGCCTGCCTTCCTTTGCGTTCTCCTCGTTTTACTTTCTTCCTTATCTTCTTCGCTGGTTTCGTTTTTCTTTTTGGCGGATTGTTCTTGGGCAGCGCCTTCGGCCAGGAGTCGGACGAGAAAAGTCCTTCCTCGTCGTCATCCGAAAGGAAAAATACCGGTGGAACGAAGGTTGTAGTACGCGACGGGGATCGTGTTTATCGGCGTGATCAACTGAATTGGAACTGGAACCAGCGCGGACGGACTGTGCCTGGGGAATCGGCGGCGGGACTGCGGTTTCGGGCTTACCAGCAGAAAATGGCAATGCGGGCGCGGCGCGCGGCGGCTATCCCCCCGCCCGCATCGTCCTCCAAACACCCACCCAAGCAAAGCTTGGGCGGCGCACCTGCAGCACGTCCACCCGGTTCGGGCTCGACGGTTTGGACCTCCGTTGGACCGGCTCCACTGGCTTCCGATGCAACGGGAGATGGAGGGCAAAATTACAACTGGGTCTCGGGACGGGGTACTTCAGTGCTGATCGATCCCGCGGACGCCAGTGGCAACACGGTGCTGCTGGGCGGGGCATATGGCGGTCTTTGGAGATCGACCAATGCGGGAAGTCTTAGTCCCGATCCCAATCCCGGTCCTACTGCGGTCGTCTGGCAGCCTTTGATTGACGATCAACCTACGCTGGCGGTTGGCGCAATTGCTTTGCAGCCGGGAAACAGCAACGTTATTTTGGTCGGAACCGGGGAGACGAATAATTCGGCCGATTCTTACTACGGACTCGGAATTTTGCTGTCCACAAATGGAGGGACGACATGGACCGAGATCACGGGGATAGGGCAACCCGCGGACCAATCGTTTGAAGGCATCGGATTCAGCAAGATCGCTTTCAGCACGGCGAATCCCAGTCTGGTGGTGGCGGCCACGGCGGGAGACAAAGGTCTGTGCCTTGGCCTCGAATCGGGTGCGGGCGGAGAGAACAGCCCGTGCCTTGGTCCGCAGGAAGATGGGAGTTCGACGGTGCGCGGACTTTATTACTCCCAGAATGGTGGCGTGACCTGGAACCGTGCAATTCTCACGGACGGTTCGGTTCCCGCTTCGGCTACGGCGGTGATTTACAACCCGAGCCAGGGGACCGGTGGGACCTTCTACGCTTTTATCCGGCGACACGGGTTGTACTCCTCGACTGACGGGGAGCATTTCGCGCGGCTGACTGCGCAACCGACGGCGGGTCTGGCATCGGCGAATTGTCCGGCTAGTTCGAACGCAACGACTTGCCTGATTTATCGCGGCGAGTTCGCGGTGGTACCGGGGCGCAACGAGATGTATGTGTGGGTGGTCGATGTACAGCCGGACGAATATGGAAATCCTGTGCCCGCCGACGAGGGCATCTGGCAATCGACAACAGGTGGAGCGGGTTGGACACAGATTCCGGATAACGGCATTACGAATTGCGGTGACGACGCGTTTGGACCAAACAGCGGCTGCGGCGTGGAACAAGGTTGGTACAACCTGGCGTTGTCCGCGATCCCAGATGGCGCGGGCGAAACGGATGTTTACGCCGGTGCAGTCAATCTTTATAAGTGCTCGTTAGTGTTGGGTCAACAGCCCCCGGACACGACGTGCACGCAAGGAGATTGGATCAACTTAACGCACGTCTATGGGTGCAACCCGCTCGGAGCGCCGGCGCATGTAAATCCTGACCAGCACGGAATTGCGTTCATGGTGGCCGGCGACACGTCGCCCGGCTACTTCGCGCATGACGGCGGAATCAGCCGGACGCTCGATGGCTATTCCGGGCTGGAGACGGGGAGTTGCTCGGGCACGAATCAGTTTGACAGCCTGAGCCAGACCCTGGGCTCGATGACGGAATTTGTTTCGCTCTCGGTGCACCCTACAAACGCCAACATTCTCCTCGGAGGAGCCGGGAACAATGGCTCGCCGGACACGAGCACCGCGACCAGCAGCAGCACATTTCAGAATGCGCTAGGCGGGGATAGCGGGTTCACTGCCATCAATGCTACGAATCCCAGCGAGTGGTTTGCGGAGAACCCTGACGTGACGATTTTGAAGTGTGAGTCGGGAACGTCTTGTAACGACTCCGGATTTCTTCAGGTTGTCGGGTCGAACGATCTGGGCGGTGACCAGGGAGCTTTCTTTACTCCCTATATTTTGGATCCGCAGAATAGCAGTCAAATGCTGGTAGGGACGTGCCGGGTGTGGTCGATCAGCACGAGCGGAACGGCGCCTCTGCAACTGAGCAATGATTTTGAAACCCTGGGGACGGGCGTGTGTACGGGCGAGGAAATCAACCTTGTGACAGCGTTAGCGGCGGGCGGTCCGCTAAGCGAAAGCGGCACTTCAGAGACGGTGTACGCGGTAACGAATGGATATGGGCCGCTGAGTGGGTCCCCGGGCGGCGAAGTGTGGGTTACGACCGACGCCGGCTTCACGTTGATGACGAATGTGACGGGCAATGTGAATCCGAACGGCTATGCGATTTCGACGGTCGCAATGGATTCGTCGGTTGAGTCGGGCAACACGGCTTATGTCGGGATCATGGGATTCAGCACGTCCGGGTTCCCAACGTCGCATGTGTGGCAGACTACGACGGCGGGCGCGAGTTGGAACGACTGGACGGGCACCGGGCTCCCGGATGCCCCGGTGAACGCGTTGGTGGTGGATTCGCAGGCGGGACTAGTTTACGCGGGAACCGACGTTGGCGTCTTTGTCAGTTCGACGAGCGCTCCGAGTTGGACGGAAGTTGGTCCGATGCCGGGGGTTGGCGTGTCGGGATTCCTGCCGAATGCTCCGGTGACGGCGTTGCAGCTTTTTAATCCTGACGCGGGCACGAAAGTGCTGGTGGCATCGACGTACGGGCGGGGAATATGGAATTACGTTTTGGTGAACGGGCCCGCTTTTACGAATCTGATTTCGAATTCGCCGCAGACGGTGTTTCCGACGCAGACGGCCACTTTCGACGGCACACTGACGGCGCAGGATGGATACGATAGTCCAGTGAATTTGAGTTGCACGGGCGCGGTGCCGCCGACCTGCACGCTGCAGCCGACGCAAGTGACATTTTCTGGAAATCCCCCGCGGGCGACCTACACCATGACGGCGGGCGGAACAGAGAGCGGAACTGTGGGCAACTACATCTTCAATGCCCACGCGGTCGGAACGGACCCAAACTCGATCACGGTCAACGCGACGGTAAAGCTGCAGGTGGTGGACTTCAATTTGACGGCGCCTAGTCCGAATTCGCTGACTGTAGGGCAGGGCGAAACGTCGCAAGCGAGCACGTTCCAGGTAACGGCGGCGGGAAGCTTTGCGGGCACGGTTGCGCTGAGTTGCCCGTCTGGACTGCCGTCGGGAGCAGCCTGCGTGTTCTCGCCGTCGACTCCGGTGAGCCCGACGTCCTCGACGCCGGTGACGATTACGTTGACGGTGACGGCGGCGGCAGGAACTCCGCTGGGCGGCCCCGTGTTTGTGACGGTCGCGGCGATGACGGCGGGAGCGCCTGCCGCCAAGACACAGACTTTCCTTCTAACGGTGATTTTGCCGACTGCAGACTTTGAGATTACGGTGCCGCCGACTCCGGATGCGACAGTGGCGAATCAGAACGTAACCTGGAACGGAACGCTGACGGCGATCAACGGATACAGCGGGAGTGTGGCGCTGACCTGTACGGCGGGAGCTCCGGGAACGTGCTTGATCGCGCCGTCGACGCTGACGCCGACTGTGGCGGGAGCTGGCTTTACGGTGACGCTGGGTAACGCGACGACAGGCGCGTTTAACTTCACGATTCAGGGAACCGATGGAACGCTGACGCATGCCACGCCGACGGACACGCTGACGGTGGGCACAGATGTGTCGTGGACGGACACGGGCAGCGCGACGGTGAGGGCGCGGGCAGGACAGAGCGCCAGCTATACGTTTTCGGCGGTTCCGGTGGGAGGCGCCGCTTTTAGCTCGACGGTAAGTCTTGCGTGCACGGGGCTGCCGGCCTTGACTACTTGCGGGTTTAGTCCGGCGACGATTGCGGCAGGGTCGGGAACGACGGCGGTTACGCTGACGATTACGACTACGGGGCCGAATCTGGGGACTCCGTCGGGGACGCGGGTGAGGTCCGCGCTAAGCACGGATTGGAAGGGCGGAGGCGCCCGTCCCCACGCGAGCCTTCCCGACGCGAGCCCACGCTCCCACACCTTGCCGTTTTTTACCCTGGCCGGGTTGGTGGCGATGGGGATCGTTGGACTGGGGCAAAAGAGACGCGGCAAGCCGCGCCTCTACGGGGGTATTGCGGGAATTTGTTTGGGGTTGGGATTGCTGGTGGAGATTTCTTGCGGTGGGGTCGCGGGCGGCGGGGGCGGCGGCACTGGCCCTCCGGTGACGGTGACAGTGAATCCCGGATTGGCGACTTTGTTTGCGGATGAAGTGGGTAACTCATGGCCGGCGGGAGTTACTCAGCAACAATTTACGGCGACAGTGAATGGCGGGACTAGCCAAACCGTAACTTGGGCGGTCACGGGTGGGAGCGCCAATGGAACGGTGGGCGCCACGACGGGACTCTATTCGGCTCCGGCGGCGGTACCGAATCCGGCAACGGTGACGGTAACGGCCACGTCCTCGGAAGCAACTTCGCCGGGATCGGCCTTTGTGACTGTGGCGCCGGCGACACCTGTGGGAGCTTCGCAGATTACGGTAACGGCTACGGCTGTGGGCGGGGCGGCGCATGGGGATGTGGTGACGCTGACAGTGCAGTAGCGCAATCTGCCAGCGCGGAAAGAGCCGGGAGAAGCTTTTGGTCGATTGAGGCGCGGACTTATGTCTGCGCCTTTTTTCTTGCGTCACACCTTCTTGTTCCCTGCGTCACGGTGATGGCGCGACGGCTGAGATAGGATCATCTTCGGTGAGGCTGCCGTGCTGCGCACCGCTTGGACGGGCGGGACGCCCGTCCCCACACGAACCTATGACTTATGACATTGCGGTAATTGGCGGAGGGATTGTCGGGCTTTCGTTTGCCATGCAAGTGGGCGAGCGGTTTCCGCGGTTGCGGGTGCTGGTGCTCGAGAAAGAGGCGGGAGTGGCTCGGCATCAGACGGGACACAATAGCGGGGTCATCCACAGCGGAGTCTATTACAAGTCGGGATCGCTGAAGGCCCGGTTGTGTGTGGCGGGGGCGCGGGAAATGGTGGAGTTCTGCTCGCGACATGGGATTCCGCATGAGGTTTGCGGGAAATTGATTGTGGCTTCTAACTCGGAGGAAGCGGCTCAACTGGATGAGTTACTCGCACGGGGCGTGGCGAACGGCTTAGACGGTTTGCGGTTGCTGGGGCGCGAGGCGATGTTGGAGATTGAGCCGCATGTGGGCGGAGTACGCGCGCTGCATGTGCCATCGACCGGGATCACGGATTATGCGGCGGTGACGGCGAAGTATGCGGAGATTGCAGCGGGACTTGGGGCGGAGGTAAAGACGGGCGCGGGAGTTGTGGGATTCGATACCTCGGGTAAGGTTGCAGGGAATGGTGTGCTGGTCCGAACGCGGGCGGGAGATTTCTCGGCGCGCTATGTGGTGAATTGCGCGGGGCTGTACAGCGATCGGGTGGCGCGGCTGGCGGGGGATGATCCGGGCATGATTCTCGTTCCGTTTCGCGGCGAGTATTACGATCTGGCAGCGGCGCGGCAGTCGCTGGTGCGCGGGCTGATTTATCCGGTGCCGGACCCGCGGTATCCATTTCTGGGAGTGCATTTCACGCGGCGCATTCAGGGGAATGTGGATGCCGGGCCGAATGCGGTACTGGCGTTCCGGCGCGAGGGATACCGGTGGCGGGATTTCGATTTGGGCGAGACGATGGAAGTGTTCCTGGACTCAGGGTTTCGGGCGATGGCGCGGCAACACAGGAGAAATGGGCTGGGAGAGTTTCGGCGGTCGCTGCGAAAGCGGGAGTTCGTGCGGTCCTGCCAGCGGTTGGTTCCGGCGGTGCGGATGGAAGATATGACGCCGGGTGGCTCCGGAGTGCGGGCGCAGGCGGTGGCACCGGACGGCGTGCTGGTGGACGATTTCCGGTTTGTCGCACGGGAACGGTTCCTGCATGTGCTGAATGTGCCGTCTCCGGCGGCGACGGCGTCGTTGCCGATTGGGCGTGAGATTTTGAAGATGGTGCCAGGGGAGATTACGGGGTAGGAAGGTTTCAAGGCTTCAGAGTTTCAAGGCAAAAGCCGTGTACTCTAGGGACTTCTGATTTGAAGCGACTTTTCGTTGGGAGTAATTCGCATGGTGCAGCGTTTCAATTCGAAAAAGAAAGTGGCGGTTTTGGGCGCGGGAAAGATGGGAGCGATTCTGCTGCAATCTCTCTTGCGCGATGGATTGCTTTCGCCGGCGCAAACCTGGGCGACGGTAGCGCATCCGGAGCGGGCTCGGATGCTGAAGGAAAAGTTGAAGGTGCACGCCGGCACCGACAATTCCGAGGCAGTGAAGAACGCGGACATTATTTTTCTCTGCGTAAAGCCGCAGGTGGTAGCGGACGTTGTGCGGGAAATTCATGCGCACGTCCACGCGAAGCAGTTGATAATTTCGGTGGCGGCGTCGGTTCCAACAGACATGATTGAACGGGCGCTGGAGAAAGAAATACCAGTGGTGCGGGCGATGCCGAATACTCCTTGCGTGCTGGGCGCGGGCATGACGGCGCTGTGCAAGGGGAAGTTCGCGACCCGGCAGCATCTGGAAGTGGCGACAAAGTTTTTCGATGCGGTCGGACGGACGGTAGTCGTCGACGAGAAACATATGGACGCGGTCACCGGATTGTCAGCGAGCGGTCCGGCATATATCTACATCATTCTGGAATCGCTGGCAGAGGCAGGAGTGAAGGTCGGGCTGCCGCGCGATATAGCGACACTGCTGGCGGCTCAAACAACCATGGGCGCGGCGCGAGTGGTTCTCGAAACTGGCGATCATCCGGCGCTGTTGAAGGATGCGGTGACTACTCCGGCTGGATGCACGATTGACGGCATCATGGAACTGGAAGAGGGCAAGCTGCGCGTGACGTTGATCAAGGCGGTGGTAAAGGCGGTGCAGCGGGCGAAGGAGTTGGCGTTCTCGTAGCCAGTCGCTGCGGCCCACTCGTTCGTAAGAAAACCGAATGAGTAGATTACTGCCTTTACATTCTCATGCCGAAGTTCGTTATCTTAGATTAAGTTGAACCAGCTTATTCAATAAGGGAAGTCCGTATGAGACGGGTGGTCATTCCAATCATCTTTTTGATCCTGGCAACGCTTTGCGCGGCCACAGAAAAGGTTAGTTTTGACGATGTGAAGATTCATCGTCATAAGAGTCCGGACAACCGGATGCTGGTCGACAAGACCGGTGTCCTGACTTTTGATGACGGCGGCCGAAAATTAAGCTTTTCGGACCATGCGGGCGATACATTCGAAGTAAGGTATGACGACATTTCCAAAGTTGTTTTTGAAGTGACCACACATATGCATGGGCCTACGATATCCACCGTAGCCTTAACCGCTGTTGGAGGCGGCGCTCTGGGCGGGATCGCGAAGGCACTACATGTTCAGGACCACTGGTTTTACCTTGAGTATAAGAATGGTGATCACGACGAAAGAATTCTGCTCGAAGTACCGAAGGAGTCGTCTGAACAGGTCATTAGCAGAGCACAAAGCCTTTTTGGTTCGCGAGTCACCATGCCTGAATTTCAGGAAAAGGGTGAGGCGATCGAGAAGGGCGAGGATCTCGACGAAAAACACATCCCCGATTTGCGATCCCAGCATACGGTCACGGTCGACAAGAAAAACCACGCCCTTCCGAAAGTAATGGCTGACAAAGCCACGATAGTTGTAGTTTGCCCTTCGTTGGCTGCCCGATATGCGGGGCATTCGAACCAATTCAAGCTGCATGCCAACGACCGCGTGATCGCTGTGAATAAATTCGGAACTTACAGCTTCGCGTATCTTGACCCCGGCCACTACCACCTCATCTCTCAATCGGAAAATGCCAACGGCTTCGAGATCGATTTAGAAGCGGGCAAGTCCTATTACTTCATGCAGAACACCTTCGAGGGAATAGTGAAAGGACGTACTATGCTCTCGCGAAATAGTCCTGAGCTGGTAGTGTACGAGGTCGACGGTTCTTACTTCTCCGACTGGAAGCGCAAGTCCAAGCCCAACGAAGTTGTGCCAGAGTCAATTGCTCATGCCACCCAGTAGCAAGGTAGGATCGTCATCGTCATCCGACTGTCAATTGGGCAAGGTGAAGCTTAGGGTTACATCCGTTTGGAACTGCGCGGGGCGGTCGTGTTGCCGGTAGGGTTGGTAGCGCCAGTTGCGGACGGCTTCGCTGGCGGCGGCGGCTAGAAGCGGGTCCCCACTGAGGGTGCGGATGTTGGCGACCGACCCGTCTTCGGCGACCTGAACTTCAAGGACAACATCTCCGGCGCGATGGGCGGCCAGGGCTTCGGGCGGATACTCGGGTTCAGTGCGGGTGAGAAGGTGGGTTTCGGCCTCCGCTGGTGAAAGCCAGACGCTTTGGGATGGGGTGGATTTCGTTGTAGCGACCTTCCTTGGGCTTGTGGTGTTTTCCGCAGTGGGGATTTTCGTGGTGGACGATGCCTGGACGATGGCGTCGCTACCGGGCTTGGCCGGAGCAGGCCTCATGCGGAAGATGACTTTGCCTTTTTCATAGATGACTAATTCATCGGCAGCGGGAGTCGGAGACGTCCGCGTGGACGCTTTTGCCGCCGTCTTTGTCGACGCCTTTTCCGACGATGATGGATTCACACGGTGAGATGCGGCAGTGGCTGCCAAGCTTTGCTCGGCTGGACAGCCAGGGCCGGCTGTCCCTACGCAATTCTTTTGTGGCGCGCTGATTCCCTCGCGGATAGGCACTTGGGGATGATATGCGGGCAGCCATCCGATGCGGGAGCCGATTAGAAAGCTGACGGCGATGGTGGCGAGAATTGCCAGGCCTCCGAGCGCGATGGTCCAGCCTTCGTAGGGGGTGCGGCGGGCGGGCGGAGTGGTGGCTGCCATGAAATCTGGCGGGCCAAATTCCGGAGGGACGAGCTCCGGTCGGGCGAGCTCGCGAGGAACCATTGCGGCGGCGTCCCGGCGCTGACCAAGTTCAATCGCGGCGCGGCGAATGCGGGCACACTCCTCAGCGAACCGCTCCAGCAATTTCTGATCCGCGTCAGCGAAGGCGGCGGGAGACGTGGAAAATATTTCGAGAATTCCGGTAAATCGAGCCTGCTTGTCGTTGCTGTTGCCAGCGTTGCTGTTGCCATCGTTGCTGTTGCCATCGTTGCCATTGCTATCGAAGACGGGAACGATGAGGATGGAGCGGATGCCGCGGCGGGAGACGGCAGGGTCAACGCGGGGATCGAACTCGGTATCGACGGAAAGCTGCGGCTGACCAGTTTCGAGACAGGCGCCCGAGAGACCGTCGCGAGTATTGAGAGGGATGCCGAGATCAGGGGCGAGGTGTCCGGTGGCAGCGCGACAGACCATTTCGTCGCCGCGGACGAGCGCGAGAGCAGCGGCGGTGGCGTGGGTAGCCGCCGCGGCGCGGGCTACGAGTTCGTTGAGAGCTAAATCGAGGGCGAGGTCGGGCGGAAAACCGGCGGCGAGGTGCTGCTCAAGGGTATGGGTCAGGTCACGGCGCGAATCGTCAGGGTAGAACTCGGACCTCGACATAGGTTGCGGGAACATATTTTGTTCCGGCAGCCTGCAATGATGCGGGGAAACGCAGGCTCAGAGGCGAGTTTGCCGCGAAACGAGGGGGAAGTCAATCGGCTTGCTGGGATTGGTTTGGGGCGGTGACGGCAGTCACCTTTTCTTGTGAGATTCGGATTCCCGTTCCTGGGCTGTTAGACGCGGCAATTGGTTTGGAAATGCTGCCCCGGGTGGAAACACTGCTACAGTAAGAAAGTGCACACCGACGAGCCGGAGGTGCAAATGAGAATGGTGAAAATGAAAATCTAAGGAGAGCAGGCTCGCTATGCGCATCGCGGTGGTCGGTTCCGGATATGTAGGCTTGGTAAGCGGGGTGTGTTTTGCGGATTTGGGACACGAGGTTGTCCTGGTCGATAACGACGAAAACAAAATCGCGGCACTACGTAACGGCGAGATGCCGATTCATGAAAAATTTCTTCCCGAACTGCTGATGCGGCACCGGGGCGAGCGTATCAAGTTTTCCGGCGACTTGCAGGCGGCCACGCGGGAGAGCGAAGTAGTGTTCATCGCGGTCGGGACGCCGCCGACCGAAAGTGGCGACGCCGACCTGTCCTACGTGGAGTCGGTGGCGCGGGAAATCGCCGGCGGTGTGGACGGATACAAGGTGGTGGTGGAAAAGAGCACGGTTCCCGTGTACACAAGCCAGTGGATCCGCACCATCATCATGAGAAACGGAGCCGATCCGGCGCACTTCGATGTGGCTTCGAATCCGGAATTTCTGCGGGAGGGGACGGCGGTAACGGATTTTCTCTATCCCGACCGCATCGTCGTGGGTGTCGAAAGCGAGCAGGCCGCGGACGTGATGTGCCAGCTCTACCGGCCGCTGACCAGCGGGTGGTACTACGGGCGGGGGGATGCGATTCCGCGTCCAGACGCGGCCTCAGCCAAACCGCCGCCGCGGTTGATCACCACGAGCACGAAGAGCGCTGAACTGATCAAGCATGCTTCCAACGCATTTCTGGCAATGAAGATTTCTTTCATCAATGCGGTGGCATCGATCTGCGAATCGGTGGGCGCGAACGTGCAGCAAGTGTGCGACGGGATTGGAACGGATTCGCGGATCGGGCCACGATTTTTGAATCCCGGGATCGGTTACGGAGGGTCATGCTTTCCGAAAGACCTGATGGCATTTCGGGCGGTCGCAAAGGAAAGCGGATACGACTTCCGGCTGCTGGAAGAAGTAATCCGTATTAATGAAGAGCAGCGGCACCGGTTCTTGCGCAAGATGCGGAGTGTGCTGTGGACTTTCCGGGGCAAGCGACTCGGTGTGCTTGGGCTGGCGTTCAAGGGCGGGACCGATGATATTCGGGAGTCTCCGGCGCTGCTGCTGGTGCAGGAACTGCTCCGCGAGGGCTGCCATATTTGCGCCTACGATCCGGCGGCGATGGAGCGGGCGAAAGAGATGCTGAAGTCGGGCGTAGAATTCGCGTCCGATGCATACGAGGCAGCGACGGGCGCGGATGCACTGCTGATTTTGACGGAGTGGGAAGAGTTCGCGGCGCTTGATCTGGAGCAACTGCACAGGCTGCTGAAATATCCAATCGTGCTGGATGGAAGGAATCTGTATGATCCGGCGGTGATGGTGGAGCACGGATTCTCTTATTACAGCGTGGGGCGTCCGGCGGCTTTGACGGAACAGCTGACGGTAGCGGCGCGTCCGAAGAAAGAGGAGCGTGCCTGAAGTCGTGCATAAGCAACCCATGAATATGCGACCCACGAAGACGCGCCGTGCGCTGGTGACGGGAGGGGCAGGGTTTCTGGGATCGCATCTGTGCGATGGGCTGCTGGGAGAAGGCTATTCGGTGGTTGCGGCAGACAATCTGCTGACCGGGCATCTGGCGAACATCGCACATTTGCGGCACGATTCAAGATTTGAGTTTGTGGAGAAAGATGTTTCCGAGGCCGGCGAGTGGGGCGAACTCGATTATGTATTTCACTTCGCGAGTCCGGCAAGTCCGGTGGATTATGCCGAACATGGGATCGAAACTCTTCGGGTGGGATCCTATGGGACGTTTGAAGCGCTCGAAACGGCACTGCGGCGCGGCGCGAAATTCATGATGGCATCGACCTCGGAGTGCTATGGGGACCCGATGGTGCATCCGCAGCCGGAGACATATTGGGGGAATGTGAATCCGGTCGGGCCGCGATCGGTGTACGACGAGGCCAAGCGGTTTTCGGAAGCGGTAACTATGGCGTATCACCGCTATCACCGGGTGGACACACGGATTGTGCGCATCTTCAACACCTATGGACCGCGGATGCAGATCAGAGACGGGCGGGTGATTCCGAATTTCATGTGGCAGGCGCTGCGCGGAGAAACCCTTACCGTCTATGGCGACGGCACCCAGACCCGCAGCTTCTGCTACGTCGGCGATGAAGTCGAGGGAATTCTGCGCCTGGCGCGGTCTTCGGATTTGGAATCGGAGCACGAGCCGGTGAATATTGGGAATCCGACGGAATTCACGATTCTGGAGTGCGCGCGGAAAGTGATTGCGACGACTGGGTCTGCGAGCCGGATCGAGTTCGAAGCGCTGCCGCAAGACGATCCGAAGCAGCGGTGTCCCGATATTTCGAAGGCGAAGCGCCTGCTGGGATGGGAGCCGAAAGTGGATTTGGAAAGCGGGCTGAAGCTCTCGCTGGAATATTTTCGACAGGCAGTGGTGGAGAAAGAACAGCTACCGTCGCGCGCGGTACGTTAACGGAGTTGTTCGTCCAGCTCTGGACCGGTGGAGAGGACTGCGAGCAGGCGCAGAATTTCTTCACGCTCGACAGAATCGCGGAACACAAAGCGCACGCCTATGCCGAAACCAGGATGGGTGGTCATTACCTGACCCCTGATTCTCAACTTCGTGTCGGCAGTCCGGACCAAAATCTCCACGCCCGACTGCCCGGAGAGTGGGGTCGGCATTTCGACGTAGCAACCGCCCTCGCTGATATCGGACAGAGTGCAGCGGTTGGGGACAGTGCTGCCAAGGCGGTAGACCTCCGCTCCCAGTTTGCAGGCAAAACGTTGCTCTCCGCGGCGGTTGCCGGCATTGGAGACGAGAGCGGAATCTTTTGGCTCCGGGGTGGTCTCGCTACTAAGGCGAGACTGAGTGGCGGAAAGTGGTCTCGCGAGCGGCGGGTTCGCGAGCAAATCGGTTGCAGAAGCCTTGGTTGCCGGCAGTCCGGTTGCCGGGTGGCTGTTATTTTGCAGCCAAGTCTGCATTAGGCGGCGCGAGGACTGCGGCACGTCGACGAAACGAATTCCTGTGCGGCCGCTCGAGTCCTGCCAGGCAACCTCACCTGACAAGCGGACCGTTTGTTGCTGACCGGGAAGTTCGAACTCGAAATAAACCTTGCATGCGGGCGGAACACGGTTGGCGGTGTGGATCAAAGTTCCGCCATCACTAAGGTCGGCCAAAACCGCGTGGGTTTCGGGCGCCCCGGGATAGGCGACGTTGACTTTCGAACTGAGGGATATTCGCGTACCGCGGCGACGCTCGCGGCGCATCAGGCTGCGAGCGGCGCGCAAACTGATGCGGGTCCGCTCGGAAGAAAGCGGCCGATAGAGAACAAAGTTGGCGCCGAGCCCGAACACGGGGCGGGCGTTGAACCCACTGTCGACGACGGCGATCAGCATGCTGGCGCGATTTTTGGCCGACTGACGCAGACGCGAGAGAAATTGTTCGGAACTCTGGTCGGCACGATAGTCGAGGACAATGCCGTCGAAGCGCTGGCTTTCGAGCAATTCTAATCCGCGGGAGATCGAAGGCGTATGCTCGACCACCATCCCCAGTTCGGACAGTATGAGCGTGAGCAGGCTGGCGGAGTCCTGATCCGGGCACACCACGAGGGCGCGTAGATCCATAGTCAAATCATCCTAAAAGAGGACGGTACCAACGACAAGTTACCTGTGTCACGGTGGCGGGGCGATTTTGATTTCCTTATTCTTATGCTCTCATGCTCCCGTCCTTGATATTTCTTCCAGCTTGGGAGAGAGCGCGCCAGATCGCAATCTTTTTCTTCAATCCCTATCTCTCCATTTCTGTTGGTGGGGGAGACGCCGGTACAACTAACGAGCGACGCGGGGCACGATCGTAACTCTCCTGGAATTACCTTACTAATGGACAGTGTACTAAAGGCCGGTGTACCCCGGTACTTTGACGTACCAAGGGACAGTTCCTACCATCGAGTTAGTCAGACCGGTGTCGGAACGGCAATCCTAAAGAGGGTTGCGGAAGATACTGGGCTGACCAATATCAGTTATACGAAGTTTTCTTGACGATCTTGTTTCACCGAGCGGGACGCGGCGGATACGGCAAATGATTATGAGAAGCCTGGAAACACATGCGGGACATTGTAGGCATCGGGCGAGCGGCTACAGCTTGATAGAAATGACGCTGGTGGTGGCGCTCACCATCGTCGTCTCGGTGATCTCGGTAGTCAGCCTGACGCCGCTGCTGAACTCTCAGCATGTAACGAATGCGTATAACACCACGCTGTCGGCGATGCGGCAAGCGCGCGACAACGCGGCATCGCAACGGACATCGTACTCGGTGACATTCAATCCCACTATTTTGCCGGAAACCATAACAGTGGCATGGGCGCCGGCATCGGGAGAGACGCAATTACCGAACGGCTTGGTGCCGGCTACCGTGACCTACCAACTCCCCTCGAATGTTCTTTTCGTCAATCCGCCCACTGGCACAGTGGGGCCGGACGGTTATGGCACAGGGTTAAACGTAATTGACTTTGGCTATACCTCGAGCAGCAGCGCCGGAGGACAAACGGTTGTTTACTTCTGCCCCGACGGTTCGGCCCAGACCTCGAACCTTTGCGCCGGCGCGGGCAACTGGGATGGCGGGGTCGTGTATATGGGGATTTTGGGCAATATCCCCAGCGAGCGAGCGGTAGACCTGTGGGGCGCCACGGGCCGCATTCACGGATGGCGGCTCTACGCCAAGACAGGCGGAGGGTATCAATGGTTACGTCAATGATGGCTACGTCAATGATCAGGCGCGGTGGGATTTCTCGAGGGCGAAAGCCAGCGGAGCAAGGGTTTTCGTTGCTTGAAGTTGTGATTTCGATGGCGGTGCTGACGGTGGGAATGGTGAGTCTGCTTGGCGTTTTCGGGCTGGCTATGGCTTCGACGCAGACTTCGCAGCAGGACATGATCGCCAAACAACTGGCGAACGAGGCATACGAAAGTGTCGTGACTGCCCGCAATACGTCGCAGATGAATTGGGACGAAATCAATAATGTAGGTTCGCTCAACTGCTCCAGCGGCCCCCCACCCTGCGGCATCTTCCTGACGGGGTTGCGACCTATGTACAACGCGGGAGCAGACGGAATCTTTGGAACTGCGGATGACGCGGCTGCCGGCGAGGAAACCTTACAGGATCCGGGGGCAGATGGAATCTTTAACACGGCGGACGATACCTATATCCCATTGACCAACTATCAGCGCCAGATTGTGATCTCTCCGCTCTTCACCCAAACGGGCGTCCTGATAACTAGTCTGCGAAGCGTGACCATTACCGTGCAGTACGCGACTTCCTCGGCGCAAACGCAGAAAACGTACGTTGTGAATTCGTTCATTTCGCAGTTCCAGTAAAGGGGAGTTATGAGGGATCGCTTAACCAAGCGCGAGCGTGGATTCAGCCTGCTGGAAATGACGGTGGCGCTGGCACTGGGCGGGATTGTGCTGGCCGGAGCGGTGCAGATCTACATTCAGGGTGTGCAGGCGACCTGGGCGACTGACCAGCGGGCGGAGTTGCAGCAGGATTTTCGAGCTGCCTCCAACGTATTGACCAAGGATCTGAGTCTGGCCGGCGCAGGCCTGGGCAACACTGCGGCGATTGCTTTGCCCTCCAACGTCACTCCGGTATATGGCTGCGATCAGTCGGGAACCTGCTACATCAAGGGCGCCTCGGTGAAATATCCCCTGCAAGGCGCCACGGCTTATCTCTACGGGCTGCTCCCGGGATACAACGATGGGCCGACGCTGACCGGCTCGTCGGGACCGACCGATGTGACCACAGTGGTGTATACGGACAGCAATTTTTATTTGGACTGCTACACGGCGGCCATCACGAGTACGACCACGGTAACCTTCACGCTGCCCGGGTCTACGAGTCCAAATTGCACGGCGCCGGGCGGCAACGCTGGGGCGCAAGCCGTGAACAATTCGGCGAGCGGACTGACCGCGGGCGATCTGGTCCTGTTCACCTTTGGCTTAAACACAGTGGTGGCCGAAGTTACCACCGCACCCACCGGTACGGGCCTCACCACTTTCGCCAGCACCGATGTGCTGAAGATGAACCAGGCGGCAGCCGTCGCCAATAGTCTGGCCAGCATGTACGTGGCTCCGTCGGGTAGCGTGACCGGATATGCAACGCGCCTTTTCGTGATCACTTATTACATCGACAACAGCACCTCCACGCCGCGACTGATGCAGCAGGTCAGTGGACACACTCCGGTGCCGGTGGCGGAAAACGTCGTTTTCATGAAGTTTACCTATGACCTTTTCAACGACGCCACTGATTCGCCGGCAATAGCCTGCAGCAATCCTGGCGGTAGTCCCGATGGCTGCCTGGTCTCTGGCGCTTCGGCAGGACTCCTCCCTAACCAGATCACCAAGATCAACATTCAGAATATGGCGATGGATAGCACGCTGATGGGCTCCCAGTTTGGCCTGGGAAATGGTTATCAGAGAATGGATTTGCAGACGTCGGTATGCGCGCGAAATCTGACGTACGTCAACAACTACCCCAATTAGCGGCGGAGATGGCGAAAGTGAATGAGATGACAGGGAACGAAGTGATGCGGATTGACACCACGGGGAGTCACAGTATGAAAAACGCGAGACTTTTCACCACAAGACCTCACACCAAAGGATTCACGCTGATTGCGTCCTTGCTGATGCTGTTGCTGCTGTCGGGGATCGCGATCGGCCTGCTGATGATGGTCAACACCGAAGGCAAGGTGGGTGGAACCGATCTGCAGAACAACATGGCCTTTCACGCCGCCGATG